>UEXM01000353.1_pt1 | contig 51229 bp, 43 predicted proteins | sample 1796661 | NCBI WGS metagenome assembly UEXM01 (sample SAMEA4772469, study PRJEB27181) | metagenome | reverse complement strand
AAGATATCGGTGACTATCTGATGGGTTACTACAATCACCACAGGCCACACAGCTACAACGGCGGAATAGCCCCTGCGGTGGCCGAAGAAAAACCTAAATCACTGTCCGGAATTAGTTGACCACTACAGACATCCGGCCTCGTCGCTCGCAGCAAATGCCCAATGTCGGCTTACGCCTTCAGGCTAAGCCGACCTACGGGAAAGGGCCGCGACGGGCCTCTGGGCTTCCCGATGTGTAGGTCGTGTTAGGCGTAGCCGTAACCCGACATCCGGCCTCGTCGCTCGCGGCACATGCTCAATGTCGGATTACGCCTTGCAGGCTAATCCGACCTACGGGAAAGGGCCGCGACGGGCCTTTGGGCTTCCCGATGTGTAGGTCGTGTTAGGCGCAGCCGTAACCCGACATCCGGCCTCGTCGCTCGCGGCACATGCCCAATGTTGGCTTACGCCTTGCAGGCTAAGCCGACCTACGGGAAAAGGCCGCGACGGGCTTCTGGGCTTCCCGATGTGTAGGTCGTGTTAGGCGTAGCCGTAACCCGACATCCGGCCTCGTTACTCGCAGCAAATGCCCGATGTCGGATTACGCCTTGCAGGCTAATCCGACGTACACGGCGAGGGCATTGCTTACCTTGGGTTGCGCGCATCCCTTCTCGTTTGCCTCCTTCATCGCGCCAATACTCGTCAATTCATGTACCGAAAAGACGGGACTCACATGCACTACCGGCGCTATTACCTCCTCGGAGGTTGTTATTTCTTCACCGTGGTTACCCATCAACGCAAACCGGTTTTGACCACCGATACCACGATCAACGCGCTACGCCACGCTTTTAAAATCGTACAAAAACGCCATCCTTTCCGCATCGACGCCATCGTTATCCTGCCGGACCATCTCCACTGCATCTGGACCTTGCCGGGAGAAGATCATGATTTCTCAACCCGTTGGCGTTTAATCAAAGGTGCCGTCACTAAACATTGCCAAATCAGCACTCGCGTCTGGCAAAAACGTTTCTGGGAACATACCCTTCGAGATGAAAGTGATCTGCAAGCCCATACCGATTACATCTACTACAACCCGGTAAAACATGGTTACGTCCTCCAACCCGCCGATTGGCCCTACAGCAGTTTCCGCCGGGATGTGGCTCGTGGCCGGTATCCGATTGATTGGGGAGGCAACCCCTTGTTGCCGGACAATACCGGTAACGAGTAATAGCAACTTGAGCGCCGAATGTCGGATTACGCCTTTCAGGCTAATTCGACCTACATGCCTGATGGTAGGTCGTGTTAGGCCGAAGGCCGTAACCCGACAATGAGCCTGCGACACATCCTCCTGGCCCTGCTAATCACCGCCGTGCCGATCGTCGCCGCACTGCAGTTCTCGCCCCTGCCAGAGCGGCTCACGAACACCCCCTACGCCACCCTGATGCTGGATCGCAACGAGCGCCTGCTCGGCGCCCGCATCGCCACCGATGAACAATGGCGTTTCGTGCCGGTGGACTCCCTGCCGGACAAATACCGCCAAGCCTTATTGAGCTACGAAGACAAACGTTTCTTCGTCCATCCCGGCATAGACCCGCTGGCGATTGCTCGCGCCGCCTGGCTCAATGCCCGCGCCGGGCGGGTGGTCAGTGGTGGCTCCACGCTCACCATGCAGTTGGCGCGCCTGCTGCGTGATGATCCTCCCCGAACGCTGCCGGAAAAAGCCCGCGAAGCGCTGCTCGCCCTGCAACTGGAGTGGCAGTTCAGTAAGAACGACTTGCTGATCCAGTACGCCAGCCGCGCCCCGTTTGGCGGCAATATCGTCGGGCTTCGTGCCGCTGCCTGGCGGTATTTCGGCCGTGAACCGGCGGCATTGAGCTGGGCGGAAGCGGCGTTGCTGGCGGTGCTGCCCAATGCCCCGGCCTTGATTCACCCGGGCCGAAACCGCGAACGCCTGCTGACCAAACGCAATACGCTGCTGGAAAATTTGCACGAACAGGGCGAACTATCAGCCACCGACCTGAAATTGGCCTTGCTGGAACCGTTACCCGATGCGCCGCGGCCACTCCCCGGCAGTGCCAATCACCTGCTCACGTCACTCACCGCCAACAGCGATCAACACTTGTTCCACACCACCCTGGACGCCGACCTGCAACACCGGGTGCGCGAACTGGCGCGCCAGCATGGCCAGCGGTTGGCCGGAGAGGGCGTGCATAACGTGGCCGTGGTGGTCATCGACCACACCGAGCTGGCCACCCGGGCCTATGTGGGCAACATGACCCACGGCGACGCTCGCGAATACGGTGCTGCCGTGGATATCGCCCGCGCGCCGCGCTCCACGGGTAGCGTGCTCAAGCCCTTGTTGTACGGATTAATGCTGGATGATGGCCTGTTATTGCCAGACACCCTGGTGCCCGATTTGCCCACCAACTACGGTGGCTTCAGCCCGGAAAACTTCGACCACGAATACCGTGGCGCGGTCCCCGCTCATCAGGCCCTTAGCCAGTCCCTGAATATTCCCGCCGTGCGCATGTTGCGTGAATACGGCCTCGGCCGTTTTCACAGTCAATTGCAGCGTATGGGCATGGGAACATTGTTCCGCAGTGCGGAAGATTATGGCCTGACCCTGGTGCTGGGCGGAGCAGAAGGCACGCTTGATGAACTCACCGGCATTTACGCGCGTTTGTTTGCCAGCGCCATGCAGGCGCCATCCTACCCGGTGGCGACGCTGCAACCGCCGCTGGCGGGGCGAGAAGCCGAGCCCCCTGTGCTCAGCCCGGGGGCGGCCTGGCTGACCCTGGATGCCCTGCGTGACGTGGCGCGCCCCGGCACCGCGCGCCAATGGCGGCTATTCAGTTCCAGCCAGCCCATCGCCTGGAAGACCGGCACCAGCTATGGCCTGCGTGACGCCTGGGCCATCGGCAGTAACGGGCGTTACACGGTGGGCGTGTGGGCAGGCAACGGTAACGGCGAACCCGCCCCCAGCCTGGGGGGCGCGGCCACGGCGGCGCCGCTAATGCTCGATGTGTTCAGCCTGCTGGGGCCGGCGGTTTGGCCAGAACCACCACTGGCAGACCTGAAAACCGTGCGCGTATGCAGCGACGATGGCTACCTGGCCGGCGGCCGCTGTCCCACCGTGGAGCGGCTGGCCCCATTGCATAGCCATTTCGAAACGGTAACCCCGTATCACGTGCGTGTGCATCTGGATGAAAACGGCCAGCGGGTTCATAGCCAGTGCGAACCGGTCAGTGCCATGCGCCACCAGGATTGGTTTGTGCTGCCGCCGGGCCAAGCCTGGTTCTACCAGCGCCGCCACCCGCACTATCGGCCGCTACCCACCTGGCGCGACGATTGCCTGGCGGGCGCACGGGCCCTGAACAGCGCACCGCCCATGGCGTTGATCTACCCCCATGCGGGCACCGCGATTTATATTCCGGTGGAACTGAATGGCCGGTTGGGGCGGGCGGTATTTCGTGCAGTCCATCAACGGGCTGACGCTACGCTGTACTGGCATCTGGATTCTGCTTATCTGGGAGAGACCGGGCATTTCCACGAATGGGCACTCACCGCCGAGCCCGGCTGGCATACCCTGACGCTGGTGGATGATCAGGGCTTTCGCCTCAAGCAGCGCTTCAAGGTACTGGGCAAGTAACGAAAAAATGGCTTTGATCTGTGTTTATTGTCGGATTACGGCCTTCGGCCTCTCTGTGCCCTTGGGGAAATTCGATCGACTAAACTCACCTTTCAAGTAGGTCGAATTAGCCTGAAAGGCGTAATCCGACAAACCATCCGGGCGCAGTGAATCAAGACGGCTGTACACATCCACCGCGCCTTTTTGCCGTGAATCTGATAAACAAGGACTCCTTGCACAATGAACGGGAGCGGGGCCAAAGGTGAAGCACCTGCACTTTCACACCAGTAACGGTTACTGCGCCCTGTGCGGTGCCAAAGCCGGGCAATGCGGAGATGAGAGGCAAGCCATTCGCATTGCCGATGGCGGTATGCCGAGGGCACTGGATGGCATCGTCCGGTCCTCCGGCGACAGCAGTATTAACGATGTTATCGATGCTAATCGAGCAAGCCCGTTAACCCCCGTTGCGACGCTCAACGGCACCCCATTCATGCGGATCTCGGCGGCGAAATGAGAGCAAGGCTCCCCCTGTTTTGGCCGGCAGTGTGTGTTGTGTTGTTGTTGCCTGCGTCACTCAGGGCCGCCGTGACCGAGACCGATGCGTTCGTCTCCAGCGTGGAGAAGGGCGCCAGTGGCCCCAACCTGGAAACCGGCAACTGGGTCGTGGCACCGATCCCGGTGTCCAACCCCACCATGGGAACCGGCCTGCAGCTGGCGACCCTGTACTTGCACCCCTCCCGTGATGATAACGGTAGCCCTAATCCCACCAGTGGCCTTGGGGCGATGTATACCGACACGGACAGCTGGGTCGTCGGCGCCTTCCATCAGGATTATTTGTTTAATGACCGCTTACGGGTAACGGCGGCGGCCGGCACCGGTTCATTAAAACTCAAATATTACGGTGCCGGAGGCGAGGGCTTTTTCGCTAACAATCCGCTGGATTACACCATCGACATGGCAATGGGTTTTGCCCGGGCACAATGGCGTTTGCCGCATTCCGATCACTGGTTCCTGGGCCCGGCACTGATCTACGGTGAAGGTGATGTGGCCATGGAATTTGACCGGCTGCGTCCGGTGTTGCCGGGGCTGAGCAAGGGCATTGCCGTGGGTGGAGCGGGGCTGGTGCTTACCTACGATTCCCGCGATAACCATTATTTCCCCACCCAAGGCATCAATTTCAGCGCCACCTACTTCGATTTCAGTGACGCCTTGGGCAGTGATTTTGACTATGGCAAAACCCGGTTGAGCCTGAGTCACTACCAGCAATTGCTTCCGGATTTTGTGCTGGCCACCAATGCCGCCCTGGAAAATACCTCCGGTCGGGCCCCGTTCTTTAATCAGGCGTCACCGGGTGTGCGTGGCTACAATCGCGGGGAGTACATGGATGACGATGCCTTGAAGGCTAGCATAGAAGGGCGCTATTCCATTTTGCCGCGCTGGGTGTGGGTCGGGTTCTACGACTATGGCTGGGTCAATAACGGTGATAAGCAGATTTTTGATGGCGAAATCGCCCACAGCATCGGCACCGGCCTGCGCTGGCAAACCACCCGCGACAAGCCTCTGCACATCGGCGTGGATGTGGCGTTTACGGAAGACGATACCGTTTTCTTTATTCAGCTGGGGGAAAGCTTCTAGCGCCCGCTAGCTTCTTTCCGGCCGGGGCTGTCAGGTTACGCCTTTAGGCTAACCAGACCTACAAAAGTAATCACCACACCTGCGGCCCTTCCCGGTAGGTCGAATTAGCCTGAAAGGCGTAATCCGACATCAGCCCAGACGATAGCTATCACCACACCTGCGGCACTTTCTGCAGCTTATCCAGCGAGTATCCTCGCGCCTGGGCGATATCCAGCATGTGCGCATAGGTCTGCTCATCTATATGCGGACTGCGCGCCATGATCCACAAGTAATCCCGTTTCTGCCGACCGATGATCGTAGTCTGGTAATCCTCGCTCACATACAGCACCCGGAAATCCGCCTTGAATGGCCAGAGAAAGCGCATTTTCCAGATGGCAGGGTTCTCGTCGCTGACAAAGCCGGTGGGCGTCATCGTCTTCAGGTCACCGTCCGGGCCGTCTTTGCGGAAAGTGAAGGTGGTAGCAATTTTATTGGGGCCGGCCCGGCGATAGGTCTCGATGGCGTTATAGGCGCCTTTTTCCGGGAAAGTGGGGATGTTGGCAATCACATACCACTGGCCCATGAAGCGGTCCAGATCGACGTTGTCAGCCACCTCAATCGGGGCAGTAGGCGTGGTCTGGCAGGCATTGAGCATAATCAGGCTCACTATCAACAATATTGGGCGCATAGGTCTCTCCATAACCCGGAGCATCGCATCAACCGGTGCAACACCAGGTGAAGCTGGGCGCCAGTCGCGTTACCGTCGCCTGCACACTCCGCCATTTTGTTCTTTTGTAGGTCGACTTAGGCGTAGCCGTAAGCCGACATTCAATGTCGCTGCCGTCCCAGAGGTTGAATGTCGGATTACGCCTTTCAGGCTCTCTGTGCCCTTGGGTAAATCTGATCTACACACACCCGTTACCCTTGAAAGTCCTCCACGTCATCACAACCCCTGTTAATACCGAACCGGAAAAGGAGAACCGTGTGAACGTTCTTATCGCAGGCGCAAACGGCAAAATTGGTCGCCGGCTGATTTCACATCTGGCAGCAGACAACATCCACGTCACCGCCATGGTACGCGATGCGGCTCAGACCCAGTCACTCAAGGAGCTGGGCGCCGCAGATGTGGTAGTGGCCGACCTGGAGGGCGATTGCAGCGAGGCCCTGAAAGGGCAAGATACCGTTATTTTTACCGCCGGTTCTGGCCCCCACACCGGCCCGGACAAAACCGTCGACGTGGACCAGAATGGCGCCATTTCCCTGGTGGATCAGGCAAAAGCGCAGGGGGCGGACCGTTTTATCATGGTCAGTTCCATGCGTGCAGACGACCCAAGCAGTGGTCCCGACAAAATGCGTCACTATTTCGAAGCGAAAGGAAACGCCGACAAGCACTTGCGCAATAGCGGGCTGGGTTACGTCATCGTCCGCCCCGGCCGGCTCACCGAAGAGCCTCCGCTAGGCAAAATCAAGCTGGCAGAGAAAATGGACGACTTTGGGGAAATTTCCCGCGAAGACGTGGCGAACGTGCTGGCAGAAGTCGCTCGAATGGAAATCCGAAACCGGGAATTCGACCTGATCACCGGTGACACGCCTATTCGCGATGCATTGCAACGCCTCTGATGGCCGCCAAGTGCAATGTCGGATTACGGCCTTCGGCCTCTCTGTGCCCTCGGGTAAATTCGACCTACAAAACCCAGCCTTTCGAGTAGGTCGAATTAGCCTGAAAGGCGTAATCCGACATTCAGGCGCGAAGTTCTTCCCTTTTCCCTCCTCTTCCCCGATTGTCAGACAAAAGCCCTGCGCCTTTCCTCACCTTAACCCTAGGTATTAAAAGGCCTGCCTCACCAATACGTATGAATTACGTAGAGTTACTGCTGAAACCCATTCGCATTGGGGGAAAAAGCTGTAAAATGCCGCTGCTTGTCATATAGATGACAAAAAAAAGTAGCATGATTTGCCCCTTCGCTGTCAGAACACATGGATAGGATGTCCTAAGTGCAGTTTTTGTCTCAGCTCGCCCGTTGGTGTCTTGGAGCTTTTGCCTTCATGTCCGCCGCCAGCGCACAGGCCGTCTCACCCTGGGTTCCTGCCGGGGATCTGTCTGCACGCCATCATATAGAAGCGCTCCAGTCCCAGGGGTGCCTGGACGGTGTGACCCTGAGCTGGCCCATCAGCTGGGCCGCGCTAATGAAAAGCTATCGGCTCGCCAAGCATAGCCTCCCAGAGGCTGACGCCAAGCGGTGCGACAATCAGCACGCTGCGTTCCTGGAAAAAGCCCTGAGCCATGCCCAGAGCAGCACTCGTGGCGTATCGCTAGAGCTCGGCGTTGCCAACCAGGAGCCCCTCTACACCAGTTTCGACACCCAAGTAGAAGACGAATTCACCAGCCAGGTGGCACTTTACGGCATGGGCGAGCACTGGGCCGGCCAACTCGCCGTCGGCTATGTGGACGGTGAGCGCGATAGTCAGTACGTGCGGTTGGACGGCACCTACCTGGCTGGCATCATCGGCAACTGGCAGCTCGGTGTAGGCGCCATCGACCGCTGGTGGGGCCCTGGTTGGCAAAGCTCCTTGGCTCTGTCCAACAACGCGCGCCCTGTGCCTGGTTTGTGGCTCTCCCGGCAAATGCCGCTGGCCCCGGAAAGCCCCTGGCTCAGCTGGATCGGCCCTTGGGATTTGCAGCTAATCGCCGGCCAGCTGGAGCATGACCGCGCCGTCCCCGACGCCCGCCTGCTCGGCGCTCGTTTTGTGTTTAAACCATTGGATTCCCTGCAAATCGGCCTGTCGCGCTTGGCGCAATGGGGCGGGGAGGGGCGTCCGCAGGGCCTGGGTGACTTCTGGAATGCGGTTATTGGTCGCGATAACGGTGAAACATCCGGCCTGGAAGAAGGGGAAGACCCAAGCAACCAGATTGGCGGCGTGGATTTTCGTCTGTCCCTGAGCCCCGGCAATGTTCCGCTAGGCATCTATGGCCAGTTTATGGGTGAAGACGAAGCCGGCGGTTTGCCCTCCAAGCTGTCTTCCCTGGCCGGCGTGGATATGGTCACCGGTCTTGGGCAGGGCTCCCAGCGCTGGTTCTTGGAGGGCACAGAAACTGTGGCTGGCAGCTGGTTCAGTGAAAGACGCTACAGCTCTATGTACGAACATAGCACCTACAAAAGCGGCTTTCGCTACCATGGCCGCAACATAGCCTCTACTTGGGAAGGCGATGCCCGCGCGTTAACTTTTGGCATACAACAATATTTTCACAGCGGTGTTAATGTCGCCTTGCATTTGACCCAGGCGACCCTGAATCAGGATGGCGTCATTCGTGCTCAGGTCCCGGCTGATGGTTCTCCCATCTTGCAGTCCGTGGAAGAGCAGGATGTGGCTCTGGCAGAATTACGCATCGCGCACCCCTTGCTGGGAGGCACTTTTAACTGGCTGCTGTCCGCCAGTGATGAGCCCATAGTTACCGCCTTTGAGGAGCGGGAGCGGTGGACTGCCGGGGCGCAGTGGACCCGAGATATCGCGTGGTAATTGATAAAACAGTGAAGGTTTTAATGAACGCATCCGTTAAATGTTTTGTGGTTTTCGGTTTTGCCCTCATGGCAGGCTGCACCGTTGTCCCCGGCGCCTACCATTCCCCCACGCCTGGTTGGTTTATTGATGACGATGAAATCCCGCAGGGTGAGCCCTTGCCGGATGTGGTGAAAGTCCATGCTATTGGCACTGCCATTCTCGATCAGCAGGATATCCACCCGGTAGACCGGGGCGTCCCTGCGGAAATCGATCTCTCAGATGAAGAATATGATTATCAGGTTGGCCCCGGTGATGTGTTGCAGATCACTGTCTGGGATCACCCTGAGCTGACCATCCCAGCAGGATCCTTGCGCAGCTCTGCGGAATCCGGCAACTGGGTCCACAACGATGGCACCATCTTTTACCCCTATGTGGGTATCGTGAATGTGGAAGGGCAGAAAGTGACCGAAATCCGTGACATGCTCACCGAGCGTCTGTCCCGTTATATCGAAGACCCCCAGGTGGATGTGTCCATTGCCGCTTTCCGTCATAAGCGGATTTATGTGACTGGCGAAGTGGATGAACCGGGTCTCTACCCGGTGACCAATGTGCCCACCCGTTTGATCGATGCCATTGGTGAGGCCGGGGGGCTGACCCAGACGGCAGACTGGAGCAGCGTGGTCCTGACCCGAAACGGCAGAGACTACCGTCTTTCCCTTCGCGACATCTATCAATACGGCAATACCAGCCAGAATATCCTGCTACAACCGAATGATGTGATTAATGTAAACCCGGTGACGGATGCAAAAGTGTTCGTTCTGGGGGAAGTGGGGAAAGCCTCCAGCTTGGAAATGGGCCGAAACGGTCTGACGCTGGCGGAAGCTCTGGCCGAGAATGGAGGCCTTGATCAGCGCCAATCCGATGCTTCAGGGGTTTTTGTATTCCGCAAGGCGCCAGCGGTGGCAGAGCATGGCATCGATATTTACCAACTTAACGCCAAAGATGCTGCAGCGCTGGTGTTAGCCGATAGCTTTAGGCTTCAGGAAAGAGACATTGTCTATGTGACTGCGGCGCCGCTTGCCCGTTGGAATCGCGTGTTAAGTCTGATTCTGCCCTCAGTTAGCGCCTTGTATTTGGGTAGCCGTACAGAAGAGGCACTGAGAGACTAGCCATGTTTAACCGCATACTGGTGGTGTGTGATGGCAATATTTGCCGTAGCCCAACCCTGGCCGCCATGCTCAAGACATTGCGACCTGAAAAGCAGCTGGGTTCCGCAGGCCTGGTTGGCCTCGAAGGTCATGACATGGAAGCTACCGCTCGCCAGGTGGCCAGGGAAAACGGCCTGGAATGCGGGGAACATGTGGCCCGAAAACTTACCTCGGAAATTTGTGCAAACCAGGATTTGATTCTGGTGATGGAAACACGACAAAAAGAGCGCCTGGTTAAACTTTTTCCAGAAGCCAGCGGCAAAGTGTTTTTGGCCAGCCACTGGAATGGTAAGCACAATATCCCAGACCCCTATAAACGGGGCAGGGAAGCCTTTGAGCGGGTGTACCCGATGATGCAGCAGGCCGCGGATATCTGGGCCAGCAAGCTTTAACTGAGACACTATGAATACTGAACAAGGCAGTCGTACTCATGACAGAAAGTAGCACCTTGGCACAACGGCAAGCGATGGCGAAAAATCAGGAAGATGACATCGATTTCGCTCATCTCTTTGCGGTGTTGCAGGATCATAAGTGGTGGATTGCTGCTACGGCGCTTGCCGCCATGCTGATGGCTGTAGTCTATGTACAGTTGGCTACGCCGATCTATAAAGGTGATGCCTTGCTGCAAGTGGAGCAAAAAACCAGTGGTGTTCCGGGGTTGTCTGAACTCAATCAGATGTTCGAACAGGAAGCGTCTACCGCCGCAGAAGTTGAAATCTTGCGCTCGCGCATGATTCTTAAAGATGCCATTGCCCGGCTCAAAATGGACATCCTGGTGCGGCCGGACCGTAATCCGTATTTTGGTAAATTAACGGCACCTTCGCCGGCCCCGGCGTTTGTGCCGCGACCGGATTTTGCTGGTTATCGTGATAGTGAAACCTTCGTCAATATTGCTGATTTCCAGGTGCCGGAACGTTTACGAGGTCATGTGTTCATTCTCAGGGAAGAGGCAGGTAAGCCCGCCCTTTATCTTGGTGACAACCAGGTCGGAAGCGCGGCGGTGGGTGAAGCGATTGTCAGCGAAGACGAGTCCATCCAACTTAAAATTGTGGATTGGCAATTTGGTAATGAAGCGTTGGAGTTGATAAAGCTTCCAGAGGTGGCAGCCATTAATCGGCTCAGAGCCATGCTGTCAGTGAAGGAAATTGGAAAGACAGGGATGCTTTCCATGACAGCTACCGGGCCGGACAAGCAGCAAATCAAGGCGGTGCTGGATACGGTTAGTGAAGTTTACTTGCTCCAGAATATTAAACGCCGTTCTGCTGAAGCGGAAAACAGTCTGGAGTTCCTCGGTAAGCAGCTTCCCGAAATCAAAGGCAAGCTCAATGCAGCCGAAGAAAAGCTTAATGCCTATCGGCTGGAAAGTGAATCCGTCGATCTGACGATGGAGACGCAGTCCGTTTTGCAACGCAGTGTCGATTTGGAAGCTAAAATCAATGAACTGAAAATCCATGAAGGAGAGATCGCTAGTCGCTTTACCCGTGAGCATCCCACCTACCAGACGTTGCTGCGCCAGCGCAATGCGCTGGTTCAGGAAAAGCAACAACTGGATAATCAGATCAAGGCACTACCGGAAACCCAGCAGGAAATCCTGCGTTTAATGCGGGATGTGGAAGTCACCCAGCAGATTTACGTGGGGTTGCTCAATAAAACCCAGGAGCTACGTATTCTCAAGGCGGGCACTGTTGGCAGTGTGCGGATTATTGACAAGGCTCTGGTGCAACCACAACCGATCAAACCACAAAAAGCCATCGTTGTGCTTGCGGCAACTCTTTTTGGCGCAATCGCAGCAGCGGCGATAGTCCTGTTACGGTCTTTACTGAGTAAAGGGATCGAATCACCAGACAAGTTGGAAGAGCAAGGCGTGTCGGTGTATGCCACTATTCCGCTCTCGGAATATCAGCAAAAAGAAGATCGTATCACGTCGGTCATTCGTCGGCGCAAGAAAGGGACAGAGCAATCGCCGATTCCCCTGTTGGCGAATCTGGATCCGAATGATTTGGCCATCGAAGCCCTGCGCAGCCTGCGTACCAGCTTGCACTTTGCCATGATGGATGCCAACAACAATATTTTGATGGTGGGTGGGCCAAGCCCGGGTGCCGGTAAATCATTTGTATCAGCCAACTTGAGTGCGGTGTTGGCCAAGACAGGTCAAAAAATCGTGGTGATTGATGCGGACATGCGCAAAGGCCATTTGCACCGTTATTTCAAAGGCCGTCATGAGGTTGGTTTGTCGGGTTACCTGTCGGGTCAGTACAGCCAGGAAGAGATCATTCAAACCACTAATGACGATAATCTGTACTTTATTCCTCGAGGCAAAGCACCACCGAATCCCTCTGAGCTTTTAATGCACGATCGCTTTAAAACACTGATGAACAGCCTGAGCGACGAATTCGATCTGGTCTTAATCGATACCCCGCCGATCCTGGCCGTCACTGACTCGGCGATTATTGGTCAACTGGCCGGCAGTAGCTTATTGGTCACCCGTTATGGGGTGAATTCTGTGAAAGAAGTGGATGCTGCATTGACCCGTTTTGCGCAAAACAATGTGGAAATCAAAGGTGCCATCCTGAATTGCATGGAGCGGCGCGCCACAAATGAATATGGCTACTACGCTTACGAATACGGCAAGAGCAGTGATTAACGAAACTCTGCCACAGAAATAAATTTTGTCCATATCGGTGCCTGAAACAGGCTTCGAAGAGAAGTTTTGATGTTGTTTTGGTTGCCCGTCCTGGCGCAAAAGCAATACCCCATATGAGGGAAGCCGCAGGTTGAACGGATCAGTAACATGCCGCGCCTGTAGAAATTGAATAAGTGCCTGGGTATTTGCTAGCGAATGAACCTGCAAGCGGTAACTAATCTGCAACCGTTTACAGGCAAGATCCTGCAACCCAAAACACTAACAGACATAACGTCATATAGCGGTACGCGCTGGTAAAGAGAGATCAAATGGAATTGGATCAAGTCAAACTGGCCGTTATCGGCTTGGGTTATGTCGGGCTTCCACTGGCTGTGGAATTTGGGAAACATCGATCGGTGGTGGGTTTCGACATCAACCAGCCGCGCATCGATGCCCTCAATAACGGCCACGATGCCACCCTGGAAGTGGACGATGCAGAGCTGGCTAGCGCAGAGCAACTTACCTTCAGTGCCGATCCGAAAGCTCTGAAAGCCTGCAACGTGTATATCGTCACCGTGCCCACCCCCATCGATGAGCACAAACGCCCGGATCTCACTCCCCTGATCAAGGCCTCTGAAACCATCGGCAAAACCTTGAAAAAGGGCGACATCGTCATCTATGAATCCACCGTCTACCCTGGCGCCACTGAAGAAGACTGTGTTCCGGTGCTCGAAGCCGTTTCCGGCCTCGCGTTTAATAAAGATTTTTTCGCCGGCTACAGCCCGGAACGGATTAACCCCGGCGACAAGGAACACCGAGTTACCACCATCACCAAAGTGACTTCAGGCTCCACTCCCGAAATCGCTAACCTGATCGACCAGCTCTATAGCTCCATCATCACCGCCGGCACCCATAAGGCCTCCTGTATCCGTGTGGCTGAGGCCGCCAAGGTCATCGAAAATACCCAGCGTGACCTGAACATCGCACTGGTTAATGAACTGTCTATGATCTTCAGCCGAATGGGCATTGATACGGAAGAAGTGCTCCAGGCCGCAGGCACCAAATGGAATTTCCTGCCCTTCCGGCCAGGCCTGGTGGGCGGTCACTGTATTGGTGTAGACCCGTACTACCTCACCCACAAAGCCCAGGCAATCGGCTATCACCCGGAAATCATCCTCTCCGGTCGTCGTATCAACGATGGCATGGGCAGCCATGTGGCCAGCGAACTGGTCAAGGCCATGCTTGCTCGCAGCATTCAGGTCAACGGATCTCGCGTATTGGTCATGGGGCTCACCTTTAAGGAAAACTGCCCGGACCTGCGTAACACCCGCGTGGTCGATGTGGTCAGGGAATTGCAGGACTACAATATACAAGTCGATGTTCACGATCCCTGGATCAGCGCTGCAGAGTCCGAACACGAATACGGCATCAGCCCCATTGTCGAACCTGAACAGGGCGCCTACGACGCCATTATCCTCGCCGTAGGCCATAACCAGTTCAAAGCTATGGGTGCCACCAATATCCGCGCCCACGGCAAACCGGAACACGTGCTCTACGACCTAAAATACATCCTCCCCAAGGAAGAGGTGGATCTACGGCTGTAGGCGAAAGCCCTGAGTTGAGGGTTAGGTTTTCACCCACACAGGGCAAAGGCAAAACCTTCGTCCCTCAAGCGGAACTCCTACAAGGGAAAACCGCAACGTTTTTTGTAGGAGCACCGCTTGAGGTGCGAACGACCAATGAATAACGGAATCACCATGGCAACCCGCTACGAACAGGTACAGCAAGACCTCAAAGCCAACCCCAAAACCTGGCTCATCACCGGCGTGGCGGGGTTTATTGGCTCCAACTTGCTGGAAACCCTGCTGGGCCTGGATCAAACCGTCATCGGCTTGGACAACTTCGCCACCGGCCACCAGTACAACCTGGATGAAGTCGAAGCTGAAGTCTCTGCAGACCAATGGGCCCGTTTCACCTTCATTGGAGGCGACATCCGTAACCTGGACGACTGCAAGAAGGCCGTCACCGGGGCGGACTATGTCCTCCACCAGGCCGCCCTGGGCTCTGTCCCGCGCTCCATTGAAGACCCGATCAACACCAACCAGGCCAACATCGACGGTTTCCTGAACATGCTGGTGGCTGCCAAAGACGAAGGCGTGCAAAGCTTCACCTACGCCGCCTCTAGCTCCACCTACGGCGACCACCCCGGTCTGCCCAAAGTGGAAGACAAAATCGGCAAGCCCCTTTCCCCTTATGCCGTCACGAAATACGTCAACGAACTCTATGCTGACGTATTTGCCCGCACCTACGATTTCAACACGATCGGCTTGCGCTATTTTAACGTGTTCGGCAAACGCCAGGACCCTAACGGTGCCTACGCCGCGGTCATCCCCAAATGGACCGCTGCCATGATCCAGGGCGAGGACGTGTTCATCAATGGCGACGGTGAAACCAGCCGGGATTTCTGCTTTATCGAAAACGTAGTGCAGATCAACCTCTTGGCCGCCACCGCTCAGGCCGAAGCCAAAAACCACATATACAACGTGGCCCTGGGCGACAGAACCACCCTCAATACCCTATTCGATGCTCTGAAAACTGCCCTGGCAGAATGTGGAGTGACCTACGACAAGTCGCCCAGTTACCGGGACTTCCGCGCTGGCGACGTACGCCATTCCCAAGCGGATATCAGCAAAGCCAAAGAGGTGCTGGGCTATGAACCGGCCTTCCGTATCTACGGTGGCATTAGTAAGGCAATGACGTGGTATGAGAGAGCACTAAATGAGAGCCGCTAACATATATTTCTTTTAAGGTTTTGGAATAGTCAGCGTCAAAACAATAAATAAATTTAGATCCGCTTCGTTCATGAAAGATTTTTAGTTTTTAGTTGATAGGGTTGTGTGCTTAATTTTTAGCATTGAAATTGCCATTTTAAGTAAGCTCGCAAGTGTTGCTTGGTGCCGGAGTTAAATATTTTAAGGGAGTGTTTCAGTGCTGAAACAACTTATTGATCTTTATGGTTTGCTTGCTCCAAGCCAGAAACGAAAGCTTCTTCAGCTTCAAATACTTGTAATGCTGATGGCTTTTGCTGAGCTTGCAAGTGTGGTCGCAATAGGGCCTTTCATGGCATTGATTTCTGATCCGAGTGTTTTGTCAGAATCTGGATTTATTGCTCAAGTGTATATCTTAAGCGGGCTTTCAGATCCAAAGCTGTTTATGTTCTGGCTTGGTGTAGGGATGCTGTTGGTTCTGGCCTTTTCTACAGTGATATCTGTTTTTGCGCTCTGGCGCCTTTCTATGTATGGGGCTCAGGTAGGTGCTGAAATTGGTAATCGATTATATAGCCATTACATGCATCAGAATTGGCTTTTCCATGCTGGGGGCAGTAGCAGTCAGCTAACCAATAAGATTGCACAGGAAACAAACCGTTTAACGGATGGTGTAATCAACCCCTTTATGCAGCTCAATTCCAGAATTGTTTTGGTATGTCTGATGTCTATAGCGCTTGTTATATACAATCCGGTTGTGGCATTAGTCGGCGTTAGTCTCTTTGGGGGCTCGTATCTGCTGCTTTTTAGATTTATCCGGTCCAAGGTTGTAAAAAACGGGAGAGTTGTAACAGCAGCACAAAAGCAGCGTTTCAAGATGATGGGAGAGGGTTTCGGCGGTGTTAAAGACGTTATTCTGCTTGGCAGGCAAGAGATATTTACTCAGCAGTTTGAATCTGCAAGCTATCAAATGGCCGCCGCACGAGGGAAGAATCGGGTAATGGGGCAATGCCCTAGATATATTATGGAGATGGTTGCTTTTGGCGCGATCATTTTCTTGGTTCTTTACCTACTCTCTTCAAATGATGGAGATATTGGTGCAGTTGTTCCTATTCTTTCGGTTTACGCATTGGCTGGTGTGAAATTGTTGCCAGCCTTTCAGCAAGTTTATGCTAGCTTTTCACAGATACGTGGTAGTTTAGCCGCATTTGAGGAGATTAAACCAGATTTAGTGGCTAGTCTTCCCGAAACAATTAATAGTGATGCTCACTCCGAGAATTTGGTGACTATTGATAAAATCAAGTCACTTCCAGATCTGTCGGTAAGGAAGTCGATAAGACTTAAAAATGTATCTTTTTCCTATCCTGGAAAAGGTGAGCCATTATTAAATGAATTAAATTTAGAGATGAAAGCAAATCATGTTGTAGGCCTTGTGGGCGCATCTGGATCTGGTAAGTCTACAATCATAGATCTTCTTTTGGCTTTGCTTGATCCCGAATATGGTGAGGTTTTGATCGATGACAAGCCTATCAATGAAGCTAATAAGAGAGCATGGCAAAATAGCGTTGGCTTCGTACCACAATCCATATTTCTTTCAGATAGTAGCATAGCTGAGAATATAGCTTTTGGGATACCCAAAAATAAAATAGATTTTAAAAAAGTCAACAGGGCAGCAGAGATGGCGCATTTAGATGAGCTAATTGATCAGCTCCCTGAAGGCATGGATACAAAAGTTGGAGAGAGAGGCGTCCAATTATCTGGCGGCCAGAGACAGAGGATTGGTATTGCAAGAGCATTATACAATGATCCTGATGTGCTTGTTCTTGATGAGGCAACTAGTGCCCTTGATGGTATTACAGAAAAATTAATTATGGATGCTATTCATGACTTTTCCGGAAAAAAAACCATAATAATGATTGCGCATAGGCTTTCGACAGTTAAAAAGTGCGACACAATTTTTTTGCTTGATCGTGGGAAAGTCGTTGATAGCGGTACCTATGCTGAGTTGGATAATCGAAATGAAATTTTCCGGAAAATGGCTGAACATGCATAAAGGTAAATTATGAAAATCTTAGTCACCGGCGGTGCCGGCTTTATCGGGTCCGCCGTTATTCGTCACATCATCAGCAACACGAGCGACAGCGTTGTCAATGTGGACAAGCTCACCTATGCAGGCAACCTGGAAAGCCTGCTCAGTGTTAACGATAGTTCCCGCTATTTCTTTGAAAAAGCGGATATTTGTGACCGGCATACCCTGGATGGGGTATTACAACGGCACGAGCCCGATGCGATCATGCACCTTGCGGCAGAAAGCCACGTGGATCGTTCCATTGATGGCCCGGCAGCCTTTATGGAAACCAACATCATCGGGACTTACACTTTGCTGGAAGCGGCACGCCAATACTGGAATGCCCTGGACGAAACTGCTCAGCAGGCTTTCCGCTTCCATCACATCTCCACCGATGAAGTGTACGGCGATCTGGATGGCCCGGAAGACTTGTTTACCGAAACCACTCCCTATGCACCCAGCTCCCCGTATTCCGCCAGCAAGGCCAGCTCCGACCATCTGGTGCGCGCCTGGTTGCGGACCTATGGCTTTCCCACACTGATCACCAACTGCTCAAACAATTACGGGCCTTACCACTTCCCGGAAAAGCTCATCCCACTGATGATCCTCAATGCCCTGGAAGGAAAACCTTTACCGGTGTACGGCCAGGGTACCCAGGTACGTGACTGGCTCTACGTGGAAGACCATGCCCGCGCCCTCTACAAAGTGGCAACTGAAGGCAAAGTGGGGGAGACCTACAATATCGGCGGCCACAACGAAAAACAGAACATCGACGTGGTACACACCCTCTGTGATCTGCTCGAAGAGCTGGTACCGAGTAAACCAGAAGGTATCAGCCAGTACCGGGATCTGATCACACATGTCCGGGACCGCCCAGGCCATGATCTGCGCTACGCCATCGACGCCAGTAAGATCGAGCGAGAGCTGGGCTGGACCCCGCAAGAAACTTTTGAAACCGGCATCCGCAAGACCGTGCTGTGGTATCTCGATAACAGCGAATGGTGCCAACGAGTGCAGGATGGCAGCTACCGGCGCGAACGGCTTGGCACCGGTTCAGGCACTGAGGGAAAGGAATAAAGGCCATGGCAAGGACGCAGGCAAAAAAGACAATCTTGCTGCTAGGCAAAAACGGACAGGTCGGCTGGGAGTTGCAGCGTGCCCTGGCGCCGTTCGGTCAACTCATCGCCTTGGATCGCGCCGGCCAAAATGGATGGTGTGGTGATATTGGCAACCTGGATGGCCTGCGCGAAACCATCGAGCACATCAAGCCGGACGTGCTGGTCAACGCCGCGGGCTACACTGCAGTAGATCAGGCCCAGAGCGAACCGGAGCTGGCTGAGCGACTCAATCATCAGGCTCCGGCCTTGATGGCAGAGTTGATGAAGGCACATGGCGGCTGCCTGGTCCATTACTCCACCGACTACGTCTTCGATGGCAGCGGCAACCAGCCCTGGAAAGAAACAGACAGCGCCGGCCCCCTCAACGTCTACGGCGCCACGAAGCTGGCCGGCGAGCAGGCCATTCAGGCCAGCGGCTGCCAGCATCTGATATTCCGCACCAGCTGGGTGTATGCCAGCCGAGGCAACAACTTCGCCAAAACCATGCTGCGCCTTGCCAAAGAGCGCGACACCCTGAATGTGATCGACGATCAGATCGGCGCGCCCACCGGGGCGGAGCTGATTGCCGACATTACCGCGCACGCACTTCGTCACTGTGAGCAGCAACCGGCGGCATCAGGTCTTTATCATCTGGCTGCTACTGGCGAGTGCTCCTGGTATGACTATGCGCGCTACGTCATTGAGTGGGCCAAAGAGGCTGGGCTACCCCTCGCGGTGCAAGCGGTCAATCCGATACCCAGTGAGGCCTACCCGGTTCCAGCCGTAAGGCCACGAAATTCCAGGCTGAATTGCTGGGCGCTCACTGAAACCTTCGATCTTGAATTAGCCGACTGGAAGCTGGGCGTGCAGCGCATGCTTCAGGAAACCAACAAGGAACCCTCATGAGCAACCGCAAAGGTATTATTCTGGCCGGAGGCTCCGGCACACGCCTGTACCCCATCACCATGGGGATGTCCAAGCAGCTGCTACCTATTTACGATAAACCGATGATCTACTATCCGCTGTCGGTTCTCATGCTGGCGGGCATTCGGCAAGTCCTGATCATCACCACCCCGGAAGATCAGGCCGGCTTCCAGCGTCTTTTGGGCGACGGCAGCCAATTCGGCATCGAAATTACCTATGCGATTCAGCCCAACCCGGATGGCTTGGCCCAGGCGTTTATTATTGGCGAGGAATTTATCGGTAAAGATCCCGTTTGCTTGGTGCTGGGAGACAATATCTACCATGGTCCAGGGCTTTCAGGGCTTCTTAAAGCGGCTAACGACAAGGAAACCGGGGCGACGGTATTTGGGTATCACGTATCCGATCCGGAACGATTTGGTGTCGTGGAATTCGATGCCAACAAGCGAGCTGTTTCCATTGAGGAGAAGCCCTCCAATCCCAAGTCCAACTATGCGGTGACGGGCCTGTACTTTTACGATAACGATGTAGTGGAAATCGCCAAACAGGTTAAACCCTCAGACAGGGGAGAACTGGAGATTACCACCGTGAACCAGGCGTATCTGGAACGTGGAGATCTGAACGTGGAGCTGCTGGGCCGCGGTTACGCCTGGCTAGATACAGGCACTTTCGACTCTCTTCACGAAGCCTCGGGCTACATCGAAACCCTGGAAAAGCGCCAGGGGCTGAAAGTCGCTTGCTTGGAAGAAATCGCATACACCAAGGGGTTTATCAGCAAAGACCAACTCCAAACCCAGGCCGACTTGCTCAAGAAGAACAGCTACGGCGTTTATCTGCTGAAACTACTGGAGCAGGAATAGCTATGGAAGTGATTACAACTCGCATCCCGGACGTAAAGCTCATTAAACCCAAGGTGTTTGGTGATGAGCGAGGCTTCTTTATGGAATGTTGGAATGCCCGCGTTTTTTCCGAAGCTGGTATCGACGCAACCTTCGTGCAGGATAACCACAGCCGTTCGGTCAAGTGTACCCTGCGTGGCCTGCATTATCAGATCAAACACCCGCAAGGAAAGCTGGTGCGCTGCACCCGTGGCGAAGTGTTTGATGTCGCAGTGGATCTGAGAAAAGACTCACCGACCTTTGGTCAGTGGGTGGGAGAATTTCTTTCAGAGGAAAACAAACACCAGCTTTGGGTTCCGCCGGGATTCGCGCATGGCTTTCTTGTTATTAGTAATGTTGCCGATTTCCAATATAAATGCACAGATTTTTATGCACCTGAATATGAGGAAACACTGCTTTGGTCAGACCCCGATTTGGCAATAAATTGGCCTGATGTTGATGCAGAACCAGTTATATCGAAGAAAGACAAGGATGGGTTGTTATTTAGAGATTGCAATTTTTATTGAATTAGATAGTGATTTTTGTGATTAGTCAAAATGGATGCGTTAAATAAATGAAAGATGTCGTGTTGATTGGTGCATTTGACCGTTACAACTATGGCGACAACTTGATGCCAATAGTTTTTGAGTCATTCATGAAAAATTTTTACCCGGACTTTTTTTCGCAAGGTCGTTTAATTTTTGCTTCTCTAACAGCCTCAGATTTATCGAATTTCAAAGCAAAAAAAACTGTTTCTATAGCCTCGGTTTTTGCCGATGAAGGTCCTAGTCCTGATGTTGTTATTGCGGTTGGTGGGGAAATTCTTTGTGCTTCATCAAGTACTCTTTATAACCATATGGGGTATAAAAGTTTTTTTAGTTTAATTATCAAAATATTAACCAAATTTAAGTTCCATTCTTTTGCAAATGTGTTGTGCCGAAGGTTTTTTAGATTGCCATGGGAATATCCATATATACCTATTCCTACTGCCGCAAAAAAAACTGCTTTTAACACAGTTGGAGGTGGCGTGGGCAGAAATAATAAAGAGATCGTAAAGCACTCTGTCGAGCAGAGGCTTCAAGATGCTGATTTTATATCTGTTCGTGACACAAATACGAAAAATTCATTGGCAGATATTGTTGCGACTGATCTTTATCCCGATTCAGTAATTGCTATTTCTCATTTTTTTAGCAAGGACTTTCTGGAGTGCAACTCCTCAAGAAAAATTAAACTTTTAAAAAATAAAAAATATATATGTGTTCAAGTTGCGCCGAAAAAAGCCGGGGCAGAAGTTCGCGAGTATGCAAAAGTTTTAAGCAATATCAAGCGTCGGTATGGCCTGAGCGTCATACTATGCCCTATAGGTTATGCCGCAGGGCATGATGACTTAAGATTTCTTCTATCACTAAAAAAAGAAATGGGTAGTGATTGTGATGTTCTGATGGACTTGAGCCTTTGGGAGATAATGTTCGTCATTAGTCAATCCTCCTGCTTTATTGGAACAAGTTTGCATGGAGTAATTACGGCACTGTCATATTCTGTACCATACCTAGGCCTTAATCCTAAAATTAGAAAACTTGATTCGTTTCTGTCAGATTGGGGGTTTGGTATTTCAAATCGTTGCTATTCAATTACTGAAATTTTTCCATTAATTGCAAAGGTTCTTGATTTTGACAATGAAAATTATCGTAATCACTCGGAAAAGCTAGTGGGATTGGCCTTGGAGAATAGCCATAAGCTTGCTAGAAGACTTGGTCTGGGAGCTGGGAATTGAAAGTTTCAATCGCAATGGCAACATATAATGGCGCTGAGTATATAGAAGAGCAGTTATACAGTTTCATCAATCAAACCCGTCAACCTGACGAGGTTGTGATTACTGATGATTGCTCAATCGATAGAACGTCAAAGATTGTGAGTGAGTTTTCACGGGTTGCACCATTCGATGTTTTTTTCTCAGTAAATGATGTCAATCTAGGCTATACCGGTAATTTCAATGAAGCGCTGAATAAAGCAACCGGTGATATTGTTTTTCTTAGTGACCAAGATGATGTTTGGTTTCCCGAAAAGATAAAAATAGTAACTGATGCTGCAGTTAATAACCCAGAAGCTTTGCTGATAATGAATGATGCCGAACTGACTGACCAAGAACTAAAAAGAACAGGCCTTACAAAGCTTGATCAGATTTTTGCTTCTGGTCAGGGTGAGAATGGTTTTGTTATGGGCTGTTGTTGTGCAGTCAGAAGGGAGTTATTGGATTTTTGTTTGCCAATTCCTGAAGAGATTAAAGGTCATGACAATTGGATTGTCGGTTTCGCAGATAGGATGGATAGAAGGCTTGTGTTGCGTGAAGTGTTGCAACTTTACAGACGTCACAATAATAATGAATCTCATTATTTGGCAAACTCGACAAAAAAAATAAATAAAATCACCACTTTGTTGTCAGAAGTAAAAACAATTAAAAAATCAAGAAATGGTGAAATTTATAACGATTCACTTAATCAAGCAAAAATAATGAGGGATGCTGTATTGAACCCCCCTAAAAAAAATAGCCTTCCGGGTGACGATTTAAAAAAAGTAGAATTTTCGTTGTCAAAAAAAATATTTAAAATGGAGCGTAGGATTGATATTCGACGGCGCCCTTTTGTAAAGAGAGTGTTTTCTGCATTTATTTTTGCTGCTCAGGGAGGTTATAACTGTTCAGGTGGGTTAAAGAAATTTATTCGTGATTGTTATGGCTGACCAGGTGAATTTCAGTGATTATTGATGAGCGGCATGAAATAGCTTTTTTACACATACCAAAATGTGCAGGTACAACGATACGAAGTTTACTTCAAGCATTTGATAGTAACGCAGGATTATTTTCGGACAGGGTGGAGATGCACCCTCAGCTTGGTATGATCGATTATGTTCATATTCCTCTTTTCGTTCTTGATAAATACTTTCCGAAAGAATTTAATTTGGTGAAAAAATTTTGGTCATTTGCTGTTGTTAGGGATCCGCACTCTAGATTTGCTTCTTCTGTTGCTCAAAGAATTAAAATGTATTCAGGAAAGTCTTTAAAAGCAATGAGTCGCTCCGACCTCGCGAAAGAGATAGATTATTGCATACAATTTTTGGAGGCTAATGGTGGGTATGGAAAGCTTCTCCCTCCTTCTTTTATTCATTTTCAGAGGCAATCTGATTTCTTGTTTTTGAACTCTGATTTGATTGTCAAGAATATTTACTCTACTGATGAAATGAGTTCGCTAATCAAAAAACTGAAATCAAAAATTGGTATTGAGCTTAAAATTGTTGATCAAGTTGATGAGTATAAATTAAATCAGTCTTATTTATACAGGAATGCTTTTTTCCGAATTGTTTTTTCTAAGGTTCTTCCTGGTTTTATTAAATTTAAACGTTTTCTGCCAACCCAATTAGTTAATAGGATCAAGGCTTTCGTGTATGTTTCTAATGCAGAGCAAATGCATGATTCCTTTTGTGACAAGAAAGTAATTGATTTCATTAATAAATATTATAGCGCTGATATCACTCTCTATGAGAAAGTTGTTAGAGGTGAGGTATGATTGTTTCTATTGCCATGGCTGTATATAACGGGGAACGTTATATCAGGCAGCAGCTTGAAAGTTTTGTTCGTCAAGATAGGCTGCCCGACGAGCTTGTCATTTGTGATGATGGCTCGACTGATGCCACCGTGAAAATAATTGAGGAAATGCTGGGGGAGCTTCCTTTCATCGTTAGGTTTTACAAGAACGAAACAAACCTTGGGTATTGTAAAAACTTTGAAAAAGCAATTTCTCTTTGCGATGGAGAACTGGTTTTTCTAAGCGATCAAGATGACTTTTGGTTTAATGACAAAATTTCTAGTCTATATAGTTGGATGAGTGAGAGGCCTGATTTTCTTATAGCTCAATCCAATATGGAAATTACGGACGCCAGTTTGCGCCCTTCTGGTGTTACACAGCTAGATAACTTTCTTGGGTTAGGTCATACGAAGAAAGACTTTATAACAGGTTGTGGAGCAGTTATTCGTAAGAAACTTCTCGAAGTGGCGCTTCCTTTTCCAGCGTCTGGATGGGGTCATGACAACTGGCTTTTTAATATTGCTATGAGTATTGGAAAGACGGGCGTCTATGAAAGACCCCTTATGTACTATAGGAGACACGAAAGTACAGTTTCAAACCATTTTGCGAGCTCTGTGAAGAAATTATCTAAATTAGATGCATTAAAGAAATCGGGTTTGTCCGATTCGACCATTGGGTGGAGAAACGAGATTCAACGCTGCCGGGATGTTTCTGAGCGCATTGCCTCGGCTTTTCAATCTGGTCTGTCTCCCGAGGATTTCCCCTCGATTGAAGAGAATTTGGTCAAATTGGCCTTAAGAATAGATGCCCTTAATTTCCGAATTAAGTTAGTTAGAGTTCCAAGGTGGAGGCGTTTTTTTCCTGCTTTTTTATTTTGGCTTCGAAGTGGCTATGCTCCGTTTAAGGGGTGGAAGAGCTTTGCGAAGGATTGTATTAGGCCTTGAAAGGTTATAGAAGGACTTTTAAAGAGTGAAGGTAATACATGTCTTCTCGTCGCTTGGGTATGGTGGTGTAGAAACCCACGCTGTAACAATCGCTAAGCATTCTGTTGGCGATGACCAGAAGCCTATTTTCTGTGCATTAAATCAAGGTGGGGCTGCAGCTGATAAAATTGTACAGCACGGTTGTAAAGTAAAGATATTGGGCTACAGGACAAAGATCCCTAATCTGTCATTGCTTATTAAATTGATCGTTTTTTTTCGAAAAGAAAGCCCCGATGTGGTTCATGCACATGGGGGGGAAGCCAACTTTCATGGTTTGCTAGCGGCTTTTATAGCTAGAGTGCCGGTTAGAGTTGGCGAAGAAATTGGTATTCCTACACATAGTAAATTTGCCAGGATGGTTTTTAAATCAGTCTATTCGGTTTCATCTCAGGTAGTAGCCATATCAGATTCCGTTAAAGATTGGTTAATTGATTCCGGCGAGGTTGGCAAGGGAAAAGTCACAAGGATCTATAATCCGGTTGATAAAGTGCCGCCTGATTTAATCTTGGCGCCTCCTGATCCAGATGAAAAATTTCGGCTGACTTTTGTCGGTAGGCTTGAGCCAGTTAAAAATCCGCTTTCGCTAATTGCTGCTGTGCCGTTGCTTCTTGAGAAAGGTGTTCCTGTTGAGCTTTGGCTTGTTGGTGACGGTTCGTTGATGGAGGAGTGTTTATCACTATGTTCGTTATTGAAAGTGGAGGATTCAGTCAAACTTAAAGGATATTCAGATGATCCATTTTCTTTGATTGTGCAGTCTAATCTTTATGTTCAACCATCGATCACTGAGGGTTTCGGCATTGCTTTGGTTGAAGCAATGATTTGTAAAACTCCTGTGTTGGCTACTTCCGTTGGTGGTGCCCCGGAAATCATTAGTCATGGATCAAATGGTTGGCTTACTGAGCACACTGATGCCGAATCTTTGGCATCTTCAATTTATGATATCTGGTGTGTTAGTGATCAGCTTCGTGATTATGGTCTTGTAGCTTATGATTCAGTTAAGGGGCGTTTTGATCCTTTAAATTATATGGCTGAGCTTGAGTCCCTTTATTTAAATCTTGGTGATTGATTTTGGATGTGCCATGAGAAAAATTAGAGTCCTTCATTGTCTTGAAACTGTAGGGTCTGGTGGTGTTGAGCAAAGGCGACTTTCACTGGTTAAAAATCTGGATTGTGATTATTACGAGCAGCATTTGCTTTGTACTCAAGCTATTGGTGGGATTCCCCAGCTAATCATAAATGCAGGTTGTTCAATTACAGAAGTTGGGGTTCATCGACATTTTCTTGATTTAAAAAGTTACGCCAATGCCCTAAGAGTCGTTAAAGATTTTAAGCCTGATGTAATTCATGGGGCTGTTTTTGAAGGCGTTTCTATGGCATCAATCGTTGGCCGTATTGGTGGGGTGCCAATAATTATTGGGGAAGAAACAAGTGATCCCCAGAATCGTTCATGGAAAGGAAGTCTCCTTTACAGGGCAATTATATCTTTATCACATCATATGGTCGCAGTTTCTCCTGCGGTCGAAAGCTATTTGGTAAATCATATTCATTATCCCGCGTCCAGGGTTTCTATGATTCCAAATGGTGTTGCCCAAAAAGCAAAGCCTGATGAACTTTGTGTCAATAAACTCCGCTATGAGCTGGGTTTGACTGTTTCTGATTTTGTGATTGGAACCGTTGGTAGATTGCTGGATCACCACAAGAGAATCAGCGATCTTCTGGTTTGTCTCTCTCATGTTAGTAAATCAGTCCCAAACGCTAAGCTCCTTGTTGTCGGAGCGGGCCCGGATGAAATGATGTTACGGGCGCTCGTCAATGAAATGCAGCTTAACGATAAAGTCATTTTTGTTGGTTATCAGGCTGACCCTCAGCCTTACTATTCATTAATGGATATCTTTGCGCTCGCTTCTGCCTATGAGGCTTTCGGGCTTGTCCTCGTCGAAGCGATGTTTAATCAGCTTCCAGTGGTTGCTACTCGGACAGGAGGGATCCCGAAAGTTGTGCTTGAAGGGGAAACTGCACTTTTGAGTTCAACCTATGATCCCGAGGGGATGGCAGTTAATATCAACAAACTGTATCAAAGTCCTGAATTGATGAAGTCCTTTGGTGATAAAGCATTGGCTAGAGCCCGCATGGAATTTAGTGAAGATCGCTATGTCTCTGATGTCGATGCACTTTATCGCCGACTCCTTTCTGAGCGCGGTTTGATATGAATGTATTGTTCGTTACTTGGGACGGGCCTCAGGTTTCCTATTTAGAAAGCCTGTTTCTGCCCATTTTCAAACAGCTTCAAAATTTCGGTTTCTACTTTCACATTCTCCAGTTTTCATGGTCTTCCCCTCAAGTGACGGAGCTGAGAAGGCAAGAATGTGAATCGAAGGGCTGTAGCTACACCTACGTTCCTGTCATTCGTAAACACGTTGCCTTGGGAGGATTGGTTTCCTCCTTGCTCGGTGCAAGACAGGTTCGCAAAGCCATTGATAAACATGATATTGATATCATTATGGCACGTAGCACACTCCCGGCTTTGAGCACACTGTTGTATTTGCGGGGCAGGAAAATACCGTTTGTGTTTGATGCAGATGGTCTTCCTCTTGATGAGCGAGTGGATTTCGCTGGGCAGCGCCCCTCTAGCCTTGTGTACCGTTTGCTTCGGGATATTGAGTCGCAGGCCGTTCGCCGTGCAGATACTGTTCTTACTCGTTCTCGTAAAGCAGTTTCCATTCTGCAAGCCAGGGCAGGGGCAGGGACTGCTGAGGACAAGTTTCATGTTGTCAGTAATGGCCGTGATAGTACGCTGTTTTCATCTGGAGAGGCGAATAAGCGTATTGCGGTAAAAGATCGATTGGGTATTCCTGCGGATGCTCCGCTGGTTGTTTATGCTGGCTCCCTTGGTCCCCAGTATGCACCTGAGGCAATGTTGTCGTTGTTTGGCTTTATCCGTGAGTCCCGCCCGGATGCTCACTTTCTTGTGTTGAGTGGTTCTCCTGAAGTAATGACTGACCTGGTTTCTGCTTATGACAGTGGCCTGGCTTCCGGCGTGACTGTGATGCGTGTTGACGCTAATGAGGTACCTCAATGGCTTGCTAATGCGGATCTTGGGCTGGCGTTCCGCGAACCTAGCTTTTCTATGCAAGGGGTGGCTCCCATCAAGTTGGGCGAATACCTTCTGTGTGGTCTTCCTGTAGTGGCCACCCGTGGGGTGGGGGACTCTCATTTCATCGATGAAAACTCTGGATTTCTCGTCAATGGCTGTGATGCTGGCACTTTGGCATCCGTCGCGGACTGGTTTGTTGATAAGGTTCTACCAGCGCGAGAAGACTATCGTACACATTGCCGTTCTGTTGGTGTCGATCACTTTTCCCTCGAATCCAGCGTTGAAGCCTACCGCAAGGCGCTTTTGACTATTCAGGTTGAGTCATGACCCGGTGTGTACTGGTACTTCCCAAGTATGCGCGTAAAGGGGCCAGCTCCCGGCTTCGTACCTTTCAGTATTTGCCTTTTCTTGAGGATAAAGGATGGGTGTTTACTGTTAAGCCGTTGTTTGACGAGGCTTATCTCGATTCACTTTATTCGGGCGAAGGACGCTCGCGTTCAGGGCTTGTACTGGCTTATCTCCGTCGCTTTTTTATTTTATTCGGCTTTTGGCGTTACCGGTTGATCTGGATTGAGAAAGAGTTTTTTCCTTATATGCCGGCTTGGGTAGAGATTGTGTTGTCTTGGGCTGGTGTCCGATACGTTGTTGATTATGATGATGCCATTTTTCACAACTATGACCTTGCCCAGAACAAGTGGATTCGACGCTTGCTTGGCAGGAAAATTGACTCTGTGATGCTTCATTCAGCTTGTGTGATTGCGGGCAATGAGTACCTGGCAGGGCGCGCCAGGGCGGCTGGTGCCAAGCGGGTGGTTGTGATTCCCACGGTGGTGGATCATCGCCGTTATGATGGCAGGTTGGAGACAGGCCAACCATTAACCGTTGGCTGGATTGGCTCGCCGACGACGCAGAAGTATGTTGAGCAGTTGTTGCCTGCTTTTCAGACATTGGCCCAACAGCAGTCATTTCGCCTTTTGCTGGTGGGTGCCACGGCGGATATTGCTGCCCGGTTGCCCGGTATCGATGTGGAGGTTCAGCCGTGGTCTGAAGGTACCGAGGCTGCCCTGATTCGGGAAATGGATATTGGCATTATGCCGCTGGAAGATGGTCCGTGGGAAAAGGGTAAGTGCGGCTACAAGCTGATTCAATATATGGCTTCCGGTGTGCCTGTTGTCGCCAGCCCCGTTGGGGTGAACCCCTCAATCGTTGATGGGGCGGGGTGTGGGCTTCTTGCGAATCATCTCGATGAATGGGGCGAAGCATTCCTTAAATTGATTAGTGATGTGGCACTTAGAGAAAGGTTAGGGTGTGCCGGACGCGCAGCTGTTCGCAGGGAGTTCTCAATTGAAAGTCAGCTTGATGCGATCTGTTCGAGCCTCAAGTTTGCAGGAGGTGAGCGTTGACGGATCTTGATTCGACGCTGCTTCAGCTTGTTCTGGCTCTTTTCATCTTTATCGCGGGCTTGGTATTGGCCGTCGCTGTAAAGGGGTACTTTCGTGCCCCTTTGTCCAGATCTGTTTCACTTTATCTTTGGCACAGTCTCTTCTGTGTTATTTATCTTGCCTACGTACTTAACTACGGGGGGGACGCCTCCGGCTATTTCAGGATGAGTTTGCGACCTGATATTGATTTTGCCTTTGGTACCTACGGTGTCCGCTTCGTGGTTTCTTTCCTGTCGCAAGGTATGGGCCTGTCGTTTCTTGGTTGCTCGCTGGTATTCCAGTTGTTCGGTTTTATTGGCCTTTTGGCCTTTGATGCTGCCCTTCGTGAAGTCACTTGGGATAAATCTCGCAACATTCGCTTGTTGGCAACCTTTGTTGTTTTTCTTCCTTCGGTGAGCTTCTGGTCTTCTGGGCTGGGTAAGGATTCTCTGTCTTTTTGCGCTATGGGTCTGGCTCTGTGGGCTGCATTGAGTTTGAAGCGTCGTTGGGTGCTGCTGTCGGTTGCTGTATTGCTCATGCTGCTGGTGCGTCCCCATATGGCCGGGATGCTGGTTCTGGGGCTGGCCGGGTCTTTTGTTTTTCAGCGGGGCATTCCGCTGCCGCAACGCGTGGTGCTGGGCGGGATTGCGTTGGCTGCTGCCGTATTCCTTGTTCCTCTTGGGCTCAATTACGCGGGTGTAGGTGAAGACGCGGGCGCTGAGGATGTCATGCAGTACATAGAAGGCCGGCAGGGGCATAACCTGAAGGGGGGAGGGGCTGTTGATATCTCTAGTATGAGTCCGCCCGTGCAGATGTTTACCTACCTGTTCCGCCCCACGCTGATTGAGGCTCGCAATCTGTTTTCGCTGGCGGCGGCGCTGGACAACACCATACTCCTTTTCCTGTTTATTGCTGGTGGCTGGGCAATTCTTAAAAAGCCATTGCCCCCCCACTTTCAGCCTCACAACAGGATGTTCCTGTGGATCTATTCGTTTTGTGCCTGGTTAATTCTTGCCATGACAACGGCGAACCTGGGCATCGCCCTCAGGCAGAAGTGGATGTTTGCGCCCATGTTGATTTTCCTGTTGATCTCGGTGATCGGTCGGTCTCGGTTGCCGGTTGAACCGGAGCAGGCATCTCTAGAGGGGAGCAAGCGATGACAAAGCCGGTTTTCTTGTTGGTTGCCAGCTTTCCTGATTCGTTGATCAAATTTCGTGGCCCTTTGATTGAGGCGCTATTGTCTGCGGGTTGTGAAGTCCATGTGGCCGTTCCTGATCTTGATCCTTATTCCGATATTGCGACACAGCTGAACGCACGGAGTGTTCAGGTACATGACATTCCGCTCCAGCGGACGGGCATGAACCCACTCAAGGATCTGTCAGCCTTGTCCGCTCTGCGCAAGTTGATGCGACAGATCCGCGCGGACTATGTGCTGGGCTATACCATCAAGCCGGTGATTTATGGTTCCCTGGCTGCCTGGATGGCGGGGGTAACGAACCGCTTTGCGCTGATTACAGGGCTGGGCTATGCCTTTACCGGTGAGGCAACGGGCTTGCGTAAGTTACTGCGTATGTTGATTCAGCAGCTGTACCGGTTTTCGCTTTCCCGCAATCGGCTTGTGTTCTTCCAGAACCCTGACGACGAAGCGCTATTCCGGGAATTCTCTTTGCTGAAGCCTGCCATTCCCTCCTGCGTAGTGAATGGTTCCGGGGTAGATGTGGCGGAATATACGATGGCCGTGCTACCTGAGAAGCCTTCTTTTTTGTTGATTGCGCGTTTGCTTGGGGACAAGGGTGTGCGTGAATATGCCCAGGCGGCGGCCCAGGTGAAGCAGCGTTATCCGGGTGTGACGTTTCGGCTGGTGGGCTGGATTGATGACAACCCGGATGCCATTAGCCAGGCTGAGCTGGATGGGTGGATTGCGGGCGGGACGATCGAGTTCCTGGGCAAGCTTTCTGATGTGCGCCCGGCGATCAGTGATAGCAGCGTGTATGTGCTGCCTTCCTACCGTGAGGGCACCCCCCGCACCGTGTTGGAAGCCATGGCCATGGGGCGGGCGGTGATTACTACTGATGCTCCTGGCTGCCGTGAGACGGTGGTGGACGGAGATAACGGTTATCTTGTGCCGGTTCAGGATGTGTCCGCGCTGGCTGCGGCCATGATCAAGCTTGTCGAGAGCCCTGCACGGGTGACCGCAATGGGCGCTCGCTCGCGGCAGATGGCGGAAGACAAGTACGATGTTCACAAGGTGAATGCGGTGATGCTCAGGGAAATGGGGCTGACATGAAACGGTTGATGGATATTTTAGGGGCCATGGCGGGGTTGCTGCTGCTGGCGCCAGTCATTATTTTGTTGTCTTTGCTTGTGAGGATCAAGCTGGGCAGCCCGGTGTTGTTTCGACAGACCCGCCCGGGCAAGGCCGGGCAGTCGTTTCAGATGGCCAAGTTCCGCACCATGACCGATGCGCGCGATGCTCATGGCGGGCTGCTGCCGGACGCAGACCGGCTTACCGGGTTTGGGCAATTTCTTCGCGCAAGCAGTCTGGATGAGTTGCCCGAATTGTGGAATGTGCTGAAAGGCGATATGAGTCTGGTAGGGCCGCGCCCCTTGTTAATGGAATATCTGCCACTGTACTCCGAGCGACAGGCTCGCCGTCACGAGGTACGCCCGGGGATTACCGGTTGGGCGCAGATAAATGGTCGTAATGCTCTGTCCTGGGACGAGAAGTTCGAATTGGATGTCTGGTATGTGGAAAACCGTACTCTGTGGCTGGATATCAAGATCCTTTTTCTGACGGTCTGGAAGGTGATCAAGCGGGACGACATCAATCAGGATGGTGAGGCGACTATGACCCGTTTTACCGGGAGCCCGAAATGAGCCGTCGTCTTGGGATTATCGGTGCCGGTGGGCACGGTAAGGTTGCTGCAGATACGGCTTTGCGTTGTGGTTGGTTGGAAGTGGTGTTCTTTGATGGCCTCGCCGCTGAGGGGCCGTATTCGATTGGCCATTGGGATGTGCTGGATGTCCCGGATAATGCCGACAATCATGATTGTGATGCGTTTTTTGTTGCCATAGGCAATGCGCAGCATCGCAGAACCTGGTGCGAATGGGTGCTTTCGAAATCCCTTCCCCTGATATCACTGGTTGACCCTTCCGCCGTAATTAGCTCCTCTGCGGAGATTGCTGAGGGTGTGTTGGTGGTAGCAGGTTCGGTCATCAATGTGGATGCGAGGGTTGGGCGCGGCGCCATTATCAATACCCGCGCCAGTCTCGATCATGATTGTGTGATCGGCGATTATAGCCATGTCTGCCCAGCAGTTGCATTGGGCGGTGAGGTCACGGTAGGTGAAGGCTCATGGCTGGGGATCGGTTGCCAGGTCAAGCAATGCATTGCTATCGGTAGTGCTGTGACGGTGGGCGCAGGGGCGACGGTGGTATCTGATATTCAAGATGGTTTGACGGTGGTGGGTACGCCTGCACGGTCTGTGTAATCGGGGATTTTCCCTGTTATGATATGGCTAACCGGTATTTTGGTGGGGCTTGCTCTATGAAACGCTCTAAAAATCAAATAGTTGCCTTCAAGGTTGCTCAGGCCGTCGGGTCTATGGCGATTGAGAATGTTCAACTATCCCGTGATGCCCGCGCAAAGATGCTGCGTGTGGCTCGGGGAAGTGAGCCTGCTTCTGTGGCGATTGATGCGTTGGTTGAGCAGTATCGGCAGGTTGAGCCGGCTGGCTGAAGCATGGACGCCGATTATCAGAATTATGATCTTCAGGATGAAGATCCTTATCTCATACCGGGTTCATCCTGTCTTGTTAACAGCCTCGGTATTACGGATACCGCTAGATTAAACCAGGCCGAAGCAGATATTAGCGCTGTGGCATATGCCCAGTTGATTGCCTTTCCAATTACCCCCTCCTTTGATTTGGCGCATTTATGTGCAATCCATGCGGCCTTGTTCGGCAACGTTTATCCGTGGGCGGGAGAGTTGCGGCGTACCGAAATTGGTAAGGGAGGAAAGCTGTTCCTCCCTTACTCGATGGTAGAGACGATCGCCCATGAGATTTTCCGTGACCTGCATGGTGAGGGACTATTACGCACGCTTGAGGCCAGGGCCTTTGCTGAGCGCGCGGCCTATTACCTCGGGCGAATCAATCTTGTTCATGCTTTTCGGGAAGGGAATGGCAGAACTCAACGTATTTTGATTGATCAACTGGCCGAACTGTCTGGCTATGCTTTTGAGTGGTGGGCTATCTCTGGTGAGCAGATGGCTCAGGCTTGTCGGGCTGCTCGGCAGGATGTGCCGGATTATTCATTGTTGGTAAGGCTGCTGCAATTACACATCACAACGCTGTGATGGCCTGTTTCAGGCTATTTTTTGATACTGAACGGAATCCAATTTCTTATGCTTAACGGCCCTTTCTCCCCCTGGCCTTCCTTTTCTCAGGAGGAAGCTGATGCGGTGTCCCGCGTACTCCTCTCTAACAAGGTGAATTACTGGACCGGTCAGGAGGGGCGTGAATTCGAACGTGAATTCGCTGCCTTTGCCGGTACCGAATATGCCATTGCGGTGGCCAACGGCACCTTGGCGCTGGATCTGGCCCTGCAGGGGCTGGGTATCGGCGTTGGTGACGAGGTGGTGGTGACGCCGCGGACCTTCCTGGCGTCTGCGACTTCTGTGATCAATGCCGGGGCCACGCCGGTGTTTGCGGATGTGGACCCGGATACCCAGAACATTACCCCTGAAACGGTTGCCGCTGTGATTACCCCTAAGACCAAAGCGGTTGTCTGTGTGCATCTTGCGGGCTGGCCCTGTGATATGGATGGCTTCATGGCCCTGGCCGAGGAGCACAATCTGTTCGTGATTGAAGACTGTGCCCAGGCCCATGGTGCGACTTACAAGGACAAGCCGGTAGGTGGCCTGGGGCATGTGGGGTGCTGGTCGTTCTGTCAGGACAAGATCATGAGTACCGGCGGTGAGGGTGGCATGGTCACCTGTAATGATCGTGATTTGTGGTCGCGCATGTGGAGCTTCAAGGATCACGGCAAAAGCTGGGATGCGGTGTATGAGCGCGAGCACCCACCTGGCTTTCGCTGGTTGCATGAGTCGGTGGGCACGAATTGGCGCCTGACGGAGATGCAGTCGGCCATTGGGCTGATTCAGTTGCAGCGGATGTCAGAGTGGACGCAGGCGCGGCAGGCTAATTGTCGGGCGGTCTGGGATGTGGCGGCGTCGTTACCCGGTTTGCGAGTGCCGACCTTGACGGATGAGATTGGTCATGCCGGGTACAAGTGTTATGTGTTTGCGGATCAGGCTAACCTGGCTAAGGGCTGGGATCGGGATCGCATCATGAATGCTATTGTGGCTGAAGGCGTGCCTTGTTTTTCCGGATCCTGTTCTGAGGTGTATCTTGAGAAGGCGTTTACGGATCTTGGGCTTGGGCCGCAAGAGCGGTTGCCTGTGGCAAAGGCGCTAGGTGAGTCGTCATTGATGTTTCTGGTTCATCCTACATTGACCGACGCTGAGATTGAGAAGACATGTTCTGCTATTCGCAAGGTGATGGCGCAGGCGGTTTGATTTTAGTGGATCGTGGCGGAGTATCGTACCAAGTTCACTTTAGACGAAAGGGGGGCGTCGCGAATAGCCAGTGCTTGCATGGTGAGTGAAGCGTTGTTCGCCATGCAAGCATAGCTCCTACGGGTGCTTAGCCCTGTTGCTGGTGTTTCGTTATGCCTGCCATTGGTGGCTGCGGGGCTGGCGCGAAGGTAACGGAATAAACGCGATTTCATTCGGGAATCTTGCTTTGTTGCTGGGTGCGTTGTCGTTGTCGGGTTCGCTTGCAAGCAAGCTCCTACAGGTGGAAGGCCAGTGCTGTTTGCTTAGGGTAGAGGCTCTCGAGAGTGCTGAATGTCGGTGGAACGCGCGGGCTTTTGTAGGTTTTTGCTTACAGTTCGATTGGCGGCTGGGCTGGTTGGTTTGTAAGCCATCGCACAGCCCTTTGATCTTGCTGGTGCGGTCGCCGACGATTTTGGGGCGAAATGATTGGCTAAGTGGTGAAATCTTGTTATGAACTGTATTCATAGCATAAATGGCCATTGGATAATGCCAAAAAGCGCCTATAATGCATTCCTTGATTCAGGAATGTGCTTTCTGTCACATTAGCTAGTTTAAGATTCAGCGCTAACGCTGACTCGCTTGGTCACATGGATGGACCTGATGCCTTCTACATTTTTGTACCCTTCTGTTTACCGGCTAATTTCTCTCACTCGTCGCTCCAAGCGCGCGGTAATGCTCACGGCTGATGTGTTGGCGGTGCCCCTATTGGTGTGGATGGCGTTTTCTCTTCGCTTCAACTCGTTTAGCCCGCCGATTCATGATCTCTGGATTTTCCTGGTTGCGCCGTTGGTGTTGATCCCGGCCCTGTATATGGCGGGGTTCTACAAGTCTATTGTGCGCTACCTGGGCGCGGAAGTGGCCTGGTCCATGCTGACGGGGGTGTTTTCCTCTGTCGTTGTGCTGGCTGCGGCGTCTTACATGATCCCGGATGCTGCGGTACCCCGTTCGGTGTTCCTGATCTGGGGCATGCTCAGCATGTTGTACTTGGGCGGTAGCCGCTTTGTGATGCGGCGCTTCCTGGTGCACGTGCTGGGTGGGGCGCTGAATCGTCAGCCGGTGGCCGTGTTTGGTGCCGGTGGTGCCGGTGCCCAGTTGGTGGCTGGCCTGCAGTCCTGTGTTGAAATGTTCCCTGTCATGGTGGTGGATGATGCCTTTAACAAGCAGGGTACTTTGCTGGCCGGGGTGCCAGTGGTGGACCGCGAGGCGTTGGAGAAAGCCTGCCGGCGCGGCAAGGTGACCTCGGTCTTGTTAGCCGTCCCGTCGCTGAGCCGTTCCCAGCGAATGGCTATTGTGCGCTGGCTGGAAACCCTGAATGTGAAGGTGCAGACGGTACCTGCGTTTTCCGATATCGCCAGCGGCAAAGCGCGTATTGAAGAGATCAAGGATGTTTCCATCGAGGATCTGCTGGGCCGTGATTCGGTGCCGCCCAAGCCGGAGTTGCTGCATCGTTGTATCAGCGGCAAGCATGTATTGGTCACCGGGGCTGGCGGCTCTATTGGCAGCGAGTTGTGTCGACAGATTCTGAAGTTGAAGCCGTCTTGCCTGATTCTGTTTGAGCAGAGCGAGCTGAGCCTGTACGCCATTGAGAAAGAGATGGCGGCGTATATCGACGCCAAAGGGCTGCAGGTGGAGCTGTTTCCCATGCTGGGCTCGGTGGTGAACCGGGGGCACATCGAGCGGGTGTGCCGGGAGTACCGTGTGGATACGGTTTATCATGCCGCCGCCTACAAGCATGTGCCGATTGTGGAAGGCAACCCTTCCGCCGGGGTGCGCAATAATATTCTGGGTACCCTGGAAGCGGCTCAGGGGGCTGAGTCCGCAGGCGTGAAGCACTTTATCCTGGTGTCCACCGACAAGGCAGTGCGCCCCACCAACGTGATGGGGGCGACCAAACGTTTTGCCGAGATGGTGCTGCAGGCCATGGCGGACCGTGGCTCCGAGACGGTTTTTTCCATGGTGCGCTTTGGCAATGTGCTGGGCTCTTCCGGCTCCGTGGTGCCACTGTTCCGGGATCAGATTCAGCGCGGTGGGCCGATAACGGTGACTCACCCTGATGTGATTCGTTATTTCATGACCATCCCCGAAGCCTCACAGCTGGTGATTCAGGCCGGGGCCATGGCCAAAGGCGGCGAGGTGTTTGTACTGGATATGGGCGAGCCGGTTCGGATCGTGGATCTGGCGCGGACCATGGTTCACCTGATGGGCCTGTCCGTGAAAGACGACGAGACCCCTAGCGGTGATATCGAGCTCGCCTTCACCGGGCTGCGCCCAGGCGAAAAGCTCTATGAAGAGCTGCTGATCGGTGAGTGCAGTGTAGGCACCGAGCATGAAATGATCATGCAGGCCACCGAGGAGCGGCTGAGCTGGGATGAAATCCAGTTCGCCCTGGAGTCATTCCGCAAGGCTCTGGAGAAGGGCGACAAGGTGGCGCTGAAGTCCTTGCTGCGCAGCTATGTGGCAGGGTACGAGCCGGGTACCAATGGTAGCCGCCCGCTGGAAAGCATGCAGACCCGGGAGTTGCCCAGGCTGGTGTCGGATAATCGGGCTCTGGCGGACTGATAGTTTTTTCGCTCAGAGCTTCAACGTCTGCATTCTGTGGGAGCGGTGGTTCCACCGCGAAAAGACCTCGCCCCCTCCGGCGCAGTATCGCGGTGGAACCACCGCTCCCACAGAACAGGTCAGGCTTTGAGGGGCCAGCCGTTTAGCCGCGAAACGTCTTCTTTCTGTCGCATCTCTGCGCTCTTTCCTTATAAGATTTTGAACTAGCCTGCCCCTTTTTATATGTCTTTTTCCCTGTAAAATGACCTTTTTCTGCGCAACCCATGGCCCTGTTGGCCCTCTGAGGGAATTCGCCCCGTGAATCTGGATATCGTGATAACGCTGCTGATTGTGGCTTCGGTGCTGGGGGCGCTGGCCAGTAATCGGGTGCCGGCGGATATCACCATGATGGCTGCGCTGGTGATGGTGCTGGTGACCGGGGTGGTGTCTCCTGGTGAGGCGCTGTCCGGCTTTGCCAACCCCGGGCTGATGACCATTGCTGCCCTTTATGTGGTGGCGGCGGCCTTGCGGGATACTGGTGCCATTTACTGGGTGGCGCACCGTTTGCTGGGCCAGCCGAAATCTGTGTTTGCCAGCCAGTTACGGCTGGTGGCGCCGGCCTCTCTGCTGAGTGCCTTCCTGAATAACACCACTGTGGTGGCGATGATGATTCCGGCGGTGCAGGAGTGGGCCCAGCGCCTGCGCCTGTCTGCATCGAAGTTGCTGTTGCCGCTCAGCTATGCGGCCATTCTCGGTGGCACCTGTACCCTGATCGGCACCAGCACTAACCTGGTGGTGGATGGCCTGGTGCAGGAAAGGGGCATGGAGGCCTTCGGCATCTTTGATGTGGCCTGGGTGGGGATTCCCGTGCTACTGGGCGGCTCGTTGTTTCTGCTGCTGGCTGGCCGTTTTCTGCTGCCCGAGCGTGAGGGCATGGTGGAACAGTGGGAGCATGCCCGCGAATACCATGTGGAAATGCTGGTAGCGAAGGGTAGTCCGCTGGCGGGGCGCTCCATTCAGGATGCGGGATTGCGTAACCTGACCTATGGGTATCTCACCGAGATCCAGCGTGGCGAGCGTCTGTTCCCGGCGGTGGGGCCGGAGATGACCCTGCAGGAAGGGGATCTGCTGGCTTTTGTCGGGGTACCGGAGTGTGCCCGGGAATTGCAGCGGATCAACGGCCTGCAGGCGGCCCATGGCGGTGCGCACAAGCTGGCTTTGAACAATCACCAGCGGCATCTGGTGGAAGTGGTGTTGAGCCCGGAGTTTCCGGGTATCGGTAAGACGGTAAAAGAAACGGGCTTCCGTACCCGTTACCAGGCCGCCATTCTCAGTATCAGCCGCAGCGGCCAGCGGCTGCCCGGCAAGGTAGGGGAGCTGGTGCTGAAGGTGGGCGATACCCTGCTGCTGGAAACCGGTGAGCAGTTTGTGGAGCAGTATCGCTACCGCCGGGATTTCATGCTGGTCAGTCCGCTGAAGGATTCCACGCCACCGGATTTCCGTCGCGCGCCGGTTGCTGTCGGGGTGCTGGTGGCCATGGTGATGGCGAATGTACTGGGGCTGGCCTCTACCCTGGAAGCCGCTCTGCTGGCTGCGGGCCTGCTACTGGTAACCCGCTGTGTAACAGTAAACCGCTCACGCATGAACGTGAGTGTGAATCTGCCAGTGCTGGTGGTGATCGGTGCCTCTTTCGCACTGGGACGCGCCATGGAAAGCAGCGGTGCTGCCGCCTGGATTGTGCAGCAGGTGATCCCGGACAGTGGGCTTTCGCCTTGGCTGGCACTTGTGATTGTCTACCTGCTGACCGCCATGTTCACCGAGATGATCACCAATAACGCTGCCGCCGTTCTGGTCTTCCCCATCGCCCTGGGGGTAGCAGAGCAGTTGGGCGTCAGCCCCATGCCTTTCATCGTTGCGGTCATGTTCGCCGCCTCAGCAAGTTTCATGACCCCACTGGGCTACCAGACCAACCTGATGGTCATGGGCCCGGGCGGCTATACCTTCCGCGATTACCTGAAAATCGGGTTTCCGATGAGTGTGGTGGTGGCGGTGATTACGTTGGCGGTGATACCCCTTGTCTGGGGGTTCTAGCTACGAGCTACGAGCTACGAGCTACGAGCTACGAGCTACGAGCTACGAGCTACGAGCTACGAGCTACGAGCTACGAGCTACGAGCTACGAGCTACGCTCGTTGGATAGAGAGATTGGGAAAAGTTCCTAAGGATGGGGGCTTGAGTGGAATAGGTGCAAGGATGCGTTTGGAAAACTTGGAGATATGGCGGCGCTCGGTGGATCTTAGTGTGGAGATTTACCGGCATTTCGCAGGGCATCGTGATTTCGGTTTCAGGGATCAGATCACTCGCTCTTCGTTGTCTCTGCCTTCTAATATTGCCGAGGGCTTTGAGAGAGCGTCGGAGAAAGAGAAGGCTTTGTTTTTGAACTACGCGAAAGGCTCGGCTGGTGAGTTGAAAACCCAGCTAATCATTGGCAGCAGGATTGGGTATATACCTGATGCGATGAGCAAGAGGTGGGGAGATGAGGTCGATCAGCTATCAAGAATGCTCTTTGCGATAATGCGAAAACTGAAGTGAATTTGAGGCTCCGGGCCGAAGGTCCGGTTGTGTTTTTCTAGCAGCTAGAAGCTCGTAGCTCGCAGCTACTCTTCGAAAACAGAGAGGTATATATGTCTTCCCCGTACCAAGAAAAAGCGAACGAATCCAAAGCCCACGTGGTGTGGCATGAGTCCAATGTGACCAAGGCTGACCGTGCCAAGGTGAAGGACCAGAAACCGAAGTGTATCTGGCTGACGGGGCTGTCTGGTTCTGGCAAGTCTACGCTTGCGAATGCGCTGGAAGTGGCGCTGACCGAGCAGGGTAAGCATACCTATCTGCTGGATGGCGATAATGTGCGTCATGGCCTGAACAAGAACCTGGGCATGAGCGATGCAGATCGCACCGAGAATATCCGTCGTGTGTCCGAAGTGGCCAAGCTGATGGTGGATGCGGGCCTGATTGTGGTGACCGCGTTTATCAGCCCGTTCCGTGCGGACCGGGATTCTGCCCGTGCGCTGTTCGACGACGGCGAGTTTGTCGAGGTGTTCGTGGACGCGCCGCTGGAAGAGTGCGAGAAGCGTGACCCCAAGGGCCTGTACCAGAAGGCACGCCAGGGCATCATCAAGGAATTCACCGGTATCGACAGCCCCTACGAGGCGCCGGAGAAGCCGGAAGTGGTGATCAACACCGCCGAAAACGATATCGAAGCCTGTGTGAAGCAGCTGATCGCCGCCATCGTTTGATCGGTGGGCGCTCTCTTGGCCCTTCCGGGTATGCTTGCAAGCGATAGGGACTAAAGTGCCGCTGGGCTGCGCTGGGTGCGTTACTTCGCTACGCTATGTTCCCACAGCAGACTTGGAAAAGCCGTGCCTGGTGTCGGGTGCGGCTTTTTAGTAGCAGCTTCTCGCGACGAGGAAATGCGAAAAACAGCTATGAGCTTCTAGCTGCTAGCTTCGAGGAATGACAGAAAACTGCTGCAAGCTACAAGGAAGACCAGATGTTTTTCGCGGCGGAAACTCTCTCCCGTTAGCTTAGGGAGCCTCTGAATAATTCCTTGCATGATCAGTCTTTCAGGCTGGCTCGCAATCTAGGTGCAATGTTGAAGGTGTGTGTCCACCCATCGAGGCATTGCATCAACGAGTGGGGGTCAGCCTGGAAGACCCGGAGGGCGCGGCCTGAAGGGCCCATCTGCTGCGCTTTGTCGCTAGGAAAGGGAACCACCCTGTCCGTCGCGACAAAACATAACAGCTGCACCCTTCAGGCCACGCTGAGTACGCGAGGAGTTATTCAGAGGCTCCTTAGGAGTTGCTTCAGAGTCTTGTAGGTTTGCCGGGGTTTTGTGGGAATGGCAGTTTGACCGCGATGGGGTGTGTGGCGTCATGGCGGTGTTGGTTGGTGCTCCCGGGAGTTATACTAGGGTGCTTTTTCCTTTTCTGGCCTGGGTGGTCGGATTGTTGTCTGACAGTTGAGGTCGAGAATGAAAATTGCGGTTGCCGGTACAGGGTATGTTGGCCTCTCCAATGCTGTGTTGTTGGCCCAGCACAATACTGTGGTGGCGCTGGATATTGATGCGGAGAAGGTGGAGAAGATCCAGAACCGGGTCTCGCCCATAGAGGATGAGAAAATTCAGGAGTATCTGACCTCCCAGCCTCTTAATCTACGGGCGACTATGGACAAGGCGGAGGCCTTTGAAGGAGCCGACTTTGTGGTGGTTGCCACACCGACCGATTACGATCCGAAGACCAATTATTTCAACACCCGCACCGTTGAGGCGGTGGTCAGTGAGGTGTTGGCCATCAACTCTGCTGCCACGATTATCATCAAGTCCACGGTGCCGGTGGGGTATACCGTCTCGTTGCGAGAGCAGTTCGGTGTCGAGAATATCCTCTTTTCTCCCGAGTTCCTCCGTGAGGGCAAGGCCCTTTACGACAATCTCTACCCGTCCCGCATCATTGTTGGTGCAGATTGCCAGGCCGCTCACACTTTTGCCGGCCTGTTGGCAGAGGGGGCGATCAAGCAGGATGTGACGACCCTGTTCACTAACTCCACCGAGGCGGAGGCCATCAAGCTGTTTGCCAATACCTATCTGGCCATGCGGGTAGCGTATTTTAATGAGTTGGACAGCTATGCGGCTTCTCATGGCCTGGATACCCGCCAGATTATTGATGGGGTATGTTTGGATCCGCGTATTGGGGGGCATTATAACAACCCCTCTTTTGGCTACGGCGGTTACTGTCTGCCCAAGGATACCAAGCAGCTGCTGGCCAATTATCAGAATGTGCCTAATAACATGATTCAGGCCATTGTGGACGCCAATCGTACCCGTAAGGACTTTGTGGCCGATGATATCCTGCGCCGAGGGCCAAAGCGGGTGGGGGTGTATCGCCTGGTGATGAAAGCCGGCTCTGATAACTTCAGGTCGTCGTCGATTCAGGGTGTGATGAAGCGGCTGAAGGCCAAGGGCGTTGAGGTGGTGGTGTATGAGCCGGTGCTGGAGGACGACACCTTTTTCAGCTCGGTGGTGATGCGGGATTTCAATGAATTTCTGGAATCCTGTGATGTGATCGTCTCTAACCGCATGGTAGATGAGTTAGTGCCTGTAGCCGAAAAGGTCTATACCCGTGATCTGTTCGGCAGCGATTGAGTGATAGTGCATGGGTAGAGCTTGGCGAGTAACCCTGCTAATTGTCATCACTTTGTTGTTTGTGTGTGGTGCCATGTTGCCAGGCGAGATGAGAGAAACGGTAAGTAAGGCGTTGTCGCTGGGCGGTATTGATGTGTACGCGCATCTGTTCTTTTGTGCCCTGATTGCCCTGTTGCTAGGCTGCAACGGGATGCCTTTCATATGGATTTTTGTGCTTTTGATGGTGTTAGGCGGCTTGATTGAACTGGCCCAGCTGTGGATTCCATACCGCTCTACCAGCTGGAATGACGTGACCGGTAACGCGGTTGGCACGATTGTTGGGCTGTCAGTTTTGTGGCTGGGTAAACGGCTGTTGAAAAGAGGGAGTGATGGTTAAAAAAGCGGTTTTACCGGTGGCGGGCTTCGGTTCGCGCATGTTGCCGGCGTCCAAGTCCATTCCCAAGGAAATGTTGCCCATTGTGGATCGGCCTGCCATCGAATACGTGGTGAAGGAAGCCGTGAGAGCAGGGATCAAGGACATCATTCTTGTAACGCATTCCGCCAAGACGGCCATAGAAGACTACTTCGATACCCAGTTCGAGCTGGAGAACCTGCTGGAGGCCAAGGGCAAGGATACGCTGTTGGCCGAGGTGCGCGGTATTCTGCCGGATGATGTGAGTGTGATTTCGATCCGCCAGCATCGGGCGTTGGGTCTGGGCCATGCTGTAGCCTGTGCGGCGCCGGTGGTAGGCGATGAGCCTTTTGCAGTGTTATTGCCGGATGTGCTGGTGGACTGGGATGGCCAGAAGGAGGATCTCGGGGTCATGGTTGAGAGATATCATGCCAGTGGTGCTGCTCAGATTATGGTCGAGGAAGTCCCGAAAGAGCGAGTGGGCCAATACGGTATTGTGGCCCTGAAGGGTGAGGTACCCGCTCCCGGTGAAAGTGCGCCCATGACGGCGGTGGTCGAGAAGCCTGCGGTTGAAGATGCGCCCTCACGGTTGTCTGTGGTGGGGCGCTATGTGCTGCCGGGTGAGATCATGGGCATTTTGGCTGAGACCCCACCAGGTGCGGGGAACGAGATCCAGCTCACCGATGCCATTGCGACCTTGATGGAGCGGGCGCCCGTGGACGCCTATGCTATGCGCGGCCGGACTTTCGATTGCGGTAACAAGGCTGGGTATTTACAGGCGATTTTCCATTTCGCTGCCCGCCACCCCGAGTTAGGCGAGCAGGTGCGTGCGATGATGGCCGCCGAGCTGGGTTGACAGCTATCAGCTGTGAGCTGTGAGCTGTGAGCTGTGAGCTGTGAGCTGTGAGCTGTGAGCTGTGAGCTGTGAGCTGTGAGCTGTGAGCTGTGAGCTGTGAGCTGTTTGATAGGAAAACCCCAAATAGTTCCCATGGATGGTGACTTTAAATTAAGGAGCAAGGATGCGACTGGGAAATTTGGATCGTTGGAGAAGATCTGTTGATTTGAGTGTTGAGATTTATCGGCACTTTGCCGGGCACCGTGATTTTGGGTTCAGAGATCAAATAACTCGGTCATCGTTGTCTTTGCCTTCAAATATCGCCGAGGGTTTTGGGCGGTCTTCTGAGAAGGAAAAAGCCCAGTTTCTAAACTATGCGAAAGGATCAGCCGGAGAGCTCAAAACCCAGCTGATCATTGGTTATAGAATCGGGTACATACCCGAGCACGTGAGCAAAAAGTGGGGAGAGGAAGTGGAGCAGCTTTCCAAAATGCTCTTCGCTATCATGCGCAAGCTCAAGTGATTTTATTCCTACTGGCCGCAGGCCAGGTTGTTTTTCTGAAAGCTCATCGCTCACAGCTCACAGCTGAGGTCCTATGCAGATAACAGTTTATGGCGACACATTGTGTGCCCAGGTAACCGCTACTGCCATGGCGCAGACGGGGCATCAGGTTAACTGGTGTGTGGTTGAGCCTGCATCTCGTGACCGGCTTGCCCAGGGGCTCCCCCTGTTTCGCGAGCAGGGGCTGGACCGCTTCTTTGCCGAGCAGCTTGAAAGCGGCCGCTTGATAACGGGCTTCTGGGAGGATGTGCCGCGGGATATTCCGGATGCGGTGTTTTTGGCCTTGCAGCCCGGAGAGCAGGGGGTAGCAGAGGCACTGGTAAGTCGTCTGGCGTCCTCCTCCGGCTGTGGTGTGATTGTGAACCAGACCGTGGGGCCGGTGGGCTCTTCCGAGTTGCTGCGGGACATGATCAAGCAGATTGATACCCGCGCTGTTCTGGTGGCTTTGCCGGATTTGATTCAGGAAGGGAATGCCTTCCAGACTTTTACCCGCCCGGACAGTATTCTGCTGGGGTGTGAAGATGGCGAGGGCGAGGCGCTGGTTCGAGAGCTGCTGCGCCCCTTCAACCGCCGCAAGGATGTGATCCAGGTGATGAGCCTGCGTGAGGCTGAATTCGCCAAACTGGCTATCAGCGGGATCCTGGCCACCCGTATTAGCTACATGAATGATATGGCCAGCCTGTCTGAATCCCTGGGCGTAGATATTGATGTGGTGCGAGTGGCCATGGGTGCCGATCCGCGAATTGGTGAGTCTTACCTTTACCCTGGCTGTGGTTTTGGTGGCCCCGGCCTGAGCAGCAACGTGCTGGCACTGGTGGATGCCTTGAATGAACGCGCCGCCGAGCCTGGCCTGTTAGAGCGTGTGTTGCAGACCAATGAGCGTCAGAAGGAAGTGTTGTTCCGCAAGTTCTGGCAGTTTTATCAGGGCAATGTATCGGGCAAGAAGGTGGCGCTGTGGGGTGTGGCCTTCAAGCCGGGCACCCATCGCGTAGACAATGCGCCTGCGCTGAAAGTGATTGAGGCATTGTGGGCTCAGGGGGTCGAGGTAATGGCCCATGATCCCAGGGCGCTGCCGGATCTGGAAAACTGGGCGCGGGGGCGTGGTGCTCTGACGTTGTGTGACGACCCCTATGACGCTGCGGAAGAGGCGGATGCACTGATGTTGATCACAGAGTGGAAGCCTTACTGGAGCCCAGATTGGCAGCGACTGAAGCGTGCCATGCGTCAGCCGCTGATACTGGATGGCCGTAATATTTATGAGCCTGCTTTTGTCAGGGAACAGGGTCTGGTGTATAGAGGAATAGGGCGCTAAACATGGTACCGGAACAGGATGTTCTCACTATCAGTACGATCTGGTCTCAACTGGCAGAGCGTGCCGGACAGGAAAAAACACTGCATTTGGCGGATCGGTTTGCGGCGGATCAAACGCGCTTTGAGCGCTTCAGCCTGAATGCTTGCGGTGTGCTGGCTGATTTCAGCAAGCAGCGCATGAGCGACGAGAGCCGGGACTTGCTGGTCAAGCTGGCAGATGAGCGACAGTTGCGCCATTGGCTGGATGCCTTGTTCTCCGGGGCTGATGTGAATTGTACCGAGGGCCGTGCGGCCAAGCATTGGTGTCTGCGCGAGCCCGCAGAGCTGGCGCCGCAGGTTCACGAGCAGCTGGATGCCATGGAAGGGATGGTCGAGCGGATCCTCAAGGGCCATTGGCGTGGGGTACTGGGTGACGCCATTACCGATGTGGTGAATGTGGGGGTTGGCGGGTCCGACCTTGGGCCCTTGATGGCCGCGTTTGCGCTGCAGTCGAGTCTCCCTCCGACAGGCCAGACCCGGCCTCGGATTCATTTCGCCTCGTCCATGGACGGTAGTCAGGTATCCCAGGTGTTGCAGGAGCTAAATCCTCGCACCACCCTGTTTCTGGTTTCCTCCAAGTCATTCACTACCGTGGACACGCTACATAATGCCAAGACGGCCCGGCAGTGGCTGGCGCGGGGCCTGGGGCTGGATTTCGACAATGCTTCGTTGCTGCGCTGTCATTTCATCGGTATTTCGGCGAACGCCGAGCGCATGTCGACGTGGGGTATTACTCCTTACAATCAACTGCAGTTCTGGGACTGGGTGGGTGGCCGTTATTCGCTATGGTCGGCCATTGGGTTGCCCATTGCCTTGACGGTGGGCATGGAGGGCTTTCGTGAGCTGCTGGCGGGAGCCCATGACATGGATCAACACTGCCGGACTCAACCCTGGCAAGACAATCTGCCGGTGATGCTGGCGTTGGTAGATGTCTGGAACATCAACTTTATGAAGATTTCAGCGCGTGCCGTATTGCCCTATGACGGACGCCTCAAGCATCTGCCTGCCTATCTTGAACAGCTTGAGATGGAGTCCAATGGCAAGAGTGTGTCCCGGGCGGGTGAACCGGTCGAATACGACACCTGCCCGGTGATCTGGGGAGAGGTGGGGCCCAATGCCCAGCATGCTTTCTTCCAGCTGTTGCACCAGGGGACTCAGCCGATCGCCTGTGAATTCCTGATGACCGCGCGGCGTTATACCGAGGATATGCACTCCGAGGCAGCGGCTGAGCTGGACGCCCAGCACGCCCTTTCCAATGCCAACTGTCTGGCCCAATCCCGATTGCTGGCCCTCGGCGAGAGAGCCCTGGACCTGAAAGTGGCGCTTCCCCCTTACAAGCGTTATCACGGCAATCAGCCCAGTACCACGCTGGTGCTGGAGGAATTGTCTCCTCGCGTGCTCGGGGCTCTGCTGGCAATGTATGAGCACAAGGTGTTCGTGCAGGCCGTGATCTGGGGGATTAATCCCTTTGATCAGTGGGGCGTGGAGATGGGCAAGATGATCGCCACCGATATGCTGGCAGTGCTTGCTGATCCGGAATCTGCATCCGGTCTGGATGCGTCATCCATGGCTCTGGCACGGCATATCGGTTCGTTCAAGGACTCCTGATTCGTTGGAGCCTTGCTTGCCAGGCGAAGCTTCCTGTTTTGTGAACTTGCCGGTGAACTCGCCTTGCGAGCAAGGCTCCAACGGTTTCTGTGGTTTCTGTGGTTTCGGGGTTCCGTTGGAGCTTTGCTTGCAAAGCGAAAGACCATCCCCGTTCCCGATGATCTGGATGAGCGCAGCGACCGGGTGGGGCTCATTACTACTGATTGACGAGTAAGACATGGATTGTCCCTCTATAGGCCGGAACGGGCCTTTTCCTTATGTGCTGCACCATGGTGCGGTTTCCGGTGTTACTGGTTCTGCCCATGAATGGGTGATTGGTGAGCAGGCGTCGGTGCTGATTGATTGCGGCCTATTTCAGGGACGAGATCAGGGTCCGGGTGGGGCCAGCGCAGACAATCTTGCCATCGATTTCGATATTTCCCGTATTCAGGCATTGGTGCTGACCCATGTGCACATTGATCATGTGGGGCGCTTGCCGTGGCTGTTTGCGGAGGGCTTTTCCGGGCCGATTTATTGCAGTGGGCCTTCTGCCAAGCTGTTGCCGATAGTCATGGAGGATGCCTTTCGGCTTGGAGTGAGCCGGTCGCCGTCGGATGTGGAGCAGTTTCTCGACATGCTCCAGGAGCGCCTGGTGCCGCTGCCCTACGATCACTGGCACGATATTGAGCTGCCAAGCGAGGTGAGGACGGAGGTGCGCTTGCAGCGAGCCGGGCATATTCTTGGTTCTGCGTTTGTTGAGTGTCGCTGGCAGAGCCGGCATATTACGGTGTTTTCCGGTGATCTTGGCGCCGCAGACGCTCCAATTCTGCCTCCCCCATTGTCGCCCGCTGAGGCCGATGTGCTGGTGATCGAAAGTACCTATGGGAATAGGCTTCACCAGGGCAGGGAGGAGCGTCAGGCGCGCCTGGAGGCGATGCTGGTACGTGCCTTGAAAGATCGTGGTACGGTGCTGATTCCGGCTTTCAGCATTGGCCGTACCCAGGAGCTGCTGTATGAGCTGGAGGATATCCTGCATCGCAATCGCCGGGCAGCCATGCATGATTTCCTTGATTGGAACGCCTTGCCGATAGTGCTGGATTCGCCTCTGGCCAGTCGCTTTACGGATGTGTACCGGGAGCTGGCACCCTATTGGGAAGACGAGGCCCGTGAGCGGTTAGTGGCGGGCCGCCGACCGTTGGCCTTTGGGCAGTTGTTGACGGTGGACAGTCACGACGCCCATTTGCGTATGGTGCGCCATTTGGCAGATAGTGCCCGGCCTGCGGTAGTGATTGCTGCCAGTGGTATGTGTGCGGGCGGGCGAATCGTCAACTACCTGAAAGCCATGCTTGAGGATGCCCGGCATAATGTGTTGTTTGTGGGTTACCAGGCGCAGGGCACCCCGGGCAAGGCGATTCAGTCCCGGGGGCAGGGTGCCCGGGTCGAGCTTGAGGGAAGCCAGTACAGCATCAAGGCGGCAGTGGAGTCTATTAGCGGTTATTCTGCTCATGGGGATCAGGCTGATCTACTGGCGTTCGTGGAGGGCATGACGCGCTGGCCGGAGGAGATCCGGGTGGTTCACGGGGATGATGGGGCCAAGCAGGAGTTCAAGCGGCGCCTGGCAAGCCTGTATGCCCGACATGACAAGTCCCTGAATGCGTTTTGCCCATGATATTTTCTTTGCTGGCGTGTCTGCTGTGGCGCCCACTCTAGTTTGAGTAGCCCCATTTTTTGGCGCTATGCCAGCATCGCTAAAGGTAGCAGGGGCTCCCCGGTGACTCGCGACAAGCATCACCACCCACGTATTAGTCTGTATTATCGGGTGCGGCGCGTTGCGAGCAAAACTGGGGTGACATGATTTGTGCAGCAAGTGCTGATACTGGCGAATAAGCCGCTGTTCAATTCGTACACCCTATATGCATATTGTACAGTTCACTCACGGTAAGAATGGAAAGGTTATGAGTCACGCTATACCCGCCTCGATTTTTCGGGCCTATGATATTCGCGGTATCTATAACGAGACACTCACCGACGATAGCGCGTACCTGATCGGCCGCAGTATCGGTTCCGAGGTGTTGGCGCAAGGGCAGGACAGCATTGCCCTGGCCCGTGATGGCAGACTGTCTGGCCCGGCACTGCTGCAGGCTTTGAGTGACGGTATCCGCGCCACCGGTTGCCATGTGGTCAATGTGGGCATGGTGCCGACTCCTGCACTGTATTTCGCTACGTATAACATTGAAGGCCTGAATTCCGGAGTGATGCTGACGGGGAGCCATAATCCGGGCAATTATAACGGCTTCAAGATTGTCATTAATGGCACAACGCTTTCCGGTGATTCGATTCAAGCCCTGCGCGAGCGTATTGAAGCGGGCAATTTCGCCGAGGGCGAGGGTAGTTACCGGGAGCAGGAAATTCTCGAGCTGTACGAGAAGACCTTCCTGAGCAGGCATTCACTGGCCAGACCGATGAAGGTGGTGGTGGATTGCGGTAACGGTATTGCCGGGGTGCAGGCCCCGCAGGCACTGGCGGCACTGGGCTGTGAAGTGGTGCCACTGTTTACCGAGGTGGATGGTACCTTCCCCAACCATCACCCGGATCCGGGTGACCTGAACAATCTGCAGGACTTGATTGCCACAGTGAAGTCCGAACAGGCGGATTTGGGGCTGGCCTTTGATGGCGATGGCGACCGTGTAGGCGTGGTGACACCGGAAGGTGAAGTGGTCTACCCGGATATCCTGCTTATGGCTCTGGCAGAAGATTTGGTCAGCCGCCACCCAGGGGCAAAAGTCATTTTCGATGTGAAGTGCACTGGCGCTTTGTTTGACGTGATCCGCGACGCCGGCGGTGAGCCGGAAATGTGGCAAACCGGTCACTCATTGATCAAGGCGCGTATGAAGGAAACTGGCGCCCTGCTGGCCGGGGAGATGAGCGGTCATATTTTCCTGGGTGAAAACTGGTTCGGGTTTGACGACGCCCTGGTGGCCGCAGCCAGAATTCTCGGTATCATCAGCCGGACTGACGGGGGCGCGGAAGCGCTTTTCGGGCGCTACCCGGTGCTCTGCACGACTCCGGAAATCAATATCAATGTGACGGACGAGAACAAATTCCGTATCGTGGAATACCTGCAGACGAATGCGGACTTCGGCGTAGGCGAGCGCCGTGTCATTGATGGCATTCGTATGGACTATGCGGATGGCTGGGGCCTCTGCCGGGCGTCCAATACCTCGCCCAAGCTGGTTTTGCGCTACGAAGCCGTAAATGAAGAGGCTCTGGCGCGAATTCGTGACTTGTTCGAGAAGAATGTGAAAGAGGCGATGGCTAGCGCATAATACGGCACCATTATGGTTTTGCGTAATAAGAGGGCCCCGTTGGGGCTCTCTGTGGTTTGGTTGCCCTTAAGTGGCGGTGTCAGTCGCCGCAGACGTTGAATAACGTCAAGAATGTGGAAGTGGTTTTCGGCTGGCGGATAACTTCCAGGAGGAATTATGTCATCTGTATTGGTCACCGGCGGTGCAGGCTATATCGGTTCGCACACTGTACTTCTGTTGCTGGAAGCCGGCTACTCCGTGGTTGTGCTGGACAACCTCAGCAATAGCAGCAGAGAAAGCCTTGACAGGGTCGAGAGGCTGACAGGCAAATCTCTGGAGTTTATTGAAGGTGATATCCGGGATAGCGATTGCTTGAAAAAGATTTTCGACGGGCATGACATTGCCTCGGTGATTCACTTTGCCGGGTTGAAAGCGGTGGGGGAGTCAGTGGCTCAGCCGTTGCGGTATTACGATTGGAATGTGACGGG
>UEXM01000352.1_pt1 | contig 51279 bp, 54 predicted proteins | sample 1796661 | NCBI WGS metagenome assembly UEXM01 (sample SAMEA4772469, study PRJEB27181) | metagenome | reverse complement strand
GAAATGCTGACCCTAAAGTTAGAAACGAAAAAGGCCGCTTTCGCGGCCTTCTTGCAACCCCTTGGTGCGAGGGGTGAATATGGTCGGAGTAGCAGGATTCGAACCTGCGACCCCTACGTCCCGAACGCAAAAAATGGCACGATTTTTCAGGCTTTTGTATTTATAACATACTGATATAGAAGGTTTCTGTGTTTGCTTGTGTTCGCCGTTGTCCGTTATTATGCCCTTTGTGTGGCCACAGATTGGCTACACCAAACCGGAACGGTAGACCATTACGGTCAAGGAATCAGGGGCATGGCCAAGCGAGCATCCATCACCAGCATCACCGATACTGCGGCTAACAAATGGGCAAAAGAGGCAGAAGAGCGGCAGGCGGTTTACTGCAAGCGAATCCCAGGCTTCCACCTGACCAAGCTCAAGTCAGGAGCCGTTTGGCGTTATCGCTACACTGATGGCACTGGCAAGCGCCGAACTGCGACCATTGGCAAGCTGGTACACCTGAAAGCCGATGAAGCGGCCAAGGTCGCGCTAGCTTGGAGGGAAGGGGAAGCCGATCCGTTACAGGAAAAGGCCCATTCCCGTCATATCCGTAAGCAGGAGGCCGCCACAGCTGAACAGCGCACCCTACGACACTATCTTGAGAAACGGTATAAGCCACTGATGGACAAAACGTGGCAGCCCGGCCCCGCCAAAATCAATTACAGCCGTATCAAAGGGCACTTTGCGAATCTTCTAGACCGCGACATGGTCACAATCAACAAGCAGGACATACACGCTTGGCAGGCCCACTGCGAAGCACCAAAGAAAAAGGGAGGCAGGGGGCTACGTTACAAGACGATTGAGCGCACCTATTCCAGTCTGAAAACACTTCTGCGTCAGGCCGTGAAGGATGAAGTGCTGGAGGCTGACCCCCTTGAGAGGTTCACGCTAGAGACGGCCAGCATGGATGAGCAGGAGCGGATTAACGCTGACCCCAAGAAGGCCGAGCGCCGCATGCTTACCGCTGATGAGGTTGTCGGGATCAGTGAGGGGCTGGAGACCTTCGCGGAGGAATTGAGAGCAGAGCGCCGCAATAGCCGCCAACATGGGAAAGCCTACCTGCCGGATCTGGACGACAGGACTATGCCGCACTGGTTCATCCCTTTCTGTCAGTTGGCAATGAGAACAGGTCTTAGACCGGGGGATCTGTATTCCCTGACGTGGGACGAGCTGAACATAAAATTCGGCAGGCTGACCAAAGTCACCGAGAAGTCCAAGCACATGCGCCGCAAGAAACGTGAACCCATCGTAGTAGATCTGCGCTTGAATGATGGGGCACTGACGGTAATGAAGGCATGGTGGAAAGAGCAGGGGAAGCCGGAGGAGGGGCCGGTATTCCCGTCCCCGCGAACTGGCCGGGAGCTGGATAGAAAGGCCCACATAAAGCCATGGACACGGGTTAAGCGCCTTGGAGGACTGCCGGACAACCTAAACTTCTACGCATTCCGGCACCATTTCGTTAGCGCCATGATTAAAGCTAACGTGCCCATTCTTACCGTTGCCAAGATGGTGGGGCAGAAAGACGCCACCATGATTCAGGAATACTACGGCCACCTTTGCGAGGATCAAGCATTGGAGGCGTTGGATATTGTGGCTGCCAGCCTCAGCGGCGGCGAGAAGCTGAACAAGGGGGCTGTGCTGTGAATGAAGCAAAAAGCAATGATTCTGATATTAGGAATATAACCCAATATGCGGAAGAGTATGGTTTTAAGGTATTGATTGACGATTATAGGAAAAGGTCAGGTAAAGATTTGAAGTGGCTTATGGAGAATGCCTGCATATACCCAGAATGTGAGCGCCCGCCATGGCTTTTAAAAACTATTGGGGCAGGCTCTCATTTTGACGCTCTGACACTACGTTCAATTCATGATGCGGCACTATTGGTTTGGATAACGAAAATTGAAATTGTAGATAACAAGATACCGCCTGAATTTACTTATGCATCGGATTATTTGGCGCAGGCCTTAAACTCGTTGCGTTCTGGGACGTATTTAAAGAGCCTTCCTGATATTGAGCGTGGCGAGAAGCAAATAGAAAGTAGCAGTAGAGGAGGGGACGCTGCTGCTGAGCCGCATAGGGAGAAATGGCCACTATATCAGGCCTATATTGATTCTCTGCATAGCAAGAAGCCAAACCTAAGCTACGCGGACATGCAGAGAAGCGCTGCTGCCAATTTTCAGGTATCTGCAAAAACAATTCAGCGGAACACGGAAAACCCCAAAAAAGGAAAATAAGTAGGGACAGTGCCCGCCAATGTCCCACTGTGCATGGCATTGAATAGGTATCACCTAAACAAAAACGGTGATACCAATGGAAACGCAAACAACCCCCCAAGCATTCTACCGCCCCAAGCATGCGGCCCATTACTTAGGCATTGGCCGAACCAAGCTCTATGAGCTGATGGAGTACGATGCCAATTTCCCGCGCCCTGTCCGCCTAGGTGCCCGCTGCATCGGCTGGACTCGCAGCCAGCTAGACCAATGGCTTGAAGCCAAGGTTGAGGAGGCTGCGCGATGAAAACCTTCCAAGAATTCCGAGAGAATAGCGGCCTTATCAATCTCCGCCCGGTTTCTTCCGTAGAGGAAATCTCCGCCGTCTTGCTGGATGCGGACACCCTGCCGCACTGGTTCGACAGACAACGTGCGCTTGAGTCAATCGCGCACCGTGCAGGTGTAGATGTAGACCTGCTGTCACGCCTTGAAGCGGAGGTGACAGCATTATGAGCCAGACACAAAAAAGCCCCGCGCCGGTTGCCGCCGGTTGCGAGGCTCAATATCAAAACAAGCACCCTGACTATAGCACAATCGCCCGCCGCATTAAGGCCAACAACCGATATAGCCGGACAGCCACCGCAATGCTGAGCGGCCCTGTAGACCGTCCTGACCTAGACAAGATCGTCGGCACCACCAATTCGCCGGAGTATGTGCGCCTGCTGCGAGAGCTTGGCCTGACTATCGACATGGAGAGGATCAACAGCCGAGACCGGGACACCATGCGGACATGGTATGGCCGGTATCACCTGAGCCCGGCAGACCGCGACGGGCTGCGCCATGCACTGGCTATGCTGGGGGTGAAGTGATGACCCCAGCACAGAAACTACTCAACCGCCTGGAAAAGGTGCGCCGCACTGGTGAAGGCCGATATATGGCCTGCTGCCCTGCGCATGATGATCGAACCCCGAGCCTATCCATTAAGGAATGCGACGATGGTCGTTTGCTGGTGCATTGCTTCGCCGGTTGTCCAACTGGTGACGTGCTAACGGCTGTTGGCCTTAGCCTTGGCGACTTGTTCCCCGATGGAATGCGTAGCCATCACAAGCCGGGCTTACCTCATTGGAAAATGGAGCGCCTTCGGGCACATGCAGACCACGAGCGTGCCGTGCTGGCTTGTATGCGCTCTGATGCTGCGCGTGGTGAGCTTGTCGACCCTGAGCGTGCAGCCAAGGCCAAGGAGCGGCTACGCAAGATTGGGGGGCTTCTCAATGACTGATGATATAGATGCCATGATTGAAGAAGCGGAAGCCGAGAAAGGGCGAGGCTATCCAGAATTGTTGGCCGCAGCCCAAGAGCTGACCAAGGACGCCGACACGGCGAGCATTTCAATGATCGTTGGCGAAGCTGTCCGATTGAATCCCATTGAAAAGCGTCGGGTACATGAGGCAATCAAGAAACAGACCGGACTGACGCTAGGGGTAATTGCTCAATCTGAAAGCCACAGCCGAGAAGACACTACCGGATTTGACCATCTGACCCATGCGCGGGATTTGGTGGGCCATATCGGCAGCGACAACGTACTGGCCGCGCAATCATTCGTCTGGCGCTGGGAAAGCGTAGGGATATGGCGCAAACAGGAAGACCGTGCCGTTAAGCAATGGGTTCAGGCGCACTTGGGTGAAAATGATGATGGTGTAAGTAAATCCGACGTGGATAGCGTGGCCGACCTGTTCCGAACAGAAGTCTACCGGCCAGAGCTGGCGTTCAACCAAGGCCCGGCTGAATGTGTTAACTGCCCCAATGGGGAGCTGATGCTCTCGCGGGGGATCTGGGAGCTTGAGCCGCATAACCGGGAGCATTACCGCACCACTCAAGTGCCGGTAGAGTTCGACCAGGACGCAACAGCGCCAAGGTTCCAGCAATTCCTGGCCGAGGTTTTTAAAGGCGATCAGGACGCAGAGCAGAAGGCGCTGGCTCTGCTTGAGGTGATGGGTTATTCCCTGATGGCCCACTGTAATTATCATCATTTCGTGATTCTGGTGGGCGGTGGTGCTAACGGTAAGTCTGTCCTTTTGGCAGTGCTTGAGGCCTTGGCGGGATCTGGCAACGTCGCCGGGGTACAGCCTTCTAATTTCGGTAAAGCCTTCCAGCGTGCCCACCTTCACGGGAAGTTGGTGAACATCGTAACCGAGGTCAAGCAGGGTGAGATCATCGACGACGCCAGCCTTAAAGGCATCGTATCCGGTGAGCCGACCACCGTTGAACACAAGCACCGTGACCCGTTCGTGATGCGCCCATTCAGCACTTGCTGGTTCGGCACAAACCACATGCCTCACACCCGTGACTTTAGTGACGGCCTGTTTCGTCGTGCCCTTGTGGTGGAGTTCAACAACAAGTTCAAGCCGGAGCTTGGCAACTGCGACCCGCTGTTGGTAGACAAGCTAATGGCAGAGCTGCCGGGCATTCTGAACCTTGCGTTGGACGCCTATGCCGGAGTGGTGGCCCGTGGTGCTTTCACTCTGCCAGAGAGCTGCAAGCAGGCCCGTAACCGCTGGCGCATGGAGGCGGATCAGGTGGCGCAGTTTGTCGAGGATGAATGCATCACCGATGCCGTGGGCAGAGTCGAGCCGAAACGCTTGTTTAGTGCGTACCGCCAATGGGCAGACGAGTGCGGAATTCACAAGACGCTGGGGCTTCGCGCCTTCGCTGATCGTGTCGAGGCGCTGGGATTTGAGCGATACCGAACCAATGGAGCCAGGTATATAACCGGCCTCGACTGTAGACGGGCTAACTTGATGTAGATGTGGAGGGCGTGCCATTTGGTGCGCCCTTTCTCTTTATGGGCAGGAAAGTGACGCATTAGTGACGCTTCTCTAATGATCCGTCACTGCCACCAGCCCAGAAAATACACCTGTTTCAGAGCATTAGTGACGTTAGTGACGCTTCTTTTTATATATTGCGTGTGGAAAAAAGAAATAAAGAAAAAACCTTTTTCTCAGGGCGTAGGGGTATGTAGGGAGATCCGTCACTTGCGTCACTACCGGCACTTATAGTTCCAGTGAATTGCGGGATATATTTGATAGCAAAAAACTATGGATATTTGAGGGCGTACCCTAGAACATTAGACCCCTGCGGTAATTAGGCAGGAAAATGAGGAAATAAATACATGAAATATAAGGATTAGTGTTCGTTTTTGTTCGTGCCAATTAGCCAATATGTGGCCACTCGCGGGAAAATAGGCCCATACTAGAGAGTAATTAGGCACACAATGTCCCAGAAATACCCCCCGGATAAATTCGCACAAGGCTGGCTGTCTGAGCTGGATGGCCGCACCGGAATTGCTCAGGTGATGCGCCAGCGTTACGACGACTTTACGGCGGATCTGGGAGGCGCTGACCGGCTGAGCTATGCCCAGCGCAGTCTGGTAGAGCGTGCCTTGTGGTTGGAGTATTGGTTGGCCCAGCAAGAGCAAGGGCTGGCTACTGGTGCAGAGTTCGACGTGGGCAAGTGGGTGCAGGCAGCCAACTCCTTGCAAGGCATCCTGTCCAAGCTAGGGCTAGAGCGTGCGGCCCGTGATGTCCCTAACCTGTCTGAGTTCATTGCTCGCAGGGGTGCAGGTCAATGAGCGAGGCCGTCACCATCCGCGACCTGATGACCGACCCGGAGTTATTCGGCGGGGAGTTTGGCGGCGAGTCCTTCACTGCATGGCGTAGCCTGCTGGCGGGCTTTTATGGCCTTCCGCTGTCTGATGGCGAGCTGGCCAACTGGCAAGATCTTACCGCACGCGACAGCGCCTCAGGGAGCGCACACAACGAGCTTTGGCTAGTCGTTGGTAGACGTGGCGGCAAGACGCAAAACGCGGCCCTGCTGGCTGTTTATGAAGCCTTCTTTCGTGACCATCGGGACAAGTTAAGTCCAGGTGAAGTGGCCACCGTGATGCTACTGGCGGCAGATCGAAAACAGGCCCGTTCAGTGTTCCGGTATATCAGCGGGCTGATTGATTCCTGCCCTATGCTACGGGCATTGGTGGTGCGGCAAGACAAGGAATCCATAGAGCTGTCAAACCGCACTGCTATCGAGGTGCATACCGCCAGCTTCCGCGCTACCCGTGGTTATTCCGTCTCTTGCTGCATCGCTGATGAGGTGGCGTTCTGGCGTTCGGATGATAGTGCAAACCCTGATTTTGAGATCTTGAACGCGATCCGCCCGGCCATGGCAACACTGGATGGCAAGCTGGTAGCACTTTCCAGCCCCTACAGCCGCCGGGGCGCATTATGGGACGCCTACCGCCGGTATTACGGCACCGACTCCAGCATATTGGTGGCCCAGGCTCCAAGCCGCACCTTGAACCCCTCATTGCCAGCCCGTGTTGTAGATGAAGCATACGCACGTGACCCCGAGGCGGCTGCCGCTGAGTATGGTGCTCAGTTCCGGTCAGATATTGAGGCGTTTATACAACGTGAGGTGGTAGAAGCGGCAACACGGCCACAGCCACTAGAGCTGCCGTATCAGTCAGGCATCCAGTATCAAGCCTTTGTTGATCCGGCTGGTGGTGGCGCTGACGAATTCACCCTCGCCATAGGTCACATAGAAGACCAGATCCTTGTCGTTGATGTTGTGCGCGGTCGTACCGGTAAACCATCCGCCATTGTTGAGGAATATGCGGCCCTGCTTGCTAGTTACGGCATCGACAAGGCCACGTCTGACCGATATGGCGGTACATGGCCCGCTGATGAGTTCGCACGCCACAGGATAACCGTAGAGCAATCCGCCAAGCCCAAGAGTGACCTATACAAGGACACCTTGCCCGTGCTGAACAGTGGCCGGGCAGAGATCCCCCCCGATGACAAGCTAATCACCCAGCTAGCCAGCCTCGAACGGCGCACCGCCAGAGGTGGCCGGGAAAGTATCGACCATCCCCCCGGAGGAGGACACGACGACCGTGCAAACGCAGTGGCGGGGCTTATTGCCAATACCGTCATTGGCCAGCGTTATGTGCCCCTTTCAGAGTGGATTTAACTACAAACGGAGTAAGTGCAATGAGCAGCAACACCATGAGGAAAGTGGAAGCCTTTAACGAGGCTGCAAAGGTGGCGGCAGAGACAATTAGGCCGCTGTATGAAAGCGCACGTGTTGACGTAGAGGCAGAGCGTGACACCTTGGCAGCCAGTACTGACATGCAAGCAAAGATCTACACCTATACACAGATCATTGTGGAGGCCGTCGAGGCGCTGGACGTTCGGGAAGAGACGCTATCAACAGCCCTTAACCAGTACGTTGCCGCTATTGCCAGTGGCCGCCAGCTTTCAGCCACTAACCAGCGTAACGGCGCTTTCTGGATTGCTACCTTTAACCGCTACTCACGTGATTGGGGGCAGCCTGCCCGGATTAAGTTGCTTGCAGCGTTAGTGAAGGCCACACAAGGGCGTGTAGACGCTGGCGTGATTGACTTCCCCGACAGCCTGGCTAAGTCATTGGAGAGCCTGCAAGACGCTGAACAGCTTGCGGAGCTGATTGCCCCGGAAAAGACCGAGAGCTACCGCAAGAAGCTACAGCGCGATGCGGGCAAGTTACTCAAAGCCCAGCGCTTATTGGACGCGCTGACACAGGCTGAGCCGCGCTTGTTTACCACTGATGTACCTGATGATGCTGCCGTGGGCATCCAGAACAACCGCGTCGGGCAGGTTAGCGTTGCGGGCGTTGTACTCGCTGGCGGGACTATTACGGATGTATCAGCCGCTGAATTCGACAAGCTGCGCAATCAACCCATGTATATCGCAATGACCCAAGACGGAACGCTGAGAATCACCAGCGCCGCTCAGTTGGCCGTCGCTGTTTAAGGAGATCGAGCCATGACTAGCCATTACTTCACTGATGCTGCCGGACAAGGTGCCCAGCACTTGGGCTTTGTGCCCCATGAGGAGCTGGATCTAAGCGACGACGAACTGGAGAGGCTAAAAGCCCGCGCCAAAAAGGCAGTGACGATGGATGCCGTTCACCAGCCCCCCAAAATCCCTCGCGAGTATGCGGAATATCTCGGCCAGACTGGCGGGGAAAGCTATGAGGATTGGCTGCGAGGTGGCTACAAATGAGGGCGAAACTATTTCGGGCAGTGCCGTTTGCAAGGGCTGGTTATCAGGAATATGTCGCCCATGAGCTGGGGCGTGCTGGTTCCGATGTACTGAAAGTGTACCGCGACCCCGGCGAGGTCAAACGCTCTGCGCAATCCTTCAACGGAGTGCCAGTTACCGTAGATCACCCTGATGGGGGGGTGTCCGGGGGTTCAGTGAACCGGGATATGGTCGGCATTGTTTCGGCTCCTTTCTACGACGAGTCCAGCCAGCAACTTAAAGCCGACTTCCTTATCTGGGAGGAGCTGGCCATTGCCGCCATCGCTGACGGCTTGCGGGAGCTGTCCGGCGGGTATGCCGCCGACTACGAAGAAGCGCCCCGAGGACTTGAGCAACGGGACATCCAGGGCAATCACGTTGCATTAGTCCCCAAGGGGCGCAGTGGATCGGCCCAGCGTATAGGTGGTTAACCATGCTCCGTGAAGGCTTGTTGGAGCCTATCCAACTACCGGCGGAGGGTGGTTGCCTCGCGGTCGGTACTTATTCCGACTATCCCCATGGGCAGGCTTATGCAGAGTAGCCAGCAAAACTTGATTGAGCTATCCGCGTTGGCTCACCATCCGGCGAGCCTGTGCAGCAACAGCGAAGCTTGCGCAGCTCTGTGGATGGCCGCGATTAAGGGCTACGCACAGGATGTGCGGGCCTATGCTAAGAGGGGAAAAGCTTCTGACAACGGAGAGGCATTTACCGATTTGCTGACTAATTGCAGCTTGCTGGCGAATCTATGTGAACCGCTGGCGCTGGATCTGGATGCCGTGAAGTGGATGATTTACGAGTTTGTAGGGTGAAGAGTCCAGCGCGAAGTCACTGACAAGGTAGTCGTTAGCCGTTCTGGTTGGCACCGGACAAAGAGACGATATCAAGCGAGCCGTTGCGGATCTGTAGTCCGTAGCGGCTTTTTTGTGTGGGAGATTGGCTAAAACAGGGAGCAGCTGAAGCGCTACATATACGCTACATATTTGTTCAATGTTAGTGACTGCTATCGCTAGAACTGGTGCGGGTAGCCGGACTTGAACCGGCATGACCTAACGGTCGACAGATTTTAAGTCTGTTGTGTCTACCAATTTCACCATACCCGCTGGAAGATCATCGTACACAGCAAAGGCTGAATAAAAACAGGAACGGGAATAAATGGCTGTTTTTATTTATCTTTCTATTGTGTCAACGACACTCAATCTTTTCAAAGATCAGTGACTGTCGCCACATCGCCCACAGGGGGCGGTAAATGGAGGCGCGGGTCGGAATCGAACCGGCGTACACGGAGTTGCAGTCCGCTGCATAACCACTCTGCCACCGCGCCTTTTAACTCTTCACCAAGAAAAAACCTCGGCATAACCGAGGCTTTCAAAATCTTGGAGCGGGAAACGAGATTCGAACTCGCGACCCCAACCTTGGCAAGGTTGTGCTCTACCAGCTGAGCTATTCCCGCTTATTTCCACATCGGAGACACGCTCCGTTGCGGGAAAGAATTCTACTCATCACCCTTCAGGTGTCAACCCGGCACCGGATGTTTTTTTAGACTTTTCAGGACTTTGACTGACTTTTAAGCAATTGTGGGGCTGCAGCCCGAAGATATGAGACCATGGACCACAGAGTGAAGGCCGTCGCTAGGTACAGCAGTCCATAGCTCAACCAAAGCCACGGATTCATAATAATATCACCGTCTAGCGTAAACTCCGGCTTTTGCGCCAGCAGCAACGTAATAGCCGTCATCTGCGTTACCGTTTTGATTTTGCCCAACTGGCTCACCGCCACCTTCGCGCGCTGACCAAGCTCCGCCATCCATTCGCGCAATGCCGAAACGGTAATTTCTCGAGACACTATCACCATGGCAGGCACGGCCAACCAGGCAGTAGCATGAACCTGCACCAACATTACCAACGCCGCAGCGACAATTAACTTGTCTGCGACTGGGTCCAGAAAAGCCCCAAAAGGACTGGTTTGGTTAAGCTTGCGCGCCAGGTAGCCATCCAGCCAGTCAGTAACACCCGCTGCCAGGAACAACAGCGCCGCGCAAACATCACTCCAGTGGAACGGCAAATAGAACACCAGCACCAATACGGGAATTGCCAATACCCGAACCAGAGTGAGGATATTCGGCAAATTCAGGATGGGGTGCACTTTCTGCATAGGGAGGGACTACCGGCCAGAAGAAATAAGCCACCAGTATAGCGGAAAGCCAGCCGTGACTCATTTCCGATTTTTAGATCCATAACCGCTGCCCTACCGATGGAACCAATCATAGAGCGTCTGCGCCATTTGCGCGTTGATACCAGGCACCCGAGCAAACTCATTGGCCGATGCATTACGCATCTGCTTGAGCCCGCCAAAATGGGTAAGCAGAGCCTTTCGACGCTTGGGGCCAATACCGGGAATTTCATCCAGTGTCGATTGCTTGCGAGCCTTGCCGCGCCTTGCACGGTGCCCGGTCAGGGCAAACCGGTGAGCCTCATCACGCACTTGCTGCAAAAGATGCAGCGCGGAGTCTGCCGGACCTGGAATCATTTCTTTCCCGCAAGGCAAGTACAAGGCCTCGAAACCTGGCCGTCGGCTGGGTCCCTTGCCAATCCCCATTACTCGTATGCTAGCGTGCAACTCCAACTCTTGGACAACTTTCCAGCCGCGCTGCATTTGACCCTTGCCGCCATCGATCAACAGCAAGTCAGGCATACGCCCCTGCTCTTTCAGAACACGCTGATAACGGCGTCGAATAGCTTCTTCCAAAGCTTCATAATCATCCCCTCCCGCTGCCGGGTTCACATTAAAATGCCGGTAATCCTGTTTCCGCGCCCCCTGCTGATCGAACACCACACAGGAGGCCACCGCTTTTTCACCCTGCGTGTGGCTAATATCAAAACACTCGATGCGGCGAATCGGCTCACTGCTTTCAAGCAGCGTTTCCAGGGCCAGAAAGCGAGCCTCCATGTGTTCCCGTGCAGCCAATTCAGTGGCCATGGACTGCTGGGCATTGGCCTGTGCCATGGTAATCCAGGCGGCACGGTCACTACGCACGCGCCAAGCTAGCCGAACTTTTTTCCCCCACCGTCTCTCCAGCGCTTGCTGCAAAGCCTCTGCACCGGGGATCTCCATGCACAGCAATATTTCCTGCGGCTTGACGAGATCCTCTCGGTCGCCAAGATAATACTGAGAGAGAAACGCTTCCATAATTTCGCTGCGATCCTCTTCTCCACGGGTATCCGGCCGGAAAGTGCGATGGCCAAGGATTCGGCCATCGCGGATCATCAACACCTCGATTACGGCAAGGCCGTGGCGCGTTTCGATAGCCACCACATCCAGATCGCCCTGCCCCGTTTCTGCGTACTGCTTCTGCTGCACTGCCTGAATCGCCGCCAGTTGATCGCGCAACATGGCCGCTTTCTCAAATTCCAGCGCCGCGGATGCAGTTTCCATATCCGCACTGAGCTGCTCCACCACCTCTCGGCTGCGTCCATCAAGAAAGTCTGCTGCCATTTTTACCTGACGGGCATAATCCTCTTCGCTCACCAAGCCCACACATGGCGCTGTGCAGCGGTTAATCTGATGTTGCAGGCACGGACGAGTGCGGTTTCGGAAGTAACTGTCACTGCAATTGCGGACCTGGAAAATTTTCTCGATTAACGATAGCGCCTCCCGCACCGCAACCCCGCTGGGGTAAGGGCCAAAATACTGGCTCCCCGCCCGGCGGGTTCCACGATGAAAAGTGACGCGGGGAAAACGATCAGAACGGGTGATGCGTATATAGGGATAGGATTTATCGTCGCGCAGTAGAATGTTATACGGCGGCTTCAGCTCCTTGATCAGTGACTGCTCCAGCAACAGCGCTTCGGCCTCACTGCTTGTCACTGTGGTCTGGATATCGCAAATTCGCGCGACCAGGGCGCGGGTTTTGACGCTCGCCACATTCTTCTGAAAGTAACTGTTCAGGCGTGCCTGGAGATTACGCGCCTTGCCCACATACAATATGCCGCCCTCCCCGTCCAGCATGCGATAAACACCGGGTTTGCGTGCACAGTGGAGAAGGAAGTGTTTGGGGTCGAAATCAGACAAGGAGGCATCTCAAAACAGTGTGGCGAGGTAATTGTATCAGCACTGCCCTAGCGATTTCCCCCTGTGTAAGACTCAGCGGTCAGAGTACCGAGTTTTCCACCGCATCCAACATGCCGTGGCGCACCGCCAGCAGCGCCATTTCCACATCGCTGGTCACGCCCAACTTATCGAATATGCGATATCGATAGGTATTGACGGTTTTGGGTGAGAGACAGAGCTTGTCCGCCACGTCTTGCACCTTATGACAACTCACAATCATCATCATGATTTGCAATTCACGCTCGGAAAGCATATCCAGCTGCGATCCTTGATTATCTGCATAGGGCTTGAGCGCCATGGCTTGGGCAATCTCCGGGCTGATATAACGCTGCCCAGTAGCCACGACCTTGATGGCCCGGACCATTTCTTCGAGATCGGCGCCCTTGGTCATATAGCCCGCGGCGCCCGCCTTCATCAAGCGTGAAGGGAACGGCTCCTCTTCGCACATGGTCACGGCAATAACACGGATCCCTTCATCCACCCGCAGCAATTTGCGAGTGGCTTCTAGCCCGCCGATGCCGGGCATTTTCAGGTCCATAAGCACCACTTCCGGTGCCAACTCCCGAACCATTTGCACCGCCAGTTCGCCTGAGTTCGCCTCGCCGACAACGCGCAGTCCATCTACTTCATCCAGCATTCGAGCGATGCCGGTGCGGACCAGGTCATGGTCGTCCACTACCAATACTTTGATCATTACTATGCCCCCGGGCAGTTCCCTTACCCGCCAGTGTACTGTTTTTCTTTCGATTTATAGACATAAGACTACCGCTTGTACACCGACGTGCATAGGACGCCGTTAACAAACAGTGATACATCTAGCCGGTTTTTCTCGACCATGTACACTGGGGCCGTTAGCCTTTAGTCGCGTTGACCAAACAGTTAAAAAAGCGAACCATATAGCAATATTGCCAGTCTCCAGCTGGCCATTTATTCAACACTGGTAATAAGCAGTCGCTAACAACGACAAAAGGCAACCCATGAGCGCAATCATTTTGCTCCTGCTGGGGCTCGGAGGCATGGCCGCTGGCTATTTCGTCTATTCGCGTTTTATTGCATCGCGCATCTATAAACTGGATCCGGATTTTCGCACTCCTGCCCACGAATTCGAAGACGGCGTCGATTTCGTTCCCACCAATCGCTACGTGCTCTGGGGCCATCATTTCACCTCGGTAGCAGGTGCCGCGCCTATCGTCGGCCCGGCCATTGCCGTCATTTGGGGCTGGTTACCTGCCTTTCTCTGGGTGGTGTTTGGTACCATTTTCTTTGCTGGCGTCCACGATAGCGGCGCCCTGTGGGCCAGTATCCGCAACCGAGCCAAATCGGTTGGAGCGCTCACCGGCGAAGTGGTTGGCCGTCGTGCTCGCACCGTGTTCATGATCGTTATCTTCCTGGTGCTGCTGATGGTCAACGCGGTATTCGGCGTGGTGATTGCCAAGCTGTTGATCAACAATCCCGGCGCCGTTGTCCCTGTCTGGGGGGCCATCGCAGTAGCCTTAGTCATCGGCCAACTTATCTACCGCCGGGTGATTGGATTAGGGCTGGTATCGGTGCTCGGTGTTGCTGCCCTGTATAGCCTGATTTATGTGGGGCCGAGCGTACCCATAGCGCTGCCTGATCAAGTCATGGGGCTGTCGGCTAACGCCAGTTGGATTCTGTTGTTGTTCGCCTATGCTGCAGTGGCCTCTCTACTGCCGGTCTGGATGCTTTTACAGCCTCGCGATTACATCAATGGCCTGCAATTGTTTGTTGGCCTAATTCTACTTTACGGCGCGGTTCTGCTGGGCAATCCACACGTGGTGGCCCCCATGATTAACAGCGATATCCCTGCGGGGACACCCTCGCTAATACCGCTGCTGTTTGTCACTATCGCCTGTGGCGCGATTTCGGGCTTTCACGGGCTGGTGGCCTCAGGGACGAGCTCCAAGCAGCTGGACAAGGAAACCGATGCCCGTTTTGTGGGCTACTTCGGCGCCGTGGGTGAAGGTGCCCTGGCACTGGCGGCCATTATTGCCGCCACCGCCGGCTTTGCTTCTTTGGCGGACTGGCAAGCGGTTTATACTGCTTTTGGGCAAGGTAGCCTAACTGCCTTCGTAGACGGCGGTGCGAATATTCTTGCCAACGGTATGGGCATGGATGCAGGCGTAGCCGCCACCCTGCTCACTGTAATGGCGGCGCTTTTTGCCGGCACCACAATGGATACCGGGTTGCGCCTGCAACGCTATATTTTTCAGGAATGGGGCGAAATCTATCAACAGAAATGGATGACTCGCCCCCTGCCCGCCACACTACTGGCCGTAGCCAGCTGTTTATTACTGGCGTTTGGCGCCGGCGGTGCAGACGGCTCCGGCGGCCTGCTTATTTGGCCATTATTTGGCACCACTAACCAATTGCTTGCCGGGCTGACCTTGCTGGTCATTACTATCATGCTGGTAAAACGTGGTCGCCCCGCTATCTACACTCTGGCCCCGCTGGTGTTCCTGCTGGTGATGACACTTTTTGCCCTGCTGATGCAGCTGAAAAGCTTTTATGAAAAACAAGACTGGTTCTTGTTGGGGCTAGACCTTGTGGTGCTGGTCGCCGCACTCTTGGTGACGCTTGAATGCACCGCTTCTCTCAAACGCGCCTTTAAGGCTCCGCCGGAGACCGTTTAATGGCCACACCGAGGCAATGGTTTAAGCGCATTAGTGAGCTAAGCGCACAATATTATAATGCACCCTATCGCGCCGCCATTGCCCGAGCCAAGCGGGATGAGGAAGACCTGTTTATGCTTTTGGTATTCTCGGAAATGATGGGTGTGCCCAATCCCGCCGCTTGGAGCACGCTGGAATTACAGCCGCTGCTAATGGAACGTTTCCATGATTGGCACACCCGCATGGGTATGGAACGCTCGCCCCTTGACCACTTCCGTTGCTGCTGATGACCAACGCCCGAACATTCAACACACTTGATCTAGATGCCCTGCTGGCCTCCCGCGCTTTGCTTATGGTGGGCGGCAAGGGTGGCGTAGGCAAAACCACCACCGCCTCAGCCCTAGCGGTCCGTGCAGCGGACCAGGGGAGCAAGGTGTTGCTGGTCTCCACGGACCCAGCCCACAGTCTGGCAGACGCCTTTAATCGCCCTATCGGCAATCAACCGACCGTTCTTTCTCCCGGTTTAACCGCGCTAGAGCTTGACCCGGATGACGAAGTAGAGGCGTACCTAGAACGAGTAAGTGCGCAAATGCGCCGATTCGCCACGCCAGATCAATTTCGTGAGCTGGATAAACAGCTACGCCTCAGTCGACAGTCGCCTGGAGCCCAGGAGGCAGCCTTGCTGGAACGTATCTCCCGGTTGATTGATGAGGACAGTCACGACTACGATCTGCTGATCTTTGACACTGCTCCCACCGGCCACACTCTAAGGTTATTAAGCCTTCCGGAAGTGATGGCCGCCTGGACACAAGGCCTGCTTCGACACAGCGAAAAAGCGCGCAAGCTGGGCCAAGTGCTGGGCCACCTTACCCCAGAGAAAAGTATAGACAGCCCCCTGCAGGATCCCACCGAGCACGCCACCAGCGGTTTAGACCCGCGCAGCCAGGAAGTGGCCGACACCCTCATGGCGCGCCAGCGCCTGTTTAATCGCGCCCGCCGTCAGCTCTCCAACCCGAGTCATACCGCCTTTATCTTCGTGTTGACCCCTGAACGGCTCGCCATTCTCGAAACCCGGCGCGCGGTGGCCTCACTCCGCGAGCACGGCATCCCGGTGGCTGGCGCTGTGGTTAACCGGGTGTTACCCGAAACCACAGACAGTGCTTTTTTTGCAGCTCGCCACGCGCGCCAACAGCGCCACATGGAAGAACTGGCAAGTGCACTGGGTGCGCTGCCTCGCAAAGTCATGCCATTACAACAGGATGATATTCAGGGGCTGGATGCGATCCGGCAATTTGCCAAATTATTGAAAAATACTAATCACTGAGAGCGTTATAAAACAGCCCGGGATGTTGGCGTGCTGTGCCCGCAGAGCAGCATAAAAAAACCCGCACTCGAACGAGTGCGGGTTTTATTTGGCGGAGGGGGTGGGATTTGAACCCACGGACGGTCTCCCGTCGCCGGTTTTCAAGACCGGTGCATTCGGCCACTCTGCCACCCCTCCAAGATGGCAGCAATAATACATGAGCAATAAGGCCAGTCAACGGCACATCCGCAATACTGTGCCTGACTGGTTGAGTTTTAATCACCCCTGTGGATTTATGCCACCCTCAATCGGAATAACACCGGAAGATTCGCTGTTTGGCGCGCTCGTACTGCTCTTGGCTGATAACACCCTCGGTCATCAGCCGGCGATGCTCAGCCACTTCCGCCGCCAGCCGTTCCTTCTTGTCTGGCAACAGGGCCCAGGCTCGCTCACCTCGCTGTTGCAATGCGGCAATCACTTTGGCAAACCGCGGATTACTTCCTCGCTGGTCAAACAGATCGAACATCACCACCCGGCCATTGCGGGTATAGAACAGCAGTCGCCGTGATGAACCGCGCAGGCAAAGCACAGCGCCAACAAGCGCCCCCGACAACGCAACCAAGGCCATCCTGGGTTGCCCCACCGCCAACAACAGCCCCGCCACGATGAACGCCAATACCGCAACAACCAGCGAACGCCAGGCAATATCCTGACGTGGACTCGCAGAGCCGGCCATAAAAGCCAGATTGACAATCAGTGTAACCTCACGCTTACCGCGCTGCTCCGCCCATTCCAGGTAGCGACCATTAAAAAGCACGATCCGACGATGACGCCCCAGCAACCGATTTTTCTGCTCGAACACCAACTCATGGCGTCGAGACGCCAGCTCAGGCACCTGAAGCAACTCTTCATACAGAGAATGGCGGCCCCCTGCTCCGACCAGTTCTATCTGCTTACTTTCTGTAGCAGCCAGTGATAATGCACCCATATGACCCTCCCCCCTCGGACAGACGCAAGCAAACCGCATAGGTAGATAGTATTATCTCAAGGCCACTATCAGCCCACGATGAGGTCACAAAAGTGCATTTCAGCGACACCACTCGATTCCTCTCTAAAAACACACCTGTGAGCATCATGAAACCGTGTTTAGCGCTTGATTTTGGAGCCCCCGCCCTTATGATCACAGGTACAATTAGCAAAGATGAGTGAAATCATGAATAACCCGACTAACCCCTACTCTGCCCCCCACCAGCACGGCGTTGCCGTTTCCGGGGAGCGAGCGGCCCAGGTACTGAAAAACACCTACATGCTGCTGGGGCTGTCACTCGTTGTGGCAACTGGCGCGTCCTGGTTTGCCATGGCCAGCAATATCGGTTTCGTCAACGTCTGGCTGACTATCGGCGTCTATTTTGGCTTGCTGTTCGCCACCAACGCGTTGCGTAACAGTGCCTGGGGCATTCTGGCGGTTTTCGGCCTGACTGGCTGGCTGGGTTTTACCACCGGCCCGATCATCAATATGTACGCCCAGATTCCTGGCGGCATGGAAATCGTGACCACCGCTCTGGCTGGTACCGCCGGTATTTTCGTAGCGATGTCTGCCATTGCTCTGGTAACCCGCAAGGATTTCAGTTTCCTCACCAACTTCATCATGATCGGTGTGCTAGTGGCGTTCGGGGCGAGCATCGCTAACATTTTCTTCGCGATTCCGGCTCTTAGCTTGGCGGTATCTGCTGCCTTTGTGTTGCTGTCTTCCCTGCTCATCATGTGGCAGACCAGCGCTATCATTCATGGCGGTGAAACCAACTACATCATGGCAACGGTCACCCTGTTTGTATCCATCTACAACCTGTTTATGTCCCTATTGCACCTATTGACGGCGCTCAGCGGTAACGATTAATGCGTTTCTCGCTACTGGTCAATGCGGCGGCAGATTCTGCCGCCGCATTGACCGCCCTTTACACCGCACAAGCGCTACACAACCCCTCCTCTGACCATCAACTCTATTGCTTGTTTCTCTACCGCGATGCGGTGCATCTGGCCAATCGCCATGCCTGGACTGGCGACGCAGAGCAGGCCAGTGCCGCCCAGCAGTGGCAGCAATGGATTGCCAGCCAGAGCGTTGAGGCGATGGTATGCGTCGGTGCCGCCCAGCGTCGTGGTGTCGTTGACTCAAACGCCGCAACCACTCTGGCTGAGGGCTTCTCTCTTGCCGGGTTAGGCCAATGGGCGGATGCCCTTATTAATAGCGACCGGGTGATCCAGTTTGGCTAGCCAGACCCTGTTTATTGCCACCGGCAGTCAGCCGTTTTCCAGCCAATTTCAGGAGATGCTGGATATGTTGCTTACCGGTGCCGCGTTCGGCCAAGCCACCACGCTCTGGCTGACACCCCCCTGCCTTGCCATGTTACGGTTATGTCCCAATGAAGCGCTGGCCCAGCTGGCTGATTTTGGCGTTCGCTGTGTGGTTGACGATGACGAAGACTGCCCTGTACCCGCTGACGCTCTTTGTGCGGACGAGCTGTTATCATTACGTACCCAATGCCATCAAATTCTGGTGTTCTGAATGTTGCACCTGCTGGGATTCTCTCCCGACAATTACAGCCTATGGCAGCGCTTTAGCACGCTTTACAGCAAAGACGATGTCTGTGTTTTCACCGATGCAGGCCTGTTACTTGCATCACAGCTGACACTGAAAGGCGATGGCTACCTGCTCGCGCATCCAGCATTGCAGTTGCCCGATAGCACCTTGCCAGTGATTGATCATGCCAAACTGGTGGAGCTGATAGCCGAGCACGGCCCCTCTACCAGCTGGTATTGAATGACATTTTCACGGGCCTTGCTTTACCGAGCACGCCCGCCCCTCTCTGCGAGACAGAATCATGACTGAACATGCCTTTGCGCCTTTTGTACGTACTCTGGGCCGCGGTAAACGCGCTCGCCGCAGCCTCACCCGCGAAGAAGCCCGCGAGGCCATGCAGGCCATCCTTGAGGGAGAGGTCGAGGATATCCAGCTCGGCGCCTTTCTGATGTTGCTACGCGTAAAAGAAGAAACCCCCGATGAGCTGGCGGGCTTTCTCGATGCTTGCCGCCCGGCTTGCTACCAGGCGCTTGGCGAACTGCCCGCCGTGGATCTGGACTGGCCCAGCTATGCCGGCAAGAAAAAGCATCACCCCTGGTATCTGCTCGCCACCGTGCTGCTAGCCGCTAATGGTATTCGCACCTTGCTACATGGCGGGCCGGCGCACACGCCGAATCGGGTCTATACCGATGCGCTTCTACCGAAGCTGGGCTTGCCCGTTGCCGACACAGTGACACAGGCCCAAGCGCACCTTGAAACACATGGGCTTGCCTATCTGCCCCTGGAGCAGTTCTGCTCGCCATTGTCTCGCATGCTCACCCTGCGCCACTTCCTGGGGTTACGCTCGCCGATCAACACATTGGCTCGCAGCCTCAACCCCGCCCAGGCACCCCTGTCCATGCAGAGCGTTTTCCACCCGGCCTATATTGAGCTGCATCAAGGTGCTGCCACCCTGGCCGGTGATCAGGATCTACTGCTGTTCAAAGGCGAAGGTGGCGAGCTGGAAATCCGCCCGGATGCACGCACCCAAATTCAAGGCATTCGTCATGGCCAAGCGCTGCAAAGCGCGGTGCTCGACAGCACTATACCTCGGCAAACTCCGCCGGGTGCCCCCAGTGCAGAAACGCTCTTGAAGGTGTGGCGCGGGGAAACCTGTGATGAGTACGGTGAACAGGCGGTGATTTCTACCGTAGCGGTGGCACTGTGGGGCCTGGACAAGGCAGATTCATTGCAGAGTGCGTTAAAAGAAGCCGCCGCTTTGTGGGAAAAGCGCGATAAAAAACGGCTCTAATGACACCTATCGGATTGTGCGAATTGTGCTCTTAGGTATTCGCCCTACAAACAGTGCGTTGTAGGGCGTGTCAAACGTAGCCGTAATGCGGTATTGAAGCGATCAGGGTTTGAACCAACCAAATTTAGGATGCAGGCTGACCACGCTGCCAACAATTATCAGGGTGGGGGCGTGAATTTCACGGCCTTCGATATCGTCAGGTAGCTGATCTAGCCTACCGGTAATCACCTCCTGAAGGTTAGTCGTGCCTCGTGACACCAGCGCGATGGGTGTGTCGCCCCCACGGCCGTGGGCGATCAGCTGGCTGCAGATTTCTCGCAAGCCCACCAACCCCATATAAAATACCACTGTCTCGGTTTCGCTGACTAAATGTTTCCAATCCAGATCCACCGAGCCATCTTTACGATGCCCGGTGACGAATCGCACGGATTGAGCATGGTCACGATGGGTTAGTGGAATACCCGCATAGGAAGCGCAGCCGCTGGCCGCAGTAATGCCTGGCACCACCTGAAAATCGATACCTTCCGCCACAATCAGGTCAATTTCTTCACCGCCACGGCCAAAGATAAAAGGATCCCCGCCTTTCAACCGGCAAACCTTCTTGCCTTGTTTAGCGTAATAAACCAGCAACTCGTTGATGTTGTCCTGGGGCAGCGCGTGCTTGTCACGGGCTTTACCCACATACACCAGCTCCGCATCGCGACGGGCCAGATCTACAATACCCTTGCCGACCAGGCGATCGTAGAGCACCACATCGGCTTTTTGCAGCAAACGCAGCGCTCGGAACGTGAGCAAGTCCGGATCCCCAGGGCCAGCACCCACCAGATACACTTCGCCTCGGCTCAGGGTTGTTGCGTCGGCAGATTCGATCGCAGCGGCGAGCATGGCTTCTGCCTCACTGTCCTTGCCGGCCAGCACTTTTTCCACGACTGGGCTATCCAGTGTTTGCTCCCAGAATAAACGCCGGGCACCGATATTACTGAGTTTGTCTTTCAAGGGCTGACGGAAACGCGCCATCAGGTCAGCCAGTCTTCCCCAGCGCGCCGGCAAAGTGGATTCCAGCTGGGCTCTTAGTTTCCTGGCCAGCACTGGCGAAGCACCGGAGGAGCTGATACTGATTAACACCGGGGAACGGTCGACAATGGCCGGAAAGATGAAATCACCCAGCGAAGGATCGTCGACCACATTCACGGGCAAACCCCGTTGCTGGGCCTGTTTTGCTATCTCAGCATTGGCACTGCGATCATCGGTGGCACAAATAACCAGAGCGACCCCGTCCAGATCTGCGCTTTCAAACGCCCTCACCACGCAGGAACCGCCGCTACGCACCACAATATCGCGCAGCTCATCGCATACTTGCGGGGCAACTACAGTCAAAACCGCACCTGATCGGTGCAGAAGGCGCCCCTTGCGCAACGCCACTTCGCCGCCGCCGGCCAACAAAGCCACCTTGCCTTGTAAACGCCAGCTGATCGGTAGAAATTCCATGCTTGCTCCCAGTAAACGCCAGACGCTGAGTGAATGATGCCTGACACAAACAGCGGCAAGCCTATGTTAAAGGCATGCCATGCGACGAACGCAATGGTCGTCGTTTGTGCCTGGGCAACACTATTTTAGGCGTTCCAGACCTCTCATGTAGGGACGCAGTGCCTCAGGAACGGTTACTGAACCATCATCGTTCTGATAATTTTCCAGTATCGCTACCAACGTACGCCCTACTGCCAGAGCAGACCCATTCAAGGTATGTACCAATTCGGGTTTACCGGTTTCCGGGTTACGCCAGCGCGCCTGCATGCGACGCGATTGATAATCACGGAAGTTGGAACAGGAAGAAATTTCCCGATAGCACTGCTGGCTGGGGAGCCAGACTTCGATGTCATAGGTTTTGGAAGACGAAAAGCCCAAATCACCGCCACAAAGAATCACCACCCGGTAGGGCAAATCCAGTTTCTGCAAAATGGCTTCTGCATGGCCGGTCAGTGCCTCCAGCGCTGCATCGGAGTCTTCAGGGCGAACCATCTGCACCAACTCCACTTTTTCGAACTGATGCTGGCGAATCATGCCGCGGGTATCTCTACCGTGGCTGCCCGCTTCAGAACGAAAACACGGTGTATGGCAGGTATAACGACGGGGCATGGTGTCCGCTTCGAGAATTTCATCCGCGGCCAGATTGGTCACCGGCACTTCAGCGGTGGGAATCAAATAGAGTTCACGCTCCCCTTCCATTTTAAACAGGTCTTCAGCGAACTTGGGTAGCTGGCCAGTTCCTCGTAGCGCTTCCGGCCCCACCAGGAAAGGCACGTACACTTCCTGATAGCCATGCTCGTCGTTGTGTATATCCAGCATAAAATCAATCAGCGCCCGGTGCATGCGGGCCAGGCCGCCGCTCATCACCGCAAAACGTGCACCGGAAAGCTTGGCCGCGCGTTCAAAATCGAGCCCGCCCTCCAGCGCTTCACCAATATCCACATGGTCCTTCGGTTCAAACGGCAGCGTTTTCGGTGTGCCCCAGCGGCGCACTTCCACATTGTCGTCTTCATCATTGCCTGCAGGTACGGCTTCTTGCGGGACGTTGGGAATGCCCATCAGGTATTCACGAATTTCGTCCTGAATCGCCTTGGCACTGGCCACTTCCTTATCCAGTTCTGTATCAATAGTCTGCAGGGTGTCGGCCACCTGTGCCTTGGCCTCATCCACCGCCATACCGGACTTAATCAACTCGCCCACCTGCTTGGAGGCTTTCTTGCGATCCGCCTGCAATTCCTGGGAGCGCATATCTGCTTGCTTGCGCTTGGCATCCAAGGTGGCAAATGCCTCCAGGTCCAGGGTGTAACCGCGTTTGCTCAACGCGGTCTTGATCGCTTCACCGTCCTGCCGCAAGGCACGAATATCCAGCATGTATTTCTTACTCCAAAATCAGAAAAGGCTGAGTTGAAAGTTTAAACTTTCAGCTTCCCCATGTTATTCAAAAACCAGTCGACCCAATGCCAGGCCCGCGATGCCCAGCAACAAACAGACCGTCACCGAAGTCATCGCGTAACCGGCCGCTAGCGCAAAGGCCTTGGCTTCCACCATGCGCACCAGTTCGAACGAGAAGGTGGAAAACGTGGTCAGTGCGCCGAGCATGCCGGTCATCAATGCCAGCCGCCACACATCTCCCACTGGCAGGCTCGCCAACATGATGGCGAGCAGGCCGAACAGGAAACTGCCTGCCAAGTTCACTCCGAAAGTGGCCCAAGGCCACGAGGGCATAGACGGAACGCCAAGCCATAAGCTGGTGGCGAAACGCAGGCAGGCGCCAACGGCGCCGCCGATGGCTACCGCTATCCACGGCAGCATGCCGCCTTCGGTAATCGCTGATAACGACATTATTTGCGCTTCCCGTAGCGGGTCCAGTCGCTGCTGGCGTTTAATTCTCGTAGGCGGGCCAGCTTTTCTGCCACTTTGATCTCAAGCCCACGGTTCACCGGTTCATACAGCCGCGTGTCTTGAAGGCTGGCCGGGAAGTAATTTTCCCCAGGCACAAAAGCGTCCGGAAAATCATGGGCGTAATGATACTCGGCACCAAAGCCTTCGTCTTTCATAAGCTGAGTGGGTGCATTGCGCAGGTGCAAAGGCACCTCATCGGTAGGTTGCTGGCGGACCAGCGCCCGGGCCTGATTATAGGCGTTATACACCGCATTGCTTTTCGGGGCGACAGCCAGATAGGCAATAGCCTGGGCGATGGTCAACTCCCCTTCCGGGCTGCCCAGCCGCTCCTGCACATCCCAGGCATGCAGGCACAGCGTCAACGCCCGCGGGTCCGCATTGCCAATGTCTTCACTGGCCATACGCACCACGCGGCGAGCAATGTAGAGCGGGTCGCAGCCGCCATCGAGCATACGAGCGAACCAGTATAGGGCCGCATCCGGGTCGGAACCGCGGACGGATTTATGCATGGCGCTGATTTGGTCATAAAATAGGTCGCCGCCTTTGTCGAACCGGCGAACGGCATCACGAAGCACTTCACGCATCAGGTCCGCGTCGATATTAGGCGCGTCCACATCAGCCAGATCTGCAGCCACTTCAAGCATGTTCAGCAACCGCCGGGCATCGCCATCGGCATAGTTGAGCAACAGCTCGGTCGCTTGTGCATCTAGCTGCATGCCATTAAGGGCTGGATCATGCAGCGCACGGACAAGCAACCCACTCAGATCTTCCGGCGCCAGCGCGCGAAGCCGGTAAACCCGCGCCCGCGATAACAATGCGTTATTAAGTTCGAAGGAGGGATTTTCGGTAGTGGCGCCGATGAAGGTGATGGTGCCCTCTTCCACATGGGGCAAGAACGCATCCTGCTGGGCCTTGTTGAAACGATGAACCTCATCCACAAACAGGACCGTGCGTCGCCCCTGACCCAGGCGAATCTGAGCTTGCTGCACCGCCGCACGAATATCTTTCACCCCGGACAACACCGCAGACAAGGTGATGAAAGCTGCATCCACGGTTTGCGCCATGATCAATGCCAGGGTGGTTTTACCTGTCCCCGGCGGGCCCCACAAAATCATCGAATGCAGCTGGCCCCGGTCCAGCGCCTGGCGCAGTGGCTTGCCCTTACCCACCAGGTGCTGCTGGCCTACATAGTCGTCCAAGCGAGTCGGCCGCAGGCGAGCCGCCAGGGGCTGAGCCTGTTGGGCAGCATCAAGGGCAAAAAGATCGCTCATGGAAAAACGCCTACTGGTGACTAGACAACGACCGGGTGCCCCGGCCGTTACCCGCCATTACTGTTGTTGCTGAATGACATCCGTGCCTTCTGGCGGATCGAAGTGGAACAAGCTGCTATCAATACCGTCATTCAGGGTTAAGCCGATAAAATCAATCACCGTCTGCTGGCCCAATGCATCCTGAAGGCGCATGGACGCTGGCTGCCCACCCGTGAAGGTGACGTCCAGTTGATCAAATAGCGGGTCCTGGCCTTTCGGAGTCAAACGGTAGGTCACTTCAGCCCCCCGATTGTCGCGCTCTGAGATGGTAAAAGCCTTGGCCACATCCGCAGGTTTGCCGCCAAACAGTAGCGCTGGAGTCTGTCCCAGATCCTGACTCAGCGGCCGCACTACCACTTGTTCTAGATCCTTGTCGTACACCCAGACGGTAGTGCCGTCCGAGGCCGCCATCTGCTCATAGGGGGTTTCGGTCAGCCAGTAAAAGCGGTTGCCACGTGCCACTTGAAACTGGCCCAAAGCTTCCTGCATGTGCGTGCCGCTCTGGTCCAGCACCACCTGCTCAAACTCGCCTTTCATGGATTCAAGCGTTTGCAAGCGGCCTAGCAAATCGTCCGTGGCATCGCCCCATGCGGTGGGCGAAAATAACACGGCGGGCACCATGGCCAAGGTTAACAGCAACTTTTTCATTCACACTCCTATTTGACCGGCGGCGGCGCGATCACTTCACGCTGACCATTGTTACCGGCTTCTGTGACTACCCCAGCCATTTCCATGGCTTCCACTAAACGGGCCGCTCGGTTGTAGCCAATTTTTAGTTTTCGTTGCACCGATGAAATGGACGCTCGCCGGGATTCGGTGACAATAACCACGGCATCATCATACAGCGGATCATTTTCGTCATCGCTACCTTCACCGGCGCTCTCCATGCCGGGCATCGGCGCGTTAAGGTCACTGCCACCTTCCAGGATTTCTTCCAGATAGTTAGGCTCACCGCGTTTACGCCAGTCGTCACAAACCCGGTGCACTTCTTCATCTGAGACAAAGGCGCCGTGAACACGTTCCGGAACACTGGTGCCGCCGGGCAAATAAAGCATGTCACCATGGCCAAGCAGCTGCTCTGCACCACCTTGGTCTAGCACCGTGCGCGAATCGATCTTGGATGACACCTGGAAACCAATCCGGGAGGGCACGTTAGCCTTGATGAGGCCGGTGATCACATCCACGGATGGGCGCTGAGTAGCGAGAATCAGGTGGATGCCAGCGGCACGGGCTTTCTGCGCGATCCGGGCGATCAGCTCCTCCACTTTCTTGCCGACAATCATCATCATGTCAGCGAATTCGTCAATCACGATGACGATATAGGGCAGATGCTCCGCTAACGGTGCTTCTTCGTCCAGGTTCATTGGGTCGTCAGGCTTCCACAGCGGGTCCTTCAGCGGCTCGCCCTTCTTCTTGGCCTCTTCGACCTTGCGGTTATAACCGGAAATGTTACGCACGCCCATGGACGCCATCAGCCGGTAACGGCGCTCCATTTCACCCACCCCCCAGCGCAGCGCACCGGCCGCCTCTTTCATGTCAGTCACCACCGGCGTCAGCAAGTGAGGAATACCGTCATAAACCGCTAGTTCCAGCATCTTCGGATCAATCAGAATCAGCCGAACATCGTCCGGGCTGGATTTGAACAGCATGGACAGCAACATGGCGTTCACGCCCACGGATTTACCGGACCCAGTGGTGCCTGCTACCAGCAAGTGGGGCATTTTTGCCAGATCAGCCATTACCGGGCCACCGGAAATGTCCTTGCCCAAGGCCATGGTCAAAGGGGACGGGGCTTGGTCAAACATCTGTGTGCCGACCACTTCGGTAAAGCGAATCATTTCCCGCTGCTCGTTGGGAATCTCGATTCCCACTGTGGTTTTACCGGGGATCACTTCCACCACTCGCACACTGATGACTGCCAGCGAGCGGGCCAGATCCTTGGCCAAATTAGTGATTTTGGAGACCTTGATCCCCGGCGCAGGCTGAATTTCGAAACGGGTAATTACCGGGCCAGGCTGGACCGCCACCACTTCCGCATCGATATTGAAATCCTTGAGCTTGATTTCCAGCAGACGTGACATGCCTTCCAGAGCATCGTCGGAATAACCGCCCTTGCTCTCTTCTACCGGATCCAGCAAAGCAATAGGCGGCAGCTCACCGGTGACTTCCGTGGTGAACAGCTTCTGCTGCTTCTCTTGCTGTACTCGCGCACTCTTTTCCACCGGCTTGGCCGGCTTGGCGATTTTTGGCGGGGTACGACTGTCCGCTTTGTTGTTCTCTTCGCTGATCTCCTCTGCGCGTTTTTCGTGAGCATCTCTTTGCTGTCGTGGCTCTCCGCGCAGCCGCTTGCGGGCCAGCCACCAAGCGGGCACTTTCTCAATAGCCCCTAATACTAAAGCGCCGAGCCCTTCGGCCAGCGCAATCCAGGACAAGTCGGTAAATATCGTTACCCCGATCAGAAACAACGCCACCATAATCAGCGTGCCGCCCAGCGGGTTAAAGCCTGCCAAAGACGCAGCCCCGACCTGATGGCCAAGAATGCCCCCCGCCCCTTCAGGCAAACTCTCTCCCACCGTGAAATGCATGTAGGACAAGGCTGTTCCAGCGAGCATAGTGAGAATGAATCCAACCAGCCGCAAACTGAACAATGGCCAACTGCCTGGTAGACCCGCATGGCGTTCACGCAATACCTTACCGGCCCAGAAGCCCACCAAGACGGGGAAAAGGTATGCCATGTAGCCGAACAATCCGAGCAACAGATCAGCACTGAACGCCCCTGCACGGCCTGCAGCGTTGCGCACGACATTCACATTGCCCACAAAAGTCCAACCGGGATCACGGCTATCGAAACTGATTAACGCCAGCAGCAGATAAAGGGAAAAGGCGATCAATGCGATCACCATACCTTCCACCAAACCGCGCTTAAGATGGCGGGAAAACCCGGACTGCCCTTGCCCGGAAACCGTTTTGCTCACGCCTTGCCCCTCGATAAAGTCAAACTATTGGATAAAGAATAGCCGATAACGAATTGAAATTATTGCGATTGTAGTCAATCGCGATGGGAGCAGCCAGCTTTGGCCCTCCCTGTGCGCCCAAGCGCACCGCATTATTGCACACATTCCAGATGTTCTGCGGTGGCGCGCCCTTGGCAGGCATTCTCCCTATTACACTGATAGCCCATCATCAGGCTTCACGGGACCGGCGTTTTCCGGTACTTTTCTCTGCCTTGAACGTGCAGGGTTTGCCCCCACTGTTGGCATAGCTAGGTCAGCCTTCCATGGCGTGACCGACTTCCTGCAACCATCTACGTATCTACTGGAGTAACACATGAGCGACGCGCAGCACCATCGGCTGATTATTCTGGGCTCAGGACCGGCGGGTTACACTGCGGCTGTCTACGCTGCCCGAGCCAACCTCAAGCCGGTAGTGATCACTGGGATCCAGCCCGGTGGCCAGCTCACCACGACGACTGAAGTGGATAACTGGCCCGGTGATGTGGAAGGACTGCAGGGGCCAGACCTGATGGTGCGCATGCAGCAACACGCCGAGCGCTTTGATACGCAAATGGTATACGACCACATCAATGAAGTGGACCTCAAACAGCGCCCTGTCGTTCTTAAAGGCGACAACGGCACTTACACCTGTGACGCCCTGATCATCGCCACCGGTGCTACAGCCATGTACCTGGGCTTGGAATCAGAGGCAGCATTCATGGGTAAAGGGGTTTCCGCCTGTGCCACCTGTGACGGTTTCTTCTACAAGGGCCAAAAAGTGGCTGTGGTCGGCGGCGGCAACACTGCCGTTGAAGAAGCGCTGTACCTTTCTCACATTGCTGAGCATGTAACGCTTGTGCATCGCCGCGACAGCCTACGTGCCGAAAAAATCCTCCAGGACAAGTTGCTCGCCAAGGATAATATCTCGGTTGAATGGGACCACACTCTGGAAGAAGTACTGGGTGATGACAGCGGCGTCACCGGCATGCGCATCAGATCCACGAAAGGCGAAGGCAGCAAAGATCTGGATCTGCAAGGGGTCTTTATTGCCATCGGGCACAAACCCAACACGGATATCTTTACCGGCCAGCTGGAAATGAAAGACGGTTACATCAAGATCGCTAGCGGCACCGAAGGCAATGCCACCGCCACTAACGTAGAAGGGGTATTTGCTGCTGGAGACGTGGCTGACCATATCTACCGCCAAGCAGTCACCTCCGCCGGTGCTGGCTGTATGGCCGCGCTGGATGCCGAACGCTTCCTGGACAACCTGAACAACTAGCCCCCCACACGAGGGCCTCGATTATGGTGCCATGGCTGGAACCTGGGGAACCCTTCCCTGATACCCGGCTCGCCCTCACCGACCCAGACGGCCTGCTGGCTGCTGGGTCGGACCTTAGCCCTGATACTCTCCTAAGGGCTTACTCGGCCGGCATCTTCCCTTGGTATAGCGCTGAATCTCAGCCGATACTTTGGTGGAGTCCCGCCCCGCGCTGCGTAATCCAACTGGGACAACTGCATATCAGCCGCAGCTTGGCGCGCCATCTGCGCCGAGCTGATTTCACCGTGACCTTCGATCGCGCCTTTGAAACAGTGATGCGCACCTGTGCCGCCCCACGACAAGACGAAACCGGTACCTGGATAAGCGAAGACATGCTGGCAGCCTACTGCCGATTACATGAGCTCGGCTACGCCCACAGTGTGGAAATCTGGCAGAACGGTGCGCTGGCCGGGTGTCTCTATGGCATCCAGTTGGGGCAGATGTTTTTCGGTGAATCCATGGCCTCACCGCAGCGTAACGGCTCCAAGGTCGCGCTGGTGGCATTACGCAATCTCGCCCGGAAGCTTGATATCCAGCTGCTTGATGCGCAAATCGAGAACCCGCATCTTATGTCCATGGGGGCCGAGATGATGCCAAGACGCGCCTTCGAAACCCATCTTCAACGCTGGATCCCCCACCAGCCGGCACCTAGCCACTGGCCCGACGACCGTTTTGACTGGCCAGCCCTACAGGCTGCGCATCAGGCTTTTTAGCGCCCCGCAGCTAAGCTACACTTAGCACCATGACTGACTTATCCACACTGCGCTTTTTCCGCACCCCTGCCCATAGCTGCAGTTACCTGGAAGACCGCCAGGCTTCTACTCTGTTTGTGGACCCCCAGGCGGCGCTATCACCGGAGCTTTATAGCGAACTGAGCCTGCTGGGATTTCGTCGCAGTGGTGACTATCTGTACCGTCCTCATTGCGACAGTTGTAATGCCTGTATTCCAGCCCGAGTGCGGGTGGATGACTTCCTCCCCCGCCGCCGTCATCGTCGTATCCTCAAACACAATGCGGATCTGACCGTGCACCGTGAGCCTGCTCGCTTTAGTCGTGAGCTGTACTCCCTTTATGCGGCCTATATCAACGATCGACACGGCGACGGCGACATGTACCCGCCTTCGGAGGAACAGTTCACCAATTTTCTTACCTGCGAATGGGCCGACACGCATTTCTACGGATTTCGCGAGAAGGGAAAACTATTGGCCGTGGCCGTTACCGACCAACTTAATGATGGTCTGTCCGCCGTGTACACATTTTTCGACCCAACCCTGGCAGAACGTAGCCTGGGTGTCATGGCCTTGTTGTGGCAGATCGAACAGTGTCAGCGACTGCGGCTTCCTTACCTGTATTTGGGCTACTGGATTCGCCAATGCCAGAAGATGAGCTACAAAAACCAGTACCAACCCTTGGAAATTCTCGCCAGCGGCAGCTGGAAAGAGCAGTCGGAGCCCAATGATTCCGGGGGTTAATCCTATTATTGCACCCATTTCCCAACTTCTTTTGCAGCCAGCGCCCTTTTACGGCACAATTGCGCGTCGCTAATAGCCGGTAACCCAAGGTAATTGTTGGATGGCGAAAGAAGAGCAAATCGAACTTGAAGGTGTCATCGTTGATACTCTGCCTAACACGATGTTTCGTGTGAAGCTGGACAACGGTCATGTAATTACGGCCCATATCTCCGGGAAGATGCGTAAGTTTTATATCCGCATCCTCACAGGGGATCGTGTAAAAGTGGAAATGTCTCCCTATGACCTCACCAAGGGACGCATCACTTTCCGGATGAAATAGTCTGGAACGGCTTCGGCCGATACACCAACAAAAAAACCCGGTATAGCCGGGTTTTTTTGTTGGTTTTTGAGAATAAAGAGCAACAGGGCGCGCACTCTAACAAAGAAAACGCCCTGCTCCCTCCTGTTTAAGCAGGTTCGGCCGTGGTCGCTTCCACAGAAAGCACCAGGTCCCCGTCTTTCTCAGTGACATTGACCTGCCCACCGGCACCGGCCAACTCACCGAACAGCAGTTTCTCTGCCAACGGTTTCTTGATTTTTTCCTGTAACAACCGTGCCATGGGGCGTGCCCCCATATCTTTGTCGTAACCCTTTTCAGCTAACCAGGTGCGGGCTGCATCATCCACATTCAATACCACTGCGCGCTCATCCAGCTGGGCCTGTAATTCCACCAGGAACTTATCGACCACACCCAAGATAACCGTGCTGGTCAACGGCAAGAACTGAATGGTGCCATCAAGACGATTGCGGAACTCCGGCGTGAAAACCTTCTTGAGCATTTCCATGCCATCGGTGCTGTTGTCCTGCTCTGTAAAGCCGATAGAGCGCTTGTTCAGCACTTCCGCGCCCGCATTGGTGGTCATAATCAAGATCACGTTACGGAAGTCTGCCTTGCGGCCGTTATTGTCGGTCAGCGTGGCATTGTCCATCACCTGCAGCAGGATATTGAACACTTCCGGGTGGGCTTTCTCGATTTCATCCAATAACAACACACAGTGTGGCGTTTTGGTGATCGCCTCGGTGAGCAAACCGCCCTGATCAAAGCCCACGTAGCCAGGAGGCGCGCCAATCAAGCGACTAACCGTATGGCGTTCCATATATTCGGACATATCAAAGCGCACCAGCTCCACGCCCAAGGCACGGGCCAGTTGCCGGCTTACTTCCGTTTTACCCACCCCTGTGGGCCCGGCAAACATGAAGCTGCCGATGGGTTTGTGTTCACCCTTCAAGCCGGCACGGGACAGTTTGATGGCTGCCGAAATGGTATCGATGGCCTCATCCTGACCAAAGACGGTCATCTTCAGGTCACGCTCCAGATTACGCAGCAACTCCTTGTCTGAAGACGACACTTGCTTGGGAGGAATACGGGCAATTTTAGCCACCATATCTTCCACATCGGTTTCTTCGATTGTGTGTTTGCGCACGTCCTGTGGACGCAGCCTCTGCCAAGCGCCCACCTCATCGATCACGTCGATGGCCTTATCCGGCAAATAGCGGTCATTGATATAACGAGCACTCAGCTCCGCTGCCGCTTTCAGGGCCGCATCCGTGTAGCTGACATCATGGTGGGCTTCAAAACGGCTCTTCAGCCCTTTTAGAATACCAACCGTGTCTTCAACAGACGGTTCAACCACATCAATCTTCTGGAAACGACGAGACAGCGCCCGATCCTTCTCGAATACACCGCGGTATTCCTGGAAGGTGGTCGAGCCCATGCATTTCAGTTCACCGGAGGCCAACAACGGCTTCAGCAGGTTGGAGGCATCCATGACCCCGCCGGAGGCGGCACCCGCACCAATAATGGTGTGAATTTCATCGATAAACAGGATTGAATTAGGCTCTTTCTTCAGCTCGGCCAACAGGGTTTTCAAGCGTTTCTCGAAATCCCCTCGATACTTGGTGCCTGCCAGCAGAGCCCCCAGATCCAGCGAGTAAACGACTGCATCCAGCAGCGGCTCAGGCACCTGCTCTTCCACGATCATCCGCGCCAAGCCTTCCGCAATAGCAGTTTTCCCCACCCCTGGTTCGCCTACCAGCAAGGGGTTGTTCTTGCGGCGACGGCAAAGAATCTGCGCCGCCCGCTCAATCTCGAACGCACGGCCCACCAGCGGGTCAATGCGGTCCTCTCGGGCCAGCTCGTTCAGGTTGGTGGCGTAGTTATCCAGCGCGCTGGCCGAAGTCGCACTTTCTTGGCCAGCCTCCATTTCCTGTTCGCTTTCTATAGAGGGGTCCGCATCTTCAATTTGGGAAATGCCATGGGCAATAAAATTGACGATATCCAAGCGGTGAATATCTTGGCAGTTGAGGAAATAGACGGCTTGGCTTTCCTGTTCATTGAAGATTGCCACCAACACGTTGGCGCCAGTCACTTCTTTCTTGCCTGACGACTGCACACTGAATACCGCGCGCTGCAGCACTCGCTGAAAACCAAGCGTAGGCTGGGTGTCGCGCTCGGAGTCGGTATCCGGCAATAGTGGTGTGGAGTCTTCGATAAATTGGGATAACGCATCACGCAATTCATCCAGGTCTGCGGCGCAAGCGCGCAAGACCTCGACGGCCGCCTCGTTATCCAGCAGCGCCAGCAGCAAATGCTCCACCGTCATAAACTCATGACGGTGGCCACGTGCGTGACGAAACGCCTCGTTAAGCGTCATTTCCAGTTCTTTGCTGAGCATAAGGCTACCTCACTGCAGGGGCCCGCAAGGAGTATCAGGCCTGTTCCACCTGACACATCAACGGATGCTGATTCTCCCGGGCGTATTCCACCACTTGCGTGGCTTTTGTTTCGGCGATGTCTTGCGGGTAAAGCCCGCACACCGCTTTTCCTTCAGTGTGAACGGTGAGCATGACGCGGGTGGCCTGCTCACGGCCCAAATTGAAGAAGTCTTCTAGTATCTCTACCACAAAATCCATTGGCGTGTAGTCATCATTAAGCATCAACACCTTGTACATGGACGGTGGCTTTAGCTTCGGCTTAGCCTCCTCCACGGCTAGGTCACCGTGCCGATCCGGGTCTGAGGAGGAAGCTGCCGGCCCGCCACGCAGCGAGCCTGTTTCGTCAATCATTACCGAGTGCCAATTCATAAAGCCTCAAAACCGTTGTAACCCTGCTGGCGTCAGCAGGCAATGAAGAAATGATGGGTGGTCGGTGTTTTTTCAATCCCCGGAGGCAAATCAATTTACCGGGATCATTTCACGGGGTTGACACCCTGCTGTGCATGTTTAAAAGTTGCACAACACACTTAGGTAGAGTTTACCGCAGCAAACCGCCTGAGGATAAAAATAAACATATTCGCCATTGGATAGGCAGAGGGAAGGACCATGGCAACGGGACGAGTAAAGTGGTTTAACAACGCCAAGGGCTACGGCTTTGTACGCCCAGACGAAGGGGGCGAAGACCTGTTCGTCCACTATTCCTACATTCAGATGGACGGCTACAAAAGCCTGAAAGCCGGACAACCTGTGGAGTACGAGGTACAACCGGCCAACAAGGGCTTCCACGCCATCAACCTGCGCGCCAATGAAGAAGCCCATAACCCTGAAGGCGCCGCTGAAGACCAGACGACGCCCTCCTGACGCCCCGCCCTGCCTGAGCGGATTCATGGTTACTCAGCTCAGGTCAATGATTCAGACGCCCATATGCTCAATCACTGCATCGCCGAACTCCGAACACCGCAACAAAGTTGCATCCGGCATCAGACGCTCAAAGTCATAAGTCACTGTCTTCGCGGCAATCGCCCCTTCTACACCATTAATGATCAGGTCGGCCGCATCGCTCCAGCCCATGTGACGCAACATCATTTCCGCAGACAGAATGAGCGAGCCCGGGTTAACCTTATCCTGGCCCGCGTACTTGGGCGCGGTGCCATGAGTGGCCTCGAACAGGGACACGGAGCCACCGATGTTGGCACCCGGCGCAATACCGATTCCACCCACTTCCGCCGCCAGGGCATCAGAAATGTAATCGCCGTTCAGATTCAATGTTGCGATTACACTGTAATCCGCCGGGCGCATCAATATCTGCTGCAGAAAAGCATCTGCAATGACATCCTTGATGATGATTTCATTGCCAGTGCGCGGGTTTTTCATGGTCATCCAGGGGCCACCATCAAGCAATTCCGCTCCAAACCGTTCACCGGCAAGCTGGTAACCCCAATCCTTAAAGGCCCCCTCCGTATACTTCATGATGTTACCTTTATGCACTAAAGTGACGGAATCCTTGTCATTATCGATAGCGTACTGAATCGCCTTGCGCACCAAACGTTGGGTCCCTTCGCGCGATACTGGCTTGATACCAATACCGCAACCTTCCGGAAAACGGATCTGGGTAACGCCCATCTCCTCGCGTAAAAAACGGATCAGCTTGGTCGCTTCGGGGCTGTCCGCTGCCCATTCAATCCCTGCGTAGATATCTTCAGAGTTCTCACGGAAGATAATCATGTCAGTGAGCTCGGGGTGGACCACCGGGCTGGGCACGCCTTCAAAATAGCGTACCGGGCGCATACAGGTGTAAAGATCCAACTCCTGACGCAGGGATACATTGAGAGAGCGGATGCCGCCGCCCACCGGGGTGGTCAATGGCCCCTTGATTCCCACGGTGAACTCTCGAAGGGCTTCCAGCGTTTCTTCGGGTAGCCAAACATCTGGCCCGTATACCACCGTGGCTTTTTCCCCGGCGTAAATTTCCATCCAAGTAATGCCACGCTTTGTCCCATAAGCTTTTTCAATTGCGGCGTTAACCACCTTGATCATTACGGGTGAAATATCGACACCAATGCCATCACCTTCGATATAAGGAATGATCGGATGATTGGGAACATTCAGGGACAGGTCCGCATTAACCGTGATTTTGTCACCGTCTGCCGGAACCGTAATCTTTTGGTATCCCATCTACACTCTCCCTCTGGATAAAACGAAATATGGCGTTTCCTTCGAGTATATCATTGCCCCAAACGATGAGGGCAGGCCCGAATAGACTCAACCGCGCTGCGACCCAACCCATGGCCCTCGTCAACATGGCTCGCCGACTCACAGCTACAGCCGCGCCATATCCTGGCCAGTATTGCCGACCATGGGACAAAGAGTATGCAAGAGACGTTAAAGAGAAATCGATAGGATGAAAAAAAGAAGCAGGCAGCAAGACACCTATTAATAGCGCCTCTGGCACCGTAATCACAGCAATTGAGCCGTAGCGCCAGATCAATCAATCCAGGCTAGCAACTTACTCTGCATTAGCACAAGGCCATCACAAGCCGACCTGTTTGATCCAGGCCGACCTGTTCGCCTTTATCCTTACAGCTTGTCGAGAATGTCGTTAAAGGTCGCGCTGGGACGCATGGCTGCCGAGGCTTTATTGAAGTCAGGGTTGTAGTACCCACCGATATCAACAGGAGAGCCTTGTACCGCTACCATTTCTTTAACGATTTTCTCTTCGTTCTGGCTAAGAGCAGTGGCAATGTCTGTGAACTTTTCTTTCAGCTCAGCCTCATCGTCCTGGGCCGCCAAGGCCTGGGCCCAATACATCGCCACATAAAAATGGCTTACCCGGTTATCCGGCTGGCCAACTTTACGTGAGGGTGACTTGTTCTGCTCAAGATACTGCTCATTAGCCTTGTCCAGAGCCGCAGCGATCACCTTGGCTTTTTTGTTACCGTATTTTTCGCCGAGCTCTTGGATAGACACCGACAGGGCCAGAAATTCGCCCAGAGAATCCCAACGCAGGTGATTTTCTTCCAAGAATTGCTGGACATGCTTGGGAGCGGAGCCGCCAGCTCCAGTTTCATAAAGGCCGCCCCCCGCCATTAACGGCACAATCGACAGCATCTTGGCACTGGTCCCCAGCTCCAGAATGGGGAACAGGTCCGTCAAATAGTCGCGAAGCACGTTACCCGTTACCGAGATGGTATCTTTGCCACGGATCATTCGTTCCATGGTATAGCGGATGGCCTGTACCGGAGACATGATTCGGATATCCAGGCCTTCGGTATCATTGTCTTTCAGATATTCCTTAACCTTCAGGATCAGCTGTGCATCATGAGCCCGCTCTTTATCCAACCAGAAAATGGCCGGAGTATTGCTTTGCCGTGCACGTACCACCGCTAGCTTGACCCAGTCTCGAATGGGCAGGTCTTTTGCTTGGCACATACGCCAAATATCACCCTGTTCCACTTCATGGGTTAGCAACACCTCACCGTCCTCTCGAACGATACGCATGGTGCCGTTCGCGGCGGCTTCGAACGTCTTGTCGTGAGAGCCGTACTCTTCTGCTTTCTGCGCCATCAACCCAACATTAGGCACGGAGCCACAGGTAACCGGATCAAAGGCTCCGTGGGTTTTGCAGAAGTTAATCACTTCTTGATAAATGGTGGCGTAGGTACTTTCAGGGATCACCGCTTTGGTATCTTTCAGCTTGCCATCAGCACCGTACATTTTGCCCCCCTGGCGAATCATCGCCGGCATAGAGGCATCCACAATAACGTCTGAAGGGACGTGAAGATTAGAAATACCGCGGTCTGAATCAACCATGGCCAACTCTGGACGGTGCAAATAGCAGGCCCGGATCGTGGATTCGATTTCCAAACGCTGGGAAATCGGCAACTCTTCAATTTTCTGATAGATATTGCTCAGACCATTATTAGGGTTGGCGCCAATTTTCTCGAGAACGTCACCGTGTTTCTCGAACAGCTCTCGGTAGAAACATCGCACAGCATGACCAAACACGATAGGGTGTGACACCTTCATCATGGTGGCTTTCACGTGCAGTGAGAACAGCATCCCCGTGTTCTTGGCGTCTTCGATTTGCTCGTCAAAAAAAGCGCAGAGTGCTTTTTTGCTCATATACATGGCATCAATGACTTCGCCATCGAGGAGCGGTAGATCCGGCTTCTTCACGGTGATGTTACCGTTTGAGTCCTCGAAATCGATGCGTACCTTGCAGGCCTTGTCGATGGTGGACGAGGTCTCATGGGAAAAGAAATCGCCCCCGCGCATGTGTGCAACGTGAGTGCGCGAAGCTGGACTCCAATACCCCATGCTATGCGGATTCTTGCGGGCGTAATTTTTTACCGCGATCGGCGCGCGCCGATCAGAATTGCCTTCACGAAGTACCGGGTTGACTGCGGAACCCAGAATTTTAGTGTACCTGGCCTGAATATCTTTCTCTTTTTCGTTCTGAGGCTCATCAGGGTATTCCGGCACCTCATAGCCATGCTCGTTCAACTCAGCGATAGCTTCTCTAAGCTGTGGAATGGAGGCGCTGATATTTGGCAGCTTGATGATATTGGCCTCAGGATCCTGAGTCAGGTCACTCAGTTCGGATAGTGTATCCTTTACCTTCTGCTGTTCTGAGAGATATTCAGGGAAACTGGCTAGAATGCGTGTCGCGAGGGAGATATCACTGCTTTCTACTTCAATACCAGCGATAGAAGTGAATTTCTCGATAATGGGCAAAAAGGAATAGGTCGCCAGCGCTGGCGCCTCATCGGTCATGGTATAAATAATTTTAGGCGTGGTCATAGATTTACAAGGTCCCAATTGTATTGGTAGAGCTTTCCGCCTGATTTCAGTCGGCTTTTGACCGTCAGATCAGCGGGCAGGAAACAACAGTGCTCCCTCCGAATAAAACTGTATTCTGCATAGGCTGGCGAGTATAACACTGACCGTTTAGCCTTGTTAGGACAAGCGGCAGTAACTATGCCTGTAACAACTTCCGTTTAGGTCATTGACGCTCACAGCCTATGGCACAATTGATATTACTTAACAAACCCTTCCGGGTCCTTTCACAGTTCAGTGACGATCAAGGCCGCCGAACTTTGCGCGAGTTTGTCTGCGTACCGGGAGTGTATCCGGCCGGCCGGCTGGACTGGGATTCTGAAGGCCTGTTGTTGCTGACCGATGACGGTGCGCTTCAGGCACGCATCAGTGATCCACGGTTCAAGCTTCCCAAAACCTATTTGGTTCAGGTGGAGGGCCGCCCCGGCCCACAGGAACTGCAAAAACTACGCCAAGGCATTCATCTCAAGGATGGGCCTACCCGGCCGGCCAAAGTTAGCTTAATCGATGATCCCTGCTTGTGGCCGCGCACGCCTCCTGTCCGGTCGCGTAAAACAGTACCGGATAGCTGGCTCAGTCTCACTATAGACGAAGGTCGTAATCGTCAGGTGCGGCGAATGACCGCAGCCATCGGCCACCCCACCCTTCGCTTGATTCGCTGGGAAATCGGTGATTGGTCTCTTGCGGATCTGGCGCCAGGGGAGTCCCGCTCTATGATGGTTCACGCCCCAAAGCCCGCTGCAGCCAGGCAGCGGCGACCTCGGCATCGCTCTGGCGGGCCTGGACCCAAACCCAATCGCCGTCAATAAGTTCCTTCTTCCAGAATGGCGCCCGGGTTTTCAGCAGGTCCATGATAAAGGCGCAGGCCGCAAACGCATCCTGGCGATGGGAGGCGCTGACCGCTACCTGCACAATGTCTTCAGCCACCGCCATGGTGCCAATTCTGTGCACCACCCAAACACCATTGAGTTGCCATTTGTCTGCCGCCCACTCAACAATGGTGCGCAACACCGTTTCTGTCATGCCTGGATAATGCTCCAAGTGAAGCGCTTCCACTCTGCCCTGCTCATCGCGCACCTGTCCGTTGAATTGCACCACGGCGCCACTAAGGCCTTGATCGCGCAACCAGTCTGTCGGTGCCGCCGGCTCAAGTGCCGCGCCGGTTACTGCCACCCAAACCTTCACCCTCCGGTCACCGGAGGAAACAGGGCCACCACATCGCCATCACGGATGGCTGTCTGTTCCTGGCTCAGCACCTCATTCACCGCCACCATGTAGTGGGGTGTAGCCTCCAGCGCCCGGGCTACCGCCGCATTGTCTTCTTCCAGCCACGCCACCAGCGCCGTCACCGTATCGGTGCCTTGCGGCGCAGTGACTGTCAGGCTGTCACTGCCGACCCGCTCACGCAGAGCGGCAAAGAAACGAATCTCAATCATTTTATCCTTCCCTCCGGAACGTCCCGCTACGGCCACCGGATTTTTCCAGCAGGCACACAGATTCAATCACCATGCAGCGATCCACCGCCTTACACATGTCATACAACGTGAGGCAAGCAACGGACGCAGCCGTTAGCGCCTCCATTTCCACGCCGGTAGTACCTTTAAGCTTACAGGTCGCCTGTACACACAGCGCATCGTCGGCCTCTGGCTCAATGGTGACCGTGATCCCGGTCAGCAACAGCGGGTGGCACAGTGGAATCAAGTCCCAGGTTTTTTTGGCTGCCTGAATGCCCGCAATCCGTGCGGTAGCAAGCACATCACCCTTGGGGTGCTCGCCAGCCAAGATCATTTGCAGAGTGGTCGGCTGCATCCGCACCCGCGCTTGCGCGGTGGCCGCACGCTGGGTGATATCCTTATCGGTCACATCGACCATCTGGGCCCGACCACTGTCGTCCAGGTGGGTAAATCGTTGTTCAGTCATGCTCAGAGGTGTCTCCGCCCTGTTGTCTGTGGCGCTGCTGCGCTACCATTCTCGCCTTTCCAGAATTGAATGAAGTACCGTCATCAGCCCGCCTGGGCCGTCGGCGCTTCCCCGGTAGGATACGCTATGAACAGCTTTGAGCCGCACATTACTGTGGCCTGCGTAGTCGAACAAGATGGCCGCTTCCTGTTTGTCCGTGAAATGAGCAAGGGCGAGGAAGTACTGAACCAGCCCGCCGGTCATGTGGAATTCGGTGAGAACCTGATGCAAGCCGCATACCGTGAAACGCTGGAAGAAAGCGCGTGGCAGGTAGAAATCACCGCCCTGCTCGGCTGGTATATCTTTCAGCCGCACAAGGGAGCCGGCGTGTATTACCGCACCTGCTTCGTGGCACGTCCAATCAGCCACGACCCGAAACAGAAACTCGATACCGGTATTCTGGAAGCCGAATGGTTGAGCCCGGATGAGTTCCGTGCTCGCCGCCACCAACATCGCAGTGCGCTGGTGGAAAAATGCCTGGATGATTACCTGTCCGGCCGCCGATTGCCCCTGGACAGCATTTATCAGCACCCCTGGCCTCTGCAGAGAGGATGATTCGCCATGACTAAGGCTCCCCAAGACACCCGTGTGATCGTCGGTATGTCCGGCGGTGTGGATTCCTCCGTAGCCGCGGCCCGCCTGATCGATGCGGGTTATCAGGTGGAAGGCCTGTTCATGAAGAACTGGAATGAGGACGACGGCACCGATTACTGCAGCGCACGCGAAGACTTACTCGACGCCATGCAAGTGGCAGGCGTACTGGGTATCGAGCTGCATACTGCCAACTTCGCAGAGCAATACTGGGATCGAGTGTTCGCTCACTTTCTGGCCGAATATAAGGCTGGGCGCACGCCTAATCCGGATATCCTCTGCAACAAGGAAATCAAGTTTCAGGCGTTTCTGGATCACGCTATCACCTTAGGCGCCGATTACATTGCCACCGGCCATTACTCACAGGTAAGCCATGCTGGCAAAGCAAAACTGCTGCGCGCCGTAGACACCAACAAGGATCAGACTTACTTCCTGCATGCCGTGGATTATCAGAAATTTGACCGCACCCTATTCCCGCTGGGCGACCTGGAAAAACCTGAAGTAAGGCGAATCGCAGAGCAAAAAGGCTTTGATAATCACAAAAAGAAAGACTCCACCGGCATCTGCTTTATCGGTGAGCGCCGATTCAAGGATTTTCTGGAGCAGTATCTACCCGCCCAGCCAGGCTCTATAGAAGACGATCATGGCAACGTGATTGGTCAACATGACGGCCTGATGTATTACACGCTGGGCCAGCGTCAGGGGCTCGGCATCGGTGGGCTGGCCAGCGCCAGTGAAGCCCCTTGGTATGTGGCCGAGAAAGACCTGGAACGTAACGTACTGATTGCCGTACAAGGTACCGACCATCCCCTGCTTTACAGCCGCGTACTCAGCAGTGCGCCAATGCAGTGGGTCGCACTGGAAGCGCCGACCTTGCCGGCCCGTCTCACCGCCAAAACCCGCTATCGCCAGCCCGACCAGGACTGCACCGTTAGCGATGCCGGTGAAGGCCGGGTAACCGTGACATTCGATGAACCACAACGCGCCGTCACGCCCGGACAATCCGTGGTGTTCTACGATGGCCCAGTCTGCCTGGGCGGCGCAGTGATTGAGGAAACGGCATGAGCGAACGTTTTTCGCCAGAACAACAGCAACTGCTGGCACTCGCCGCGGTGTTCGAGGCAGCCCAACTTGCGGATGATGTGGCCCAGCGTGGTGATTGCGACTCACAGGCCTTTGAAGCGCTAATTGCTGGCATCATGGAGCTGGATGCGGAAAATTTCGACCGCGTTTACGCGCAGCCAGGCCTGCTTCGTGAAGGTGTTAGCTTGCTTAGCCGCAGCCTGAACAAGGACTCCCGTGGCGCTAACCTGCGGCCGCTCAACTATGGCCTTGCTCTGCTACACCTGGCAGGCAAACTGCGCAACAACGAAGACACCGTAAGTATCCTGCGTAATCGATTACTGGCGTTGAGCGGCCAACAGGCCCACTTTGATCGATTTTCAGATGATGCATTTTGCCACAGGATTGCCGGTATTTATCTAGACACCCTAGGCACTTTCCGGTTTCGCATTCAGGTAAAGGGCGAGCCGGCCCACCTGCAAGACGACGACAAGGCCGCACGCATCCGCGCGCTGTTTTTGGCCGGGGTGCGTGCCGCCTTCCTCTGGCACCAGCTAGGCGGGCGACGCTGGCACCTGCTGTTTCAAAGAAAGCGTCTTCTTGGCGTTATTGAATCAATTGATATCAATAACTTGCGATAATAAATTAAAGCAAATAATAACATTGCTGCCGGCTCATCGTCGTAACGGCGCAGTTTGCGCAATTTTGCTGTATGATTGCGCCGCCTTAGGATTGTACGTGTACGTACCTATTTCGACGACATTCGGGAGCCTGACATGTCCAGCCTTACCTCTTTGACTGCCATTTCACCGGTAGACGGTCGTTACGCCAGCAAAGTCGATGCACTGCGCAATACCACCAGTGAATACGGCCTGATTCGCTTCCGTGTCCACGTGGAAGTCAGCTGGCTGGAACAGCTGGCCCACGATAAGAGCATCCCTGAAGTCCCCCTGATGAGCGGCCAAGCGGCCTGGAACCTGCGTGGTATCACCCGGGATTTCGAGCCCCAGCATGCCGAGCGCATCAAGGCCATCGAAGCCACCACCAACCACGACGTCAAAGCGGTAGAGTATTTCATCAAGGAACAGATGGCCGAGCACGATGAACTGGCCAACATGAGCGAGTTCGTGCATTTCGCCTGCACCAGTGAAGACATCAACAACCTGTCTTATTCCCTGATGCTGCGCGAAGCCCGTGAAATCCTGTTGCCGAAAATGGATCAGGTGATCAGCGCCATCCGCAAACAGGCCCACGCCCAGGCGGACCAGCCGATGCTGTCTCGTACCCATGGCCAGTCTGCTTCCCCTACCACCGTAGGCAAGGAAATGGCCAATGTGGTTGCCCGGCTGCAACGTCAGCGCGACCAATTTGCTGGCGTCGAATTACTCGGCAAGATCAACGGTGCCGTGGGCAACTACAACGCCCACCTGTCCGCCTACCCGGACGTGGACTGGGAAGCTTTTGCACGTCGCTTTGTAGAGGCACTGGGGCTTACCTTCAATCCCTTTACCACCCAGATCGAACCCCACGACTGCATCGCCGAATTTTTCCACGCCCTGATGCGTTTCAACACCATTCTGCTGGACTTCGATCGTGATGTGTGGGGCTACATTTCCTTAGGGTACTTCAAGCAACGCACAGTGGAAGGCGAAGTTGGCTCCTCCACCATGCCGCATAAGGTTAACCCTATCGACTTCGAGAACTCCGAAGGCAACCTGGGCTTGGCCAACGCCATCATGGACCATTTGGCTGCCAAATTGCCCATGTCCCGCTGGCAGCGCGATCTGACCGACTCCACCGTACTGCGTAACGTTGGCGTAGGCTTGGCGCACAGTGTGATTGCCTATGAGGCCAGCCTAAAAGGCATCGGCAAACTGGAGGTTAACCCGGCTCGCCTGGACGAGGATCTGGACGCTGCCTGGGAGGTTCTGGCAGAACCTATCCAGACCGTCATGCGTCGTTACGGCATCGAAAAGCCCTACGAAAAGCTCAAGGCGCTGACCCGCGGCAAGGATGGCATCAACCAGGAGACGCTGACGGCCTTCATTAATGACTTGGCCATTCCCGACGAGGCCAAGGAGCTGTTGCTAACCATGACCCCGGCCACCTATGTGGGCAATGCTGCCCAGCAAGCGCGTAGCATCTAATGGCGGCCACAGCGCAACTGCCCTCCTTTACGCTGCCGCTTACCCCGGCAGCGTTTTTGCGTGAGCACTGGCAGAAACGTCCTTTATTCATGCCCGGTGCTGCCAGCGGCCTGGATCAGCCAGATGCAAACACCTTGGCCGGACTTGCCTTGGAAGAGTCTGTCGAAGCCCGAGTCATAACTGGCGCAGGCAACGGCCCCTGGTCGGTACTGCAAAGCCCCCTCGACGACAATGTTTTCGAGACCCTCGGTGAAGAAGATTGGACACTGCTCGTCCAGTCCGTGGATCACTTTCTCACTGAAACCTCGCTGCTACTGGACGATTTCGCGTTTCTGCCAAACTGGCGGGTGGAAGACATCATGATTAGCTACGCGGCCAAAGGCGGCAGCGTTGGCCCGCATTTTGATCGTTATGATGTTTTCCTGATCCAGGCCAGCGGCAGTCGTCGCTGGCAGATCGGCGAGATGTGCGACGAAAGCACCCCTCGCCAGGCTACCGACGAGCTGAAATTGCTGGCGCAAATGCCCGTTCGTGAAGAGTTTATTGCGCAACCCGGCGATGTGCTTTACCTGCCACCCGGGGTGGCCCATCACGGGGTCGCCGAAGACAGCGACTGCATCACATGGTCGGTGGGCTTTCGCGCCCCGGATTACCAAATGCTGATGGCAGAGATCGCCGGTGAATGCCTGGCCGAATCCGACAGCAAACTCTTTACTGACCCGGACCGAGGAATCACTACTGATCCCTCAACCTTGGCCGACACAGATCGGCAGCAGCTGGTGCGTGGGGCTTTGGACCTTCTGCAACCGGAGGCTATCGAGCGAGCCGTTTATCGTTGGCTCTCCACCCCTCGATTAGAAGGCCTTGAATTTGCGGTAGATGAACACCATATCCGCGAACGCGATAGTGACGTTTCTTTGGTTCGCCACGGCAGTGTGCGCCTGCTCATGCAGGGCAAACTTGCTTGGCTAAACGGAGAGCCTCATACACTAACAGAACAACAACAACCGCTGGTGCACCTACTGGCCAGCAAAAGACGCTACCAGGAACGCGAATTGGGCGCCGTTATGACGCCCACCGCGAGAGAATTGCTTCATGAATGGATTGAACAGGGCTACTTCGCCCCACTATAACGAGACCCCTATGGCTATCAGCATTATCGAAACCCGTTGGGACAAACACAAAGCCGCGCTGCGTGGTCTCCGCCAAACCGTATTTATCAAGGAACAACACGTACCGGAAGAGCTGGAATGGGATGGCGAAGACACCGCCGCCATTCACTTTTTGGCCTTGGACGCCGAGCAGCAGCCTGTGGGCTGTATTCGCTTGCTGCCCACCGGACAGATCAGCCGTTTGTGCGTACTCTCCGAGCAGCGCAACTACGGTGTCGGCAGTTCACTGCTGGTCGCTGCAGAAGAAACGGCACGAGCCAACGGCATGAAAGAAATCTTCCTGCACGCTCAAACCCACGCCACCAGCTTTTACGAAGCGGCTGGCTTCTCGGTGTCCGGAGGCATTTTCATGGATGCCAACATTCCCCACCGGCAAATGTTCAAACCTCTGCTCTAAGCCATGCACTTGGTCATCGGTGACGACGACACCCTGCACCACCCTGCCCGCAGTAACGCCAGTCTGGCGCTGGCCTCACTGATCGGCGCCAGCCGTCGTCGTCTCTGGCTTCGAGTGCCGACACTGGATGGACTCACTGGCGATGCAGCTGTGTGCGATGCCATCAAGGTTCTGGCCTTGAGCAATGCCCGGACGGATATCCGTATTCTTTTCGACAGCATGGAAAATGCCGTACGTAACGGCCACCGCTTGGTTTACCTGTCCCGCCGCTTACCTTCGCGCATCACCCTGCGGCAAACCCAGCCTGACGATAATGATGCTCAACAATGCTTTGCCATCGGCGATAACAGCAGCCTGTTCGAAGCCAGTGGCTGGCCTCGCCCCGCTCGACTGGACCTGTGTGGCCATCGGCTGCCGCAAGCGCCGCGATTGGCGCAACAGTTCCTTGAGCATTGGGCGCGCGGTAGGGCATCAACCGAGTTGCGCGAACTGCGACTTTGAATCTGAGGTCGAATTACGGCTACGGCTAATAGCGCAAGGGCCTATTGGCAAAACCACTTTAGGTCGAATGAGCCACCCAGCGGCGTAACCCGGCCATATTTCATTGCCTTGCAAGGCTTGCGATCAGCTGCCATAGGGTTTGCCCGCTGGCTTGATATTTTTCTTCGAAATCCGTGGCCGCCGGCGCCTCTGTCGTCAGCGGAGTCAATACCGCCTCAATGCCGCTTATGGCCAGTGCCGCCTGCACTTCCTGAAGATAAAGCGGCCAGTTACTGCGCAGCTCCAACTCTCCCCCTAGAGCCAGCACGGTTGGCCACACCGGGTGGCCGTGCCAGCGCCGCTTCAGGTGTGCACTTTTCGGCCACGGGTTCGGATAGAGAATCTGATGTCGGTCAAGCAACCAGCCCTGCTGCTGCATTAGTCGCCACAGCCCGGTGCAATCGGCACGGACCAACAGCAGGTTTTTCGGGGGCTGCAGCCAGCGACGACCGCCGCGCTCCAGACGGTTAGCCGACTGGTCCACCGCGACCACTAGCGCCTCGGGGTTCGCCTGCGCCAATAACACTGACGAGCGCCCGGTTCCACAGCCCGAGTCCACCATCAGCGGACGCTTCAAGCCGTTTTCATTACGCCATGCGACAACCTGCTCAAACGACGCGCGGTCATGGTCTGCAATGGGCGCTCGCCAAGCCGAGGCCAGATGCCGGCGCACCACTTTCTCCAGATCCTCGTGAATGCCCGTCTGATTCGAGCTAACCGCACGGCTATTGGCAAACATGGCGTTTTGACCATCAAAGCGACTTGGGGAGGCACATTGTAGGGATAAGGGCCGTCAGTGCCAGCCCTTGGTGGAATTTGCGCAGTAAGTGGCAAGCGGCGTCCAGCGGCGCTACTGTTACTGTAAAAGCAGTACCACTAACCTAGAAACCCCGAAGGACGCCATGCGCCTGTGCCTCACACTGCTCGTCATCATGCTCACTTTTCCCGTCCCGTGCACCGCTGAAAGCATGACCATCCATGTGCTGGAGCGCCCTGACGCACCGTCCCTGGTACCGGTGATTGAACCGCTACTGCCGGCCGGCGGCAGCGTACGGGCCTACCGGGGCAAACTGATTGTGCGTACCAGTGAGGCCAGCATGCAGGAACTACAAAGCGTACTGGGCAGGCTGGAGGCTGCCCCGTCAACGCTGATCGTGCATCTGCGTCGCCAGCACAGCGGTAGCCGCCAACAAACCCGCATTGATACTGACGTACGGGGCCGCATTGAATCGGGCCAAGCACCGATTATCCAGAGCGAGGTGCGCATCGACCAGCAGAACCAGCAACAACAACGTGAAGATCACTACCAAATCCGCACTCTCAATGGTTACCCCACCAACATTAGCCAAGGCTCGCTTGTGGCGCTCAGCGGCGGTTATTACGGATCCCAGTTTGCGCAGCTCGATCAAGGCATTCAGGTACTGCCCCAGTTGGGCACGGACGGCAGCGTGATTCTGCAAATCAGCCAGCGCTTTGACCAGCCCACTCGCCACAACACCGCTCGCACCCAACACAGCGCCACGACCCTGCGGGTTATCCTCGGGCGTTGGCAGCCCATGGGGAGCATTAACATGACTCAAAGCGGAACCGACCAGAGCATTGGAAACTATCAGGGTCGGCAACAAAGCCTGACCTTGCCGTTAGAGGTGATGGTGGAGAAAGAGTAGTCGCAGCTGCAAGGAAATGGATAAGGGGACGGATGTTAATTGGTCGCTTGCTGATTTTTAATTTTCAGCACAAGCCGCGAGCACGGCAATCATCATGTGGCTTACACACAAAAAAGCCCCGACTCGCGGGGCTTTTTTGTGTGCTGAGAGCGGTTACTTCGCTTTCAGTTCACGGCGACGACGGTGCAGTACCGGTTCGGTGTAGCCGCTTGGTTGAGCGCAGCCTTCAAATACCAACTCACAGGCTGCCTGGAAGGCAACGGAGCCGTCGAAGTCCTTGGCCATGGGCACATAGTCAGGGTCGTTGTCATTCTGACGATCCACCACTTCCGCCATCCGCTTCATGGTTTCCAGTACCTGTTCTTTACTGCAGATACCGTGGTGCAGCCAGTTCGCCACGTGCTGGCTGGAAATCCGCAGGGTTGCGCGGTCTTCCATGAGGCCCACATCATTGATGTCCGGTACCTTGGAGCAGCCCACACCGCTATCAATCCAGCGAACCACGTAACCCAGCATGCCTTGCGCGTTGTTATCCAATTCCTGCTGGATTTCTTCGGCCCTCAGCTCACGGGTCAGTAGCGGGATAGTGAGGATATCGTCCAGAGACGCACGGGTACGGCTGGCCAGCTTTTCCTGAACCTCTGCCACGTTGATCTCATGGTAGTGGGTCACGTGCAGGGTGGCGGCAGTGGGTGACGGCACCCAGGCACAGTTGGCACCGGCTTTCGGGTGGCCAGCCTTGTTGGCCATCATCTGTGCCATTTCATCGGGCATGGCCCACATGCCTTTACCGATCTGGGCGTGACCTTTCAGGCCGCACTCAAGGCCAATGTCCACATTCCAGTCTTCGTAGGCGCCAATCCACGGCAGGGCTTTCATTTCACCCTTGGGCGCCATGGGACCCGCTTCCATGGAGGTATGCATTTCGTCACCGGTGCGATCCAGGAAACCGGTGTTGATGAAGATAACGCGCTCCTTGGCCTGACGGATACACTCCTTCAGGTTCACGGTAGTGCGGCGCTCTTCGTCCATAATACCAATTTTCAAAGTGTTAGCGGCCAAACCTAATGCTTTTTCTACACGCTCGAACAGCTCAACAGCAAAGGCCACTTCTTCGGGGCCGTGCATTTTCGGCTTCACAATGTAGACCGAACCGGTGCGGCTGTTGCTCACCTTGTTGATTTTCTTCAGGTCGTGCATGGCGGCCAGTACAGTGACCATGCCATCCATAATCCCCTCAGGCGTTTCTTCACCGTTGTGCAGAATGGCCGGGTTGGTCATCAGGTGACCCACGTTACGCACCAACAGCAACGAGCGACCGTGCAGGGTCAGGGAGGAGCCGTCCAGCGCGGTGTAATCACGATCCGCATTCATGGAACGGGTCATCGTCTTGCCGCCTTTCTGGAAGCTTTCTTCCAGATCGCCTTTCATCAGGCCAGCCCAGTTGCGGTAAACCTCAACTTTGTCTTCCGCATCCACCGCGGCGACGGAGTCTTCGCAATCCTGAATGGTGGTGATGGCAGATTCCAGCAGCACATCTTTCATGTTGGCCGCGTCGTCAGCCCCAATCGGGTGGCTGGCGTCGAACTGAATTTCCGCATGCAGATTGTTGTGCTTCACCAGCACCCCGGTGGGGGCTGCGGCATCGCCCAGGAAACCCTGGAGCTGAGATTGGTCTTTAAGGCCGGTCTTCTCTGCGCCCAAAGACACAACCAGCTTGCCGTCTTCAATGGCGTAGCCAGTGCTGTCTTTGTGAGAGCCACTGGCCAGCGGGAAGTAGTTATCCAAAAAATCACGGGCCCAGACAATCACCTTGGCGCCACGCTTCGGGTTGTAAGCGCCGCCTTTCTCGGCACCCCCCTCGTCGGAAATCACATCGGTGCCGTACAGGGCATCGTATAAACTGCCCCACCGAGCATTCGCCGCATTCAGGGCAAAGCGTGCGTTCTTCACCGGCACAACCAGCTGCGGGCCAGCAATGGTGGCAATTTCCGCATCCACGTTTTCAGTGGTGATGTTAAAGTCTTCGCCCTCGGGTAGCAGGTAACCAATTTCGCTCAGGAACTGCTTGTACTCAGCCATGTCGATGGCCTGCCCCGCGCGGGCCTTGTGCCAAGCGTCGATCTGCTTCTGCAGGTCGTCACGTTTGGCCAGTAGCGCTTTGTTCTTGGGGGCCAGGTCATTAAGGATGCTTTCCAGCTCGGCCCAGAAGTGCTCCGGGTCGACGCCGGTACCCGGCGCAATCTCATTGACTACCAGATCATGGAGTTCGGCGGCGATTTCAAGGCCACCCTTCTGAATACGATCGGTCATGGTGCTCCTACCCTTCTGGTCGAGAGAATCTTGATTAATCGGGACGTTCAGAGAGAATCCGGCAACAGGTCTACGTCAGCGCGCTACCGTGTGGATCATCGCGAAAGCCCGGGGGAACGGTTCAAGGCGCATAAAGGCGGGCGCCCCGAAATAAGGCGACCGTATTTTACCGGAAACGGCGCCGTGAATCATGTTTAGCGGTAAACAAAGTCTGTTTTGATGTTTTTTGATCACCCGAACAGATTGACCACATCGAGACGATGGGCTTGATCACCGCCCTGCTGCTGCCCTTGCTCAAGGTTTTCGAAGTCAAACAGGCGGGTGTCCGCCAGCTGTGAGGGGGCGATGTTTTGCACTGCGGCAAAGATATTTTCAATCCGTCCCGGCTGCTGTTTGTCCCATTGCTGCAACATCTCCTTGATCACTTGCCGCTGAAGGTTCTTCTGGGAGCCACATAAATTACAAGGAATGATTGGGTATTCCTTCAAGGCCGAGAACTCAATGATCTCCTTCTCGCGGCAATACGCCAGCGGGCGAATCACCACATTACGGCTGTCATCGCTGCGCAGTTTGGGGGGCATGGCTTTCATTTTGCCGCCATAGAACATGTTCAGAAACAGGGTTTCGACGATGTCATCGCGATGGTGACCAAGAGCAATCTTATTGGCACCTATTTCCTCGGCAAACCCGTAGAGGCTGCCCCGGCGCAGGCGTGAACACAGGCCGCAGGTAGTTTTTCCTTCTGGCACCTTTTCTTTGACGATGGAATAGGTGTCTTTCTCCAGAATGTGGTAGGCCACGCCTTCCTTTTCCAGATACTCAGGGAGGATGTGCTCTGGGAAACCGGGCTGTTTCTGGTCCATGTTTACTGCCACCAGTTCGAAATTCACCGGGGCAGAGTGCTGAAGGTTCCGTAGAATCTCCAACATAGTGTAAGAATCCTTACCGCCGGACAAACACACCATTACCTTGTCGCCCTCGCTGATCATATTGAAATCAGCAATGGCACGGCCCGTTTCTCTGCGCAGTTTCTTTTGCAGTTTGTT
>UEXM01000348.1_pt1 | contig 51509 bp, 49 predicted proteins | sample 1796661 | NCBI WGS metagenome assembly UEXM01 (sample SAMEA4772469, study PRJEB27181) | metagenome | reverse complement strand
CGATTTTAGCTTCCAAGGAAGCTACTCTGTCAACTTCGTTGACCCCTGAAGCCACTGCTTTGGCCTTCAGCTTCGCTGACTTCTTGACGGCTTTCTTCTCATCCATCTCTTTCAGAGATGCTTTAGCTTCCTTAACGGAAGCTGTCTTTGCCTTCTTCGAAGGCTTGACTGGACTGTCAGCCTTTCCATGAAAGGCTTTTTCTTGACTGTCAGCAACTCTCTGAGTTGGGGTTGCTTTCTTTCTAGACTTACGTCTAGACTTCTTAGCCTTCTTCGAAGGCTCTTTAACCTCTTCGAGGTTAGCGACGAACTCTAAAGCTTCTGCAAGAAGCTTTGAAGCAAGAGCCTTTCGGCTCTTTGTTGGACGGAAAGAAGCTTGGTTAACTGCCTTACGGCAGTCGGAGAAATTGAAACTATTCATTGGAAATGAATTAATGAAGTTTGACTTCCTAAAGGACGACTTCTCAAACCCTTTAGGAGTTAGTAGTATAAGAGAGAAGTCATAAGACTTCTTCTCTCTTATACTACAACTCTATCTCCCTGATTTTTACTACAACTAACTACGTTAGTAGTAGTAGAGTTGAAGCCAGCTAACACATTGAAGGATAACAAGTTATCCTCGTACATTAGCTGCGCATGAAGAGCCTCGATTCGGTTTGATTTGTCACCCCGTTAAGGGGTGGTTCGTAGCTTCAAGTCAACGTAGTTGGGGGATTGTCCTCTCCTTCGGAGCAACGACTGCCTGCACAGACCTTCTACCAACGGTAGAAGTAAACCAAGCTAACTGACTGTAAGTCAGGCAAAAAGCTAAAAGTTACAGCGTAAACGCTGTAAAGTTGCCGAGAGGGTTATCGAAACTTCGTTTCGGTTGGCGGCGTAGACCGCTCATATACATATATAATCCCCACCCTCTATATAACTCCCTTCTTTTTTTGGGTATATTTGCGTATGAGGATAAAAAAGATAGGAGAACCAGCTAAGCAGGACAACACCAGAGTTAAGAAGCCTTTGGATCCTGCCATTATTAAGCTTTTAGAGGCAAGAAAAGAACGCTCACCCTACCCTAGTGTTAGCGGTAGAGATCAGGGTGCTACCTCAATAAGAGGACTCCCTTCCCATGAGGACAGCCTCATTGAAAACCTCTTAGAGATGGTTCCTGTATACGGATCAATTTTATCTATTGATGATGCCGACGATGCTTGGAAGCGAATGAGACAAAGAGAGACTTTCATTCCAAATTTCAATGAAGCAGTAGACATGGCTGGCGTCTTTCCTTTTGGAGGCTTGGCGAAGGCTCCACAGCGAGCACCTGATCTAATAAAACTAGCAAGGCAGTCACCAAAATACCTTGAAATACTAGGGAATCTACTTGGTGTCTACGACAGCGCTCAAGACATAAGCGAGGATAACATTAAGTAAATCAATAACTTAGAGGCCTTTGCTTAAAGCGTTTGTTTAGGGTTGACTTTTAAGAATTTTGTTTATACCTTTACGGCATATCAAGCGACTCTAAAAGGGATAGGCTTCTAAGAATGTTTTTTCTGTTTACACAGAGGAGTCCTTTATGTTTATGGCGCGGGAATAGTAGTATCTAAGCATGAGATTACGTAGAAAAGCCCAAGAGGGCATGAAAGTCAACAAGAAGAACGGTGATCCCCCTAAGGGTTACACTAGGGATGCTGACGGGTACCTTACACCTGTAGGTTTTAACGAGTTTCACGAAGAGGGTGATGGACCTCGTGGTCTTTCCACTGATGCCTTCCTTGCTGGCATCACTGCTGCGGAGTCTAGCTCTTTCCCTAGGAACAAGCAGGAGCTTACTGACGTTTTCAACAGGAAGAGCGATCTAAAGAATGCTTTAGGTAGTAGCGCAGGAGGTGCTGCTCAGGTCATCCCAGGGTTTTTCCAGGGTGAGGACACCCAGACGGACCAATATGGGTTTATGACCAACAGGGTGGACAAAGGCGTTGCTGGTGAAACCTCACTAAGGAATCAAGCTAGGAGCAACTACGACAGGTATCAGAGTGAGATAGCTCCAAGCGTATGGAATAGTCTTGGTTTAACTGAAGATGACTTCATGGCTGGTTTTCACTTTGCGGGTTACGGCAGGTTTAGGGATTACATGGCGGATCTTAGGGAGGGTCGTCTTACGGCTCAGGAGTTTTTAGACAAGAAGCCTACATCGGGGAACATGACCATGGGTGAGTATCTCGACAGATTCAGAGATGCTTCTGGATCATATAGGGATTAAGAAGAAGTCACTATATTTGCCTCATGGCTACACTTACAGTAACAATAACAGAGGCAGTGACTTTAAACGGTGCTTCTCGTGGTTCTACCAACACCCACACAGAGAGCATAACACAGATCGACCACAGGATCGTTACATGCTTGCACTCTGCAGAGCAGACAGTAGTCCTTTTCGGCTCAGCTGTTGCAGCTGGTACTATAGAGGATGGTACTATTGATTACTTGAGGATGACCAATCTTGACAACACGAACTTCGTGACTGTGAGGGTCAGTGGCAACAACGAAGAGTACTTTGTAAAGCTTGAGGCTGGAGACAGTTTCATCCTCAACAACTCTGTTATGGATGCCAACGCTTCTGGTGGGGCATCTGTTTCTTTGGCCAACATAGATTCTATCGGGATACTCGCAGACACTGGTTCTTGCGACGTAGAGATCTTCGCGGGGGCTTAATAAAATACGTATATATTTGTAATATGAAACCAAAGAAGAATTACAAGAAAGGCGGTAAGTTCCCCGATCTAAACAAAGACGGTAAGGTGACTATGGCTGATATCCTTCAGGGTCGCGGTGTCAAGAAAGGCATGAAAGGCATGAAGTATGAAAAGGGCGGTAAGTTTGACCCTAAAAAGAAAATAGAAAAAGGAAAAGACCTTATTTTTAATAAAGCTCAAAAAGCTTCTCAAGAGGGTAAGTTTAAAAAGGCTGATCGAATGGTTAAGAGAGGAGCTAGAAAAATCGGTAGAGCGTCTAAGTGAATAAATTCTACTTTAATCCTAAGCGCAAGCGAAAGGACCCTGTTGTAGAAAACGAAAAAATAAGAGTCAATAATGAAGACATTAAGATATCAAAACGGAGGTCGCAACGGAGACCCAGAAAAGGAGGCTGGAACTGACTACTCTAAGATCTTGCAGGGTTTGGCAACTATGATATTTGGGCATGCAAATCCAGGGCAATACATGGGTCGGTTGGCAAAGCCTGGTGCCCTTGACGCAATTCGAGAAGCCTTGGGCCTGGATGAAACCTCACAGGCTATGGACGAGTTCAACGAAGCTGCTGATCAGATGCCTTCTGCTCAGGGGGGAGAAATGAGACCTAATAGGAAGGACATGCTTGATCCTTTCTCGGATTTAGGAAAAAAGGAGGCCCCTGGTCCAGTAGAAAGAATGAGAGCTCCAATGCAAAAGATGAGAACACTATCTCCATCTACTGTTAGAAATGTTCAAAAGGAAGTTGCCATGAAAGATAAATTCTATTCTAAGCCTCAACCAAGCAGATCTAATGTAGGGGAAGGCATTGAGCAACGTAAGCGTCGTTTCAGAAGACGATGAAGCTATCTAAGAATCTGTCATTGGCAGAGGTGACCAAAAGCATTACGGCTAAGCGTCTTAACATAGATAACACTCCAGATGATTGGGTACAAGGAAATCTCAAGGCGGTTGCAGAGCACGTATTTCAACCTCTTAGGAGCGCTTTCAAGTGTCCTATATTCGTGTCGAGCGGGTATCGTTCGGCTGAGCTCAATGTTGCGATCGGGGGCTCAGCTCGTAGTCAGCATGTGGAGGGAAGAGCATTGGATCTTGATGCAGACGTATACGGAAAGTGTACGAACGCTGAAATCTTCCAGTATATACTCAACAACCTTACGTTTGATCAGCTCATTTGGGAGTTTGGTGATGAAGACAATCCTGATTGGGTTCACGTTTCTTATGTTTACGATGGCGTTAATCGTGGTCGCTGCCTCAAGGCTTGTCGTGATGATGAAGGAAAGACTTACTACGAAGTAATATTTGGCAAAGGACTATAACTATGGAAGACGAATTTGACGACATCAGCTTTTTGGATAAAGACAAGCTGAAAAAGCAAGAGGACAAGGTTAAGTCTGGCGAGATAACCTGCAACCTCGATGCACCAGAGGACTGCGAAAGCTGCAGCGGATAATGCTGGGGCTAGGTATTTCTTCTGCTGTCGCTTCTACTCAAGAAGCTGGTGCTTTGATAGGTGGTAGATCTTCTTTCACTAACACCAAGTCCTTGTCTTTTGACGGGGTCAACGACACCATGGAGTTTGCCTCGAATCCAAACACTACATTTCAATCTCTCTTGGGTTCTGCTTCGTTTACTATTTCGTACTGGATGAAGGCTGCCGACATCATGGACTCCAGCGGCAACAACGGTAGGTCAGCTCTTTTGGAGGAGTTTGCATTCTCCCCGACCAGAATAATGTACCTTGGTATTATTTGGCCACCATCACACCAGACGTCAAGCTTTCAGGGAGCCATGAATTTTGCATACACCGTGGGAGGCAGTACATACTATTTCAATACTTTTAGTACCAACCTAAGTTCGATCTTGTCTGACGACACATGGTTTCATGTAGCATATACAAGTTCCGTCTCTGGGGGCACTAGAACTGGAAAGATATATATCAACGGGGTAGACAGGACAGCCTCAGACACTTCTGGTGACGATGATTTCTCCTCTCAACAGGCTGCAAACTTCAAGATACCCACGCAGAACTTTAACGGGACTGTAGGCACTTATGAAGAGCTCTCTTTGGATGAAATTGCTTTTTACAACACTGCCCTAACCGCCAGTCAGGTATCGGAGATATACAACAGTGGAGTTCCTAGAGATGAATTGGCAGCACATGGAAGTAGGCTTGTTGGGTACTGGAGGCTTGAAGACAACGGAACCGACGGAAGTGCCAACAGCAATGACTTCGCAATCACTGGGGCTACATTCTCCACAAGCGTACCAACATAATGAATCCGAACAGAACTTACTGCATCATTAACTACGCAGACGTCACCGACGACATGGTCGCTGCCTCGTCCATCAAGGTTAAGGACTCCCTCAGGAGGTCTGTTTCTGGTGACGACAGAGTCATCATGTCTTGGGATGGAGGGTCTACACCAAGTGTGTTTGACTCATACACTACATACACTCACGCTCAGATGAGAGCTATTGTCGCTGATGAAAGCGAAGGGTGGTATGAAGAACAAGAAATACCAGAATAAATAGAATGGCCAAGCAACTAAACACGTATGCACCTCCCCCTAACGCAAAACGCCCTGGAGTCCATGCTAAGTCACAGACTTCAAATCACAAGCATTCTTCAAAGTACAAGAAGAAGTATAGAGGTCAGGGCCGCTGAAACATTGAGTAGAAGCGCTGAACAAGAAACTTACTAGATATTTGTAATTACTGAAATAATGCTAGGGTTAACATCATGTGTTCATAGTAGCTCTTTTGTTAATAATGAGCCTCCTGGTTTAACGTTCATAGTTAACCCAACCCTTACCCTTGTAAGAGCACCATCTGATGATTCTGGGGATGGAACCGTCATTACCGCATCAACAACTTCTTTTGACATCAGACTTTTTGTTAATACTGCAGACTTTAACGAAGGAGTGGACCAGGCGTCAGATTTTACATTGACAAATGTCAGAATTACAAACTCAACCACCTCTGTTACTCAAACTGTTGCAAGTTCAGCGACAATGGATAATTTCCTTGACTTTGGTGGGTTTAATTCTCTTTATTTTTTTACTGATGCAGGAGGCCCGCTTGATGATTTGGACTTTAGTTCCGACTCAGGTCAGGCTGCAGCTCACAGTGGAACTGGCAATAACAGTTTTCAAGTTTTTGCCGATTTGCAAAGAGTCGGATTTTCTGGATCTCTTTCGATACAAAGCGTTCCTCACAATCTTGCCAACGCATAGCCCTACCCTTCTAACTCCCTGTAAAAGGCCTGCACTAATAAGCGGGCCTTTTGCGTAAGCGCATATCTTACCCTGTAGTTGTACTTTGTTTCCTCCCTGAATAAATGATCCTCCATCTTGATTGAGGGTGTCATCTTATCAAAGTGTTTGTAGATGTAACCCTCCTTAACTAGCTGATAGACAATACGTTCTGCTAGCTTTTTTTCTACATACTGGTATTTTTCTGCCGCATGCCTGAGAGTCCAAAACTCCATGTCGTAGGCCCAGAGCATAAACATAAGTTCTTTCTCAAAGATATCATATCGCTTGCAGAACGCTATAGTCCTAGGCCTCAGGTATTTAAGGAAGTTATTTTTTACGTACCTTTGATTCAGTACGGAAAACTCGCGGAAGAGTTTCTTTTTTGCAACTTTACTTTTAGGCATTAAATATGGAGTTCGATCAGTACAAAGATATGGAGGAAGAAGGCTTTTGGTTCGAAATTCAAGAGCTTGCCTTTACCGTTAACGACATTATAGAAAGGTATGGACTTGAAGATAGGGTGATGTCTTCTATTGTTGTTGGCATTCTTGAGCCATTGAACGAGAACACAAGCGCTATGAAAGCCTTCTTTCATCACAACCTCGAAAATGACGAAGAGGTAGAAGCTCTGTGTGGATTTATGCAAGACTCATACGATATGAACAAGCCCGATATAGACGATCTACTCGACGGATTGGGCATCTCACTTAATTAAAATGGAAGGACTTATTAGGAAGATCATCATCGGGAAAAACCCGAAGGATGCCATGGCTTATTATGTCGGCATGAGAGCTGGCAGAGGGGAGGTTTCTACAATAATAATGGACGATAGACACCTCCATCTCCATGGAAAAACAAGATACCTTGTGTATATTAGCAGTGAAGGATCTGAGGTCCTTTGGAAGGCAGTGGATGAAATGCCCTGCATAGTTGAATTTGATTTAAATTTCTAATGGAAAGCATGTTAGGGTTTGTTGTTGAGATCCCCAAAAGGCTCAACGACACTGTCGATCTCGGAAATGGCGTAGAGATCTTTATGGAGACAAAGTTTGATCAGTTCCGCCATAGAACTACAAGCGGCAAGGTCGTAGCTCTCCCAGCTAGACACAAGACACCAGTTAAGGTAGGGGATACTCTTTACTTTCATCACTTGGTGGTTATCAATGGAGGCACCCCCCTCCCTGGTTTTGATGGGTGCTATACCGTTAGGTATGACCCAGATGTAGCCACCTCATCTCATGCCATAGCCTACACGCCAGAAGGCGAGGAAGACATTATCGCTATGTCAAAGTGGTGTTTGCTTGAAGGCCTTGAGGAGAAAGAAGATGTCCAGTCAGAGACCATAGAGGTGGTTACCCTTAAGGAGAAAGAGGTGTCAAGAGCTAAAATCTTTAGGGCTTGCCCAGGTAGCGAGGAGTACGGTGTAAAGCAAGGTGATGTGGTAGGCATAAGAAACAAGTCAGACTACAGGATCGTGATAAACGATAAGGAGTATTACAGGACCCGTCCAGAAGATATGCTATATGTCGAAGAAGAAGTTCACAACGATTGACGCTGCTAAGCGTTTGATGTCGTCGATGGAGATGGCTATCAACAACATGATCGACGAGATCAAGAAGCCTGTTGATCCTGAGATCAACGGGAGCGCACGTAAGGCTGAGCTGCAGTCTATCAAGCAGACAGCTACTGATGCAAAAGAGCTAATCGTTGAAAGACAGCGACTAGAACAAATGATTAAAGATCTAGCCACCAATGGATCAATCGAAGAAGCAAGAGACTACAGCGGAGGTTTCGCTGAAAGATTCTCTAAATGATTGGAAAGAAATAGTATGGCAACACAATAAAACAGATTACAAGTTCTGGGAGGACTCCTGGAACGAAAAAGAAGAAGACTGAGTTGTTGGTTTTCGTCAGACGACCCTCTACGTATCATAGGGTTTTTCAACTGGGGCGTAGTTCAGTTGGTTAGAGCGTCTGTCTTATACACAGGAAGTCGCGGGTTCAAGTCCCGCCGCCCCAACAATTTATTATATTTGTAGCATGAAAGTCAAAAAGAGAGACTACAAGAAAGAGTACGCTAAGTACGGTAAGGGCGGCAAAGCCAAGAACTACAGAGCTGATCTTAATAAAATCAACCGTCAAAAGGGAACTTACGGAAACGGTGATGGTCTCGACGAATCTCACTTAGGGTCGTCTGACAAAACTACACCTCAGCCTGAATCTAAAAACAGAGCAAACAATAGACCTAAGCGAAGACGCAGCAGGTAGGGTATGCACCTGTAGCTCAACTGGATAGAGCATCGCCCTTCTAAGGCGAGGGTTCGGGGTTCGAGTCCCTGCGGGTGTACTAAATTAAATTCAAAGTAATGGCTACTTACATTTGTGATTGCGACGAAAAGCACGAAGAGGATAAGTCTGGGGTTACCATCAAGTTTGTTGACGGCAAGGCCCAGCATCAAATTCAGTGTCCATGTGGAAAGTACATGGTCCTTAAGAACCCCAAGACAGGAGCCCCTAGCTTCAAAAGCAACAGGTGGGGTCAAGTGTATTGATGCAGGACTTCCTTGACTTCATGCAGGAGGTGGCAGGGTTCTACAACTCCTTTGGCACAGACAATAAGCTGTACGACTACGATGGTGACGGCATAGTAACCGTTCTTGACTGGTTGGAGTTCCTGTCTAATCAACCCTACTTTTGAGTGTTCTAATAAACATAGAAGGATATGAAGACCCTGCTGTCTCAATTTGTCCCAACGGTTCGCAAGGTAAGAGTATTGAGCTCGGTGGGCTACTCATTGTTCTTCCCGCTAAGCCTCCCAAAAAGAAAATTGCAGGACATGGACGTCCAAACAACCTGCAGATGTGGGAAAGGATTTCTATGCCAGAGGAGCTGTCTAGGATTAAGTCTATGGATGAGTGGGGGGAGATGCCAAGGGAGTTTAGACAGAAGTTTTCTCCGTATATCGAAGAGGAGTTTCGCCGTAGGCGTGAGGGCTTTTGGTTTTATAATAACGGTGAGCCTACATATATTACGGGGCGTCACTACATGATGCTCCAGTGGACTAGGATGGATATCGGGCATCCGAGCTATCTTGAGTTCCAAAGAAATATCTTCTTACATTTGGCTGCGTGTGAGGCGGACCCACGCTGCATAGGGCAGCTGTACACTAAGTGCAGGCGGAGCGGGTATACAAATATCTGCTCTGCTGTGCTTCTTGATGAAGCTACTCAGGTCAAGGACAAACTCCTCGGCATCCAGTCTAAGACTGGTAAAGACGCTCAGGAAAACATCTTCATGAAGAAGGTGGTGTATATGTTTAGGCACTACCCATTCTTCTTTAAGCCTATCCAGGACGGTACTACTAACCCCCGCATGGAGCTAGCCTTCAGGGAGCCCAGCAAAAGAATTACTAAGAAGAACAAGACCGCTCAGACGGGAGAGGCTTTGAATACAGTGATCAACTGGAAGAATACCACAAACAACGCTTACGACGGAGAAAAGCTTCACATACTCTATCTTGATGAGGCTGGCAAGTGGGAGAAGCCCACAGATATAAAAGACGCCTGGAGGATTCAAAGAACCTGCTTGATTGTAGGTAGAAAGATTGTAGGTAAGGCTCTTGTAGGTAGTACCGTAAACCCCATGGACAAAGGTGGTAAGGAGTATAGATCCTTGTGGGACAGCTCTGACCCTCAAGAAAGAAACGCCAACGGAAGAACAAGAAGCGGTCTTTACCGTTTATTCATCCCTTCTTACGAATCCCTTGAAGGGTTCTTTGATGCTCATGGAAAGCCCGTGACTGATGATCCAGAATCCCCAGTGCTGGGCCTTGACGGAGAAGAGATAAATCACGGGGCTAAGACGTTTCTTAAAAACGAAAGGGAGTCTTTGAAGCACTCTGCTTCTGAGATGAACGAGGTGATTAGGCAGTTCCCTTTTACTGAGGACGAGGCCTTTAGGGATAGCATACAGGGTAGCATATTCAACGTAGGTAAAATCTATGAGCAGATACAGCACAACGATGAGCTATACCCTAACCCCATTGTAAGGGGCAACTTTGTCTGGAAAAACGGAGAGAAGGATACTGAGGTGATTTTCTCTCCAGACCACAGAGGTAGGTTTAAGGTTTCTTGGATGCCGCCAGACGGGGTCAGAAACCAAAAGAGATTTGAGCGTGGAAAGCGCGTTCCTCCAAATGCAGAGCTGGGGGTAGGTGGGGTTGACTCTTACGACCTTGACGCCACCGTCGATGGACGGGGGTCTAAGGGTGCGCTACACATTTACAACAAGTTCAACATGGAGCACCCGTGTAATACATTTGTTGTAGAGTATGCGTCCCGCCCTCCTCTAGCTAAAATCTTTTATGAAGATGTGCTTATGGCTGCATTCTTTTACGGGTATCCAATACTAATTGAGAACAACAAGTACGGCATTGCAAGGTACTTTGAATCAAGAGGTTATGACGGCTATCTAATGAACAGGCCTCAACACCTTATGAGCGCGAATGCCAAAGTAAATGTTAAGACAAAAGGCATCCCATCTAACTCTCAGGATGTGATACAGGCTCATGCCCAATCAATAGAGGCTTACATCCATAATCACGTTGGAATAAACTATGATACTGGAGAGATGGGCAATATGGTGTTTAACGAAACTCTTGAGGACTGGATAGGGTTTAAGATAGACAACAGAACCAAGTTTGACCTTACGATAAGCTCTGGTCTTTGCCTTCTTGCTTCTCAAAAAGAAAGGCCCAAAAAGGTCGCACAAGACTTTTCATCTAAAAACTTTCTGAGGTCATTTAAGCCTTACTGACGCTTACCTACGTATTTGCTATATTTGCAAAAACGCACCCCCACAGATGTACGGAGAAAACAAAAATAAGTCTGGGTCAAAAAACTTTCCGAACCCGTTGGCGTCTGCAGAGGAGAAAGAGTCAAAGAAGTACGGTGAGAATTTTGCAAAGGCTATAGAGAAGCAGTGGGGTAGTGTTCAGGATAGCGGGTCTATATTTAAGAGGAGGTACGATATGTTCGAAAAGAACAAGAAGTACGCTAACGGTACCCAAGAAACATCTATTTACAGAAAACTTCTTACGTCCCTAAACCCTAACGGAGCTGATGGTACGCTGCTAAACCTAGACTTTACTCCCGTACCCATCCTTCCCAAGTTTGTTAGGATCGTTGTAAACAACGTCCTTTCTAGAAAGCCTCAGCCTAACGTAGAGGCTATTGACCCCTTGTCCTCCACAAAGAAGGACATGGAGAAGAAGAAGCTTGAGGCTGCTGTTGTAGCTAAAGCCGAGCTTATGAAGGTAAAGGAGAAGACTGGTATGACTATAGGTCCAGACCCTTCTACCATTCCAGACACCCTCGAAGAGGCTGAGATCTTCCTCGGCACCAGCATTAAAACCGATGCCGAAATAGCTGCTCAGATGGCAGCTACCATGACTCTTGAGTGGAACGACTTTAATGACACAACCTTTAGGCGCTGCGTAAATGACCTTGTGTCCTGCGGGCTTGCAGTTGTAAAGAGATCTAACGATCCCAACTATGGGATTGTAACCGAGTACGTTGACCCCTCTGACTTTGTTCATAGCCAAACGGAAGATCCCAATATGGGTGACCTTGTTTATGCTGGTCATGTAAAGAAGATATCTATATCTGAGCTCCGCCGCCTCTCGGCTGGAGAGATAGACGAAAAGCAAATTTCTAAGATTGCCAATAATGTCTCTGGCAAGTACGGGAACAACTCTTCTAGTCTTTATAAAAAGTCTAGAAACAATCTCACGAACACAATGGACTATGGATACGACGAGTATCTAGTTGATGTGTTGGAGTTTGAGTTCAAGTCAGTAGACTGCATCTACTTTGAAGAGAAGGAAAGCCGATTTGGTAATATGGGCTTCTACTACAAAGGTTACGAGTACAAGGAAAAAGCAGGGAGCGTTTTCGATCGCACTCCTCATAAGATGGAGGTAGAGACCCTGTATGGAGGATATTACGTTTTGGGGGCAGGGATACTCTTTGACTACGGTCGCAAAAAGAACGTCCCCAAGAATGCTCAGGACCTAACTAGAGCTACCCTTTCTTACTCTTGCATATCTACCAATATGCAGGACATGATGCCTAAGTCATTGGTTGACGGATGTGTGGGTTTTGCTGATATGCTTCAGCTCACTCACCTTAAGATTCAACAAGCTATTGCAAAGGCGAAGCCTGACGGTCTCATCATCGACATCGAGGGATTGGAAAACGTACAGCTCGGAAAGGGCGGAGAATTGCAACCTCTTGAGCTACACGATATCTACGAGCAGACTGGTGTCTTCTATTACAGAAGTAAGAACCCTGAGGGCGGATTCCAAAACCCACCAATTAGGGAGATAGGCAACAGCATCCGAAACATCAATGAGCTGATAGGTATATACAATCACTACCTAAAGCTTATCAGAGATGCCACTGGTATCAATGAGATGATGGATGGTACCACCCCCAAGGGAGAGACCTTGGTGGGGGTTCAGCAGAATGCTATTAAGGCGGGCAACAATGCTATCTACAACATCACTGATTGCTCAATGGTTCTTTTCAAGAGAGTCTGTAGCGATATCATAAAGTGTGTTCAGATCCTACCTCAGGAGTCTGTCATATTTAACGCATACAAAGAAGCCATTGGCAGTGCCAATATGGAAGTCCTTTCTTCCTTTGACGATATGCCTATGTACAACTTCGGCGTTATCGTTGTCAAGGAGATGGAGGATCAGGAGAGAGTCGCTGTAGAGCAGATGATTCAGATATCTCTAGGTCAGAAAGAAATAGATCTTGAAGATGCTATTGCGATAAGAGAACTAAAGAACGTCGATCAAGCAGAAAGGCTTCTTGTGGTAAGAAGAAAGAAGCGCAAGGCTGAGGCTCAGCAGCTACAACAAGCTCAAGCTCAGCAGCAACAGCAGATGGCTATGCAGCAACAGCAGGCTACGGCTCAGATGGCTGCTCAGCAGGCACAGATGGAAGCTCAGATAGAAGCTCAGAAGATTCAGCTCAAGGCGCAGTCTGAGGTTCAGGTGGCTACAGCTCTTCATGAGTTCCGCAAGGAGATAGAGATGATAAGAGCTCAGGCTACCCTTGGATTCAAAACTGACGATCAGGAGTTTAAGGAGAAGATAGAGGTGTTGAAAGAGGACAGAAAGGACGACAGGGTAAAGAAGCAGGCTACAGAGCAGTCTAAGCTTATGTCTCAGAGAAAGGGCGAGAGGGGTGAACTTCCTGAGGTGCAAAAAGAAAAATCCATCAACGAAATATTTAACCTGTAATGGCTAGTATAAACACAGATATAGCTCAAACCCTTGACATCACATGTCGCAGAGGTGACACTTTTGCTATAGACATAACTTTTAGGGACAGCTCAAATTCTAATGTAACTATTCCCATCAATTCTGGATATACTTTTCACATGCACGTAAGAAGCAGTGATGAGGATGACAGCAACACCCCTTTGCTTTCAGACACCACGTCTGGCAGTGGAGTTTATGGTGACATATTGTTAGATCCAACCTCTGGAGGTTCATCAGGAAAACTTTCTATTACTATTGACGACACCCCCATGAAGGCCATCCCTGGAGGCAACTACGTCTACGACATACAAGCAGCAAAAGACGATAGCTCTATTCAGACTTGGGTACAGGGGAGCTTTTTGGTAAACGAAGACGTAACGCATTACGATTCTGTCTAAGTGAGTGTTTACTCATATACTGTTAATGTAGATATCTCCGTTGCCGCCAAAGACGTATCTGTAGATCCATTAAATATAGAGGAGGGGTCTAGGGATGTAAAATCGGCCACGGCTGATGTTTCTCTATCTGTCGTTTCTTATGCCGCAGACGTAGACACCAATAGCGAATGGTTGGCTAGTGTCGATAGAGACACCCTTACCTTACCTACTGATCAATGTAGGTTTTTGTTTGACGTGTCTAACCCTGATTGCTATCCAGGGGCTGGTGGTACTCTTTTCGATCTAAGTGGTAACGAAAGAAACTGCGAAATAAGGCAGCTAAGCACAAATGCTGACGCTACAGGGGTATCCTCAAACGGCCCTGCGGATGATTCGGGCACTTTGCTAGATTCCTTTGAAGCGAGCTCAGATTCTATTGGGTCTTACGTAAGTCTAAACAAAGACAAAACAGTAAACACTAAATACTTAAGATGGCAAGCCCCTTCTGACGTCCCTTCAAGCTTTACCGCCTTTATAGTTTCTGCTGGAGCAAATGTTGCTGATTACGCCGAAGAGGACGATATTGATGTCGAGCTAAATGATGCCATCCTTGGCAAAACTGACAATTTATGGTTTAGTAGCAGAGGTAGCGGCGGGTATGCTCACAGAAACCTACATACATACAACAGAGCGCGATTCAACTATGGTGCTTCTACTGACGGTGTACCCGATCCTCAGTACGCTTACTATTTCTTTTATCGAGTAGGACATACTTTATATACAATACGTGACTATTATATATATTCTCAAGGTAGGTACATCCTAGAAGACGCTTTATATACAGACGAGTTTGTTGCTAGGTACGCCAATGTAGGGAATGATCTTTTTAGTATGTTTCCTGAGCCAGGCGGTGTTGGAAACGGCGTCCAGCGGGCATCCATGGCCCCAGCAGGTCCCGATGTTTTTTCTGTTACATACGAAGGCAACAAGGCTCGCACCTACGTCAACGGTAAATTTGTAGGGGAGAGAGATGTGTCCTCTTCTAGAAATGACAGCAGCAGTGGGACCTGGATAAAAGGGGTGGCAAACAATAATGACTCTACGCTTCGTGCCAGCGCAGTACAAAGTGGCGATATTTATGCTTGGGGTTTTTACGACCGAACCTTTACTGAAGAGGAGCACCTTAACATACACAAGAAGTTTGCCCAGGATGTAAGTCCGTCAAAGAGTGTAGATCTTCTCAACTACCCGTCTTACGTTCAGTTCAACATAGCAGACGATATCGGAAAGCCTGACGTTACTGTTGATATACCTTGGAATCAGGAGGCTATAGTGAATTATGACGTCAATGTTGATGTTTCCGTCAAGTCGTTTGAGGCCTCTAGTGAGTTTATTACTTACAGAGGGCCTGTTCTTGATTTAGATTCAAACTCATGGATTGACGGGGATACCCAGTGGCAAGACTCTTCTGGCAACCTATCTGACTTTGATGCTATCGGTAGCCCTACAAAGACTTCAGACGGTTTCATTAGAATCAACAGCAGTAATTATTTTACAAGACAGGTTGTTACAGTACCAGACCCCCTCACTACAAATCTTAATGACTACATAAGAGATTCGTTTATTCCTTACGACAGCAGCTTTACTTTTGAGTTCGTCTTTAGGCTAGATCCAACAAAAGACTTTCGTGTTGCTGCTGAGTCTACTGGCAACCTAGACAACTATAAGTTCTTTGGTTATTCAAATTATTGGACCACGGGTGGGGGAGGTGGCATTAACTACGGCACATCCCAAACCCCCAGGGTTTTGGAAAGCGGAGAAAAAATTGCAAATGGCCTTCAAATAAACGTTTACGCAGGAAACAATCAAAACAGAGGGGTTCCGCCTTATTCGGCAAGGGTTAATTTTAACTCTTTTGTTGCAACAGGTGACGAAAACTTTGACTTGGGGGTATCTGACGCTGGAGTCCCTGACGGCACGGTGTACTACGTTCAGTTTGTCTATGATGTAGAGAATAATAGAGCCCAACATTACGTAAATGGCGTCCTTATTGGAGAGGATATTGAAACTTTAGGCGTTGGCTTTTCGGGGGTTAATCAATCTTTCATTATCGGAAAAAACATGCAGGGTGGTTGGACATCAGCTCCTGGCATTGATGTAAAGACTCTTAAGGTATACGATTACGCAATGAATAATACCGAGGTTGTTGGAAGATATAATCAATTACAGGAATAACGTATATTTGAGTCATGAATGAATCTGAAAAGAAAAAGCTTAAAAGGTACGGGCTGTCAGGTCTGAGTAAGCCTAAAAGGTCTTCTTCTGGGAAGAAGTCTCATATAGTGGCTGTCCGTGTAAACGGGAAGATTAAGATTATCAGATTCGGAGAGAAGGGGGCTAGTACAGCAGGTAAGCCCAAAGCGGGGGAGTCTGCAAAGATGAAGGCCAAAAGAAAATCCTTCAAGTCTCGTCATAGGAAGAACATCGCCAAAGGTCCTAGCAGTGCTGCGTACTGGGCAAACAAAGTAAAGTGGTGATGAATACCGTCAAGTACAATAAGGGAGGAAAGCTTAAGGTGTCTTCTAAGACTCAGTCCGTAGATCCCCCCAAAGGATTCCACTGGATGGAAGAGCGTGGACGCTACTTTCTTATGAAGGGAGACTACAAGCCTCACCCAGGAGCTGTAGCTAAAGCAAAATTTAAGCTTGTTAATCACCCCAAGGGATAATGAAAATCAACAAGAAATATCTGAAGGGGAGTAAAGACCCTAAAAAAAGAGCTGAGCTTATCAAAAGAATAGCCGCTATATATAAAAAAGGCAAACCATATCCAAAGAACTTGGATGCACTAATGAAGCAAAGAGATGCACTATGAAGGCAAAGAAAAAAATGGCTAAGGGAGGCAAGGTGAAAGAATTTCTAAAGAAGCTTAACCACATGAGCTCAAAAAAGATTGAAGAGACTCCCTCGATTACAGGGCCGAAAAAGAAGAAGGTCCCCTCTATCTTGGGGCCCAGCTACAAGAAGGGCGGTAAGGTCCGTATGTACAAGAAAGGTGGCGGTATGTCAAACCTCAATGCTGCTCAAAAGCAAGTATACAAAAGGGGCCTCGCTGCCTACATGAGCTCTGGCAACAGACCTAAGACATCTCAGCATGCTTGGGCTATGGCTCGTGTAAAGTCTGCTTTCGGAAAGCGCGAAGCTGCTAAGATTGCCTCAGGCAAAGGCAAAAACTCCAAAAAGAAATAATGCCTATATTTGTGGCAAATACTTAAAAAATGGCAACCACCACCGCAAATCTGACTCTCACTAGCTCTGATCTTACGAGCGATAGTTTGTCATTGACTTCAACAGCTACGCTTACGGAAGCTGGCAACCTTACTGGTCTGACTCAGACGACTGGCATTAGACGTCGTACTTTTTCATCAGCGTTGAGTTCTCAATCTAAAATTATCGACGCTAACGATTACACTGACGATAAGGCTCATAAGGTTTACTTCAAGAATCTTTCTACGAACGCCGCTCAGTTTGTCACTGTTTTTGTTGGGGCTACAGAGCTCGGTCGGTTGTATGCTGGAGACTTTTTGTTTATGCCTTGGACTGCCGATACCACAGGCACTGCTGCTGACATCGACATTAAGACTTCTGATTCTAACATGAGCATCGAATGGTCGGTGTTTGTTGACACCTTCGCATAATGGCAACAGTAAGAATAGCACTTAGAGTTTCATCTACAGATGTTCTCAGCACCTCTCTTGACGTATCAGTAGCTTCTAACCTTCTCGCAGACTCTGGGAGTTTGATAAAAGCCAAGGTCAAGGGTACTGCTGCTGACACCGATGACTTGGTCATCTACAAGGCTGACGATAAGCTTGAAAGTGCTTACGTTTACATCAGAAACCTTGAGGCAAGAAAAGAGGATTACATCTTTGTCCGAAACGAAACAGAAAGCAATACAGCTGCAGTAGCCAAGATCGGCGGCGGTGAGTTTGCTTTCATCCCCGTATCTCCAGACAAGACTTACGAGTGCATAGCCACTAAGGTTGACTCTGTGATCGAGTACGGTGTGTTCGGTCAAGATAACTCATCTGTGTCTCTCGCATAATAGACAATCATGGCAGCTAATAGCATATACAATAATGGAGGTGCAAACCTCATGGCGTTTGGTCAGCATGGTTGCTCACACAGTGACGCTGCGTCACCAGTTACACCTCCCGACGGGATGGTAATTATAGCCATACAGTTTCTTCAGGAAAACATCTTAGGTGCTTTGGTGGCGGCTGATGCTGAAAACTTTTTTAACACGGTTGGCGCAGCTCACGATGGTGGAGATGGCGAAGGCGATGGCGGTGTTCAACTGTCTGGTGCTAAGTTCCCAGCTGGCCTTACTATATTCGGTAGATGGACTTCTGTCACCCCAGCAGCAGATGCTACTGGCGGCATTATCTGCTACTTCGGCCCTTGATATTTCAAACACAATTTAATTTAAATACAAATGGAAAACGAACCAACAAAGCTTGAGTTTGTGGACTCAGCAGAGGCTCTTCAGGAGTCTCTTGCTGCTGATATGGGCACACAGCCCGAAACAACTCAACAGGAAACTCCTCAGTACGAGGATACCCCCTACGTAGACCCTGAAGCGCAACCCGCTGATGTGGATACGCAGGAACCAGTACAGACGTCAGACGACGCTCAGTACAGTGACCAAGAAGTGGAGCAAGCAGTCTATTCTTTCTTGAGCGAAAGGCTCGGTAGAGATGTTAGCAGTCTTGATGATCTTAATACACAATCCGCTATCGACGAAAGGGTTCAGGCAATAGCCGACTTCGTTTCAGATACAGGTAGAAATCCCAGGGATTGGTTTACTTATCAGCAACTCAACCCATCCGAAATGGATGATGCGACTGCTGTTAGAATCAATGCTGCGGCTCAATACCCAGATCTGAGCAACGAAGAGTTGAACCTTTTGGTAGGTAGCAAATATAAGCTCGATCCCGATCTTCATTCCGAAGAGGAGGTAAGGCTTTCTCAGCTTCAGCTGAAGATGGACGCCGCAACTGCAAAGAGAGAGATCGAGGAGCTCCGATCTCAGTACTCTGCGCCTGAGGCTAATTCTAATGCCGCTGAGTCGTTCGTTGATGATGACTGGATCAACACTATGTCTTCTGAGGTAGATGCCCTTGAGGGTCTTGAGTTTGAACTTGGTGAAGGGAAATCCTTCACTTTTGGACTTGATGACAACTACAGGACTCAACTGAAGAACTCAAACACGCAGATCGAGTCATACTTTGACAATTACATCCAAGAGGATGGGAACTGGGACTTTGATAAGTTCAACTCTCACAAAGCTGTTGTAGACAACATAGACAGCATCGTGGCCAATGCTTATAAGCAGGGGCTCGGCGATGGACAAAAAGGTCTTGTTAATAAGGCAGCAAACGTGAGTATGAACACAGCCCAGAGAGCACCTCAAGGAAATGAAAACTCTGTCGCCTCACAACTTAAAAATATCATGAGCGGCAGAGGAACAACAACCTTTAAACTCTAAGAAAATATGGCACTTTCAGAAGGAAGTGGGATTACAAACGTGGCCGACGGAGCAATAACGCGCGGCGGCCTGTTTAACACCCCAGAAAAATACACTACCATCGACACATTGCTCGATGTAAACAAGCCCGATGTACGGGATGAACTAATCAAGGCTTACGGAGACCAGGGCATTACTGGATTCCTGAAGCTTACAGGCGCCGTTCGCTCTGGCGGTACTGCTGACTTTGTTCAGTGGTACGAGGAGGGTCGTCGTCATACGAAGCTTAATGCCGCCAGCTACACCCACGGCACAAAGAAGCTCGTTATCGACAAAGTTAATGGCGTGGGCATCGGCTCTTTGCCACAAATAGTGGAGTTTGGTGATGAAATTCTCAACAAGGGCGACGTTTTGATGGGATTGAATACTGGAGAGGTATTTGTGGTTCTCACCGTTTCATCTTCATCAGACTGCTCTTGCACTGTGGACCGCATGGACGGTACAGCCGCAGGTGCTGGACTTATTGACACTAACGAAGAGCTGGCTATCATTGGTAACACTTTTGCTCAGGGCTCTACCTCTGACGACATTACTGTCAGCAAAGATGCCGAAGTCAGAAAGCTTACTAACGGATACAATATCCTCAAGGATATGTATCAGGTGGCTGGGTCGCAGGCAACAAACATTGGCTACATTAACGTAGGCGGTGGTGATTACAGATGGTACATCAAAGGCGAAATGGAGACGCGCAAGCGCTTCATGGACAAGCGTGAGATGATGATGCTCTTCTCTGAGAAGACAGCTAGCACTGGCACTATCGCATCCCAAGTAGGTGGTGTTGCTGGTTCTGAGGGGTACTTTGCAGCTGTTGCTGCTAGAGGTATCACTGCTACTGGTGATGCTACTGCAAGAATCTTCGACAGCATGGAGACTCTCGACAACTTGCTCATCTCTCTTGACAAGGAGGGCGCACCTGCTGAGTACGCTATGTACTTGGATCGTCGCACCTCTTTGGATATTGACGACATGTTGGCTGGAGGTGTTGCTACTCAGACTACAGCTGGTTTGGCTGGTCAGTTCGGCGCGTTTAACAACGATGCTGATTTGGCTGTACAGCTTGGATTCAAAAGCTTTACTCGTGGTGGATACACTTTCCACAAGCACGATTGGAAGTTGATGAACGATCCACAGTTGGCTGGAGGTATGACTGCTGCTGAGTACAGAGGAGCTATGGTTCCTATGTCTAGCGTCGTTGACCCTCAGTCTGGTTTGTCAGCTCCAGCTTTGGAGATGGTATACAAGGAGTCCAACGGATACTCTCGTGAGTTGGAGCACTGGGTAACTGGTGGTGCAGTGATCGGTAACAAAACTGACGGCTCTGATGTCGCCAAGTTCCACTACCGTTCTGAGTGCCAGTTGGTGACCAGGGCTGCTAACCAGCACGTTATCTTGCGCGGAGCCTAATAACTAACCTGAAGTGATGGGGAGGTCCTTCGGGGCTTCCCCTTATCTTCATAATACTTACAATCATGGCGCAAAAAAATGTTTTCCCTATCCTTCTTGACGGAGTCAGACAAGTTGTCACCGAAAGTACGGATACCTGGAATGGAGACGCAAGCGAAATGAGAGTTGACTCTACTTCTACAATCGCTGTTGGAAGTGGTACTGTGCCTGGCACATTGCTCAATATTGCTTGTAACACAAACGATGATGTAGTTATAAACATTTCACCTGATCCCTACGGAAGCAACAACTTCAACGGAATCACCCTGACTAACAAGGGCGACCACGCTACGTTGATGTGGACTGGATCATCTTGGCTTATCCTTACATCTTCTGCTGGCGGAACAGCAGTAGCCTAACTGTAACTGAGGGGGAGGAAAGGCCTCCCTCTCTTTTACTTCTTTCTTTTAATTCTATTTAATTATGGCACAACAAACACGACGGGCTCCTGGGCGCCCTAAAAAGGCCCAGACACAAGAAGCTGCACCAGCTGCAGTAGCAACACCCGCCCCAGCGGCACCTAAGAAAAAGCTTGCTATCAAGCAAAATATTTCAGAGGATAGGGCATGCACTTACGAAGCAATTAAAAACAAAGGTGTGGCCTTTATGCTTATGACTAAGGAGCTTCGCGTCTATCACGAAGGTTCTGACTCAATTAAACTTGCTAGGTATTGTCCAAACGAAGATTCTATTTGGAAGCATGAACAGAGCGAATTGAGCAGAGTAGAACCTATTGTTTTTAAAAATGGATTCCTTACGGTAAGAGCCGATCAACCTAACCTTAGAAAGTTCTTGGATATCCACCCATCTAACAAAGGAAATGGAGGTAATCTGTTTAAAAAGCTAGACACTAGGGTCAACTCTGAAAAAGAGGTAAAAAAGGAGTTTGAGGTTTTTGACGCTGTTGCAATGGTTAGAAACTCAGAGCTTAATGATTTGCTTGCGGTAGCCTTGTTCTTTAAGGTTAACATCGACAGAGCTGTATCTGAGGTCAAGTACGACCTCCTCAAGATTGCTAAAAAGACTCCAGGCTCATTTATCAGCGCCTTTGACGACCCTGTGGTAAAGTGCAAGGCAACAATTCGTCAGGCCCTAGAGTATCAAATATTGAAGGACTCCAAGGATTCCGTAAGATGGTACGATTCTAACGGTCTCATCGTATCTGTTCCTCATGGTCAGGATGCCACAGACATCATGTCTAGGTTCTGCTTGACAGAAAAAGGAGCTAGCGTATATGCAGAGATTCAAGACGAGCTTGATCGCATAGCATAACCCTACAACCCAGCTATACAAAGAGGCCAGCCTAGTGCTGGCCTTTTTCGTATATTTGTTTCCAAACAATCACTAATGATACTCGTACAGTCAGTATACGAAGCGGTAAAGAACCTGGCTAATAAAGACCAAAAGGGATTTATCACTCCAGCCCAGTTCAATTCCTTCGCTAAGATTGCTCAGCTAAACATATACTATGAGCTCTTTAGGGAGTTCGTTGAGGGCAAGAAGTTGAGGAGAGCGAATGTTGACGGCCATGGGGCTTTCTCTTTGGTAGAGAGATCCAAGAACGACCTTGCTGTATTTGCAGAAAAGAAGGACTTGAGTAAGTCCAGAGACGGATTCAGCAAGCCTGAAGACTATGTGATGTTTATCAACTGCGCTGTTAAGAATGCAGCAAAGACTCCAGTGCATATTTTGACTGATGAGTCTAAGATTAACCACTTGTTAAACAGCACTTTATCTGCCCCTAGTTCTACCTTTCCTGTAGCTATTATGTCGGACACCATAGAGGTGTTCCCTACTACTATAACAAAGGTTACGCTTAGGTACTACAGAGAGCCCGCTCTTCCAGTCTATCAATCCAAAACGGCTTCATTGCCTAATGGCGCCACGGTCGAGCTTTTCCAAGATAGCGGTAGCTCAAACTTTGAACTGCCTTATCAGTATGAGCAGGAGCTTGTAGCTGAGATTGCTAAGATGGTTGGCATCAACATCAAGGATAAGGATTTGTACGTAGGTGCTCAATATGAAGAACAGAGACAATAATGGCAAGGAATACAACAACACTTGATCAGGTTATATCTGATTTCGTCCTAACCTCAGAGGGTGACGACTACATCGCAAACGCCTCTGACGTTGCCATGAGGAGCATCGCCCTTCGCGGCATACGTGAAATGGGATTTGACCTGTCCAATGAGGTAAGGTCTCTTAAGCTGGACATAACGTCTTCTAACAATACTGTGGAGCTGCCTGATGATTTTGTAGACATCATAAAGATTGGGGTTGTTGGTGAAGACGGTATGGTGTATGTGTTTGGTGAAAACAAAAACATAAACTACTCTCAGTCTTACGCTGATTCTTCTGGGGCCGCAGTAGGCGTTTCTAGCAGCGCCAATGACGCAAACAGTGACGGGGTGTTTGATAGGGTTGACTCAAAGTCTGTCACAACGGGTGCTGATGCAAGCTCAGACAGCCTAGCAGATGCTTTCGACTCCTACCTGTTTAGGAACTTTGTTCATGGAACTTCTAACGGAAGGCTTTATGGATTGGGAGGTGGTCACAAATCTGGTTCATACAGAATGAATCTAGACCAAAACAGGATCGAGCTTGACACTACTTCAAAGTACAGTCAAGTCGTCATAGAGTACATAGCTGATCAAGCTAGATCTACCAACCCCACAGTACATCTGTACCTCGAAGAAGCTCTTCGCTGCTACATGTACTACAAGCTCGTAGAGCGTAAGTCTACTGTGCCACAGGGTGAGAAAGCCAGAGCACGTTCAGAGTACTACAACGAGAGACGCAAAGCCAACGCAAGGATGAAGTCCTTCTCTAAGGAAGATGCTCTACAGGTTATCAGACAAAACTTTAAGCAATCACCTAAGGTCTGATGAAGAGTAAGATCACACCTAGACAGCTCAACAAGTCACTTGATGAGCGTCTGCTCAAGCCTACAGACCTAATTGATGCGCTTAATGTAGCCATCAGAACCAACGAAGACGGTCAGGGCGGTGTTGTAAAGAACGCCGAGGCCAACACCCCCGTAGACTTCCTTGGTGCCGACACGGATGACTTCACGGGCGCTAATTACGTCATAGGAAGCGTTTCTGACGACGCAGTCGGTGTAGTGTACCTATTTGTATTCAACAGCAGCGATAAGCACTCTATATGGGCTTATAGCGCTGAGGCCAAGTCCTACAGACTAATATTCACTTCAAGCCTTTTGAAGTTTCCTAGAAATGGGTTTGTCTCTGCGGACTTCGTAAAAATCAAAAGAGTTGTAGAGGCTGGGGTTATAGCTGACTCTACTCAAGATGATACAGAGGGTGGTGCTACAGCCGTTGATGAAGGCGATCCAGATAACACGGGGGGTGGTGGAAATCCAGGCAGCGAGGGCGATGGCGATAACGATTTTGATGTAAATGAAAATGTGTCAGGATGCACAAATGCCTCTGCATTAAATTACAATCCTAATGCTACAATTGATAACGGCACTTGTATCTTGCCTGATCCTATTGACATACCGTACTGCATAGGCGTAGACTTCTCTACAATAGCCAACCATATATACGGACCAATCAATGGCTCATCGAATTTTAGTGTAACAAGCCAAGCTAGTATAGCTCTTAACGATGATCACCCTTTCCTTGATTCCGATCCATTTAAAGATGGGGTTAATATAGAAGACGTGGTAGCTAGCGTCACAGCTGAAATTACGTTTCAAGCGTTAAACGGGCAGCCCGTAACTAACTCTTACAATCTTCCTTCAGGATACGACACCAGCCCACTAGAAAGGGAGACAAACCTTAACTCCAGATCTCATGGGCTTCAGTATTCTTCCCAGGGAGTAATATCAGTAGACAGCAATTTACTTGATCAGGCGTACCGAGCCCAAGCATCCATAAAAGTTATATTTAAGGAGGATTTCCTTAATGAACTTTTTGCGTGGACTAGAGAGTTGGAGACTTCAACGCAGAACACTCTTTGGAACGGGACCCTCAACCAGTCTATACCTTCGCCCTCCAAACCTACGTTTGAGTGGAATGTCGAGATATACAATGCTGGAGAAAGGGATCCTGATAAAACAGTAAAGGATTTTATTCAAGAATCCACTAACTATCTTCTAACTAACGCTGTGGGCTTTAAAAGCCTTAATGGTATTATGGCTGGGTCAAGGTCCCCCAACTACTGCCTTACGTCTTCTATGATCAGCGGTAGTCTTGTGGATGGTAATTTTGACGCTTTTACCGATTATCTTGATGCCGTCGACAACGTTAGTGGGACGTTTAAAGATATAACGGACCTTCTCTTTCCTGGATTCGGATTTGGGTGTGATACCCCACACGTTAGCGTATCCTGGAGGGGTAATGATGTATCTGCTGGCAGAAGATTTGCTCCAGCAAAAACAGTTTTTGATTTTAGAGAAAGCAGTGAGTGGATAGATTTCCAGGAGTTGTTTGAAGACATTGCTGAGGAGGGCGTCCCTGGAGTCCTTACCGAAGATGATGTCGTCAATGACGCAGACGGTGGGGGAGGCCAACAGAGGATTTTGGACGACCCACCGCCTCCAGACCCAGGCAACGACATCGACGACCCTCCAGAATTTATTTTTGTGTTTTTCACAACCAATATTAACGACCCTATTTACGCGGCATGTGAATTTACAGGTAGTGCTTTGCAGTCGCAGATAAGTCAGTTCTTTCCTTCTTCCACTAGCATATATTATTACGGTACTGCAACAGGGGCACCAACTGCAGACCTTTTGAATTCCGCGCCGTTGGTGAACATAGAAGGTCCTTCTTTGAACGGTACGTATATTGGGCAAAATAGCGTCGATGACGTCGTTGGGGGTGGAAGCTTTCCTACAAATTGGTATTACTTTCCTCGAACAGACACCGACCCATTTTCAATAGCAAGTGCTGCTTATAGGCCCACAGCACAAATTGTTAGCTTAGATACACAGAATTTTGAAAAAAAGGGAAACAGGTCATTGGCTCAAACTGGCACTGACTTTAATTACCAACACAGTTTAATTAGATCATTTCCTAGCACAGGAGTCATCCAAGGTGGAGCTAGTGACGAGCAGAAAATCGCAGGTGGCGGTCTTTATGAGCCGACTTTTAGTGTTTTCCTTTCTGGGGAGGGGACACTTAGAGTAGCTAATAAGATAAGCATGTCTGTTAGGCAGCCAGGCTTAGAGACTCCCCAGCAAGCCACTGGATTTTACGAGTTCACTAGTGGTGAACCTCCTGAAAACGTAGGTGGGGGCCTTTATGCAGAAAACTCAAGCGGGGTATACTCTTCAGTTAATGATCACTTTGAAATTTTAGGTATAGGTGGAAGCGGGGGTGGCACTATTGGTGCCGCGCATTCACTGGGGGCGTTGGCCCCACAAAGCGGAAGCATAACAACTAACGGAAGGATTTACATCGTGGGCTTTAGGGCTTTCCTCCAGGCTCAGGATCAGCAAGGCGACAGTCTTGAATACCTGCGCATAACGAGCGGAAGTGCCCCCCCAGAAGACTCATCAAATCTAAAGTATCTGCAAGCAAACCCATCCGTCGAGGACAGGAATGTAGACGGAGTTCAGGTCACCGAGGAGTTTACTGCAGACACTATAACGCTAGGCGACGAGCCTACCTCTTCTGCTGGCAACGGAGCTAGTGCAGGCGGGTCTAACGGCACTACTACCACCAGTACTACTAGGGATGCAACGCCTGAAGACGCCACCCCAGCGCCTATTACACCCACATCATCTTCTTCTACCAAGAAGAAAGCAACAAAGAAATACGGATACTAATGCCTATAGATAACGTAACAGACGTACAGCCATTTGCTGGATCTGATCCAGAGGTTGACACTATCCTTTACTTCACGGACGATACAAATGAGCCTAAAAAGCTTAACGTGAGAAGAGCTATAGAGGGTGATGACAATTACTCTGGTAATGCTCTGGGGTATGGGTCGGGAGAAGACATGAAGGATTTTATAACTGCATGTCCTAAGTCCCCGTTAAAAGAGATAAAGTTTGATTTTGAATATGACCCGCTTATATCTCAGTCCAACTTCAAGGCTTCTGACGGTATGGTGTTTTCGTATCAAAACATATACAGAGACAACACGGTTTCAGCGCCTGCTGTCTTTTCTGCTGTTGCGTATCCAGAGGAGATACAGTTTTTGGGGTCTCAAGACATAGAGACAGCAAACATACCCAATAGATGCCTCTTGTACATCCCTAGGCCTTCCCTTGAGATATACAAAATAAGGATTCTATTTAGGGAGGGTGACAACGGGGTTATGAAGATAATAGATGAGATATCTGTAGACAATCCTGACTCGCCTTCTTTTGATCCCGCTGACGTAGGTAGTCCTTTTGTAGGCACTTATTCATTCCTTAACGACAGAGTCTTTGCTGTGCTTCCTCAGTCAGAGGCAACTAAGTCTTTTGACAGGGTTCCTCAAAAAGCCAAGTCTTTGGCTGTGGCGGACAACAGGATGCTGTATGCAAACTACGAAGAAGGATTCGACACTTTTTCTATTAAGACAGAAGCCACGGTTATATACAAGGACAAGCCTGCTGATCTCTTTGATTTTGGAATCAAAGCAGTGCCCAGTATGGTGGTTAATGAAAGCGGAAGCAATATAGCCTTTAGCACAAAAGCTGTAACAAAAAACTCTGGCTTCTATCTTGACGTGACAGGCCTTCCAGATGAAATTGCGCCTGGAGAGTTTTCCGTTAAAATCATAGTAAACCCTCAAAGAAACTTTCACGCCTACAACGCCGCAGTTCCATTTAACAGCAATGAAAAGTCAGTGCATGGGTCTCTTGAAAGAGACGCTGGACACCTTGCTGGTAGCGGTATGTTTGACAACGGTGACTTAACGGGCCTCTCTCAGGTTCCAGGAGGCCCTTCCAATGTACTTTCTAACATCACAAACTCTTTCGGGGTCGGGGTTCAGGGGGGGGAGGATAACCTTGTCTCTGGCACTTGGAATAGCGGTAGCCCAAACGCGGCACAAGATCTTCGCGTAGGATCAACTCCATTTGCGCCCGTAATAATAAAGGGTGACCAGCTTGTCTTTGAGGTTCAGTTTATTCTTAATAGCGCTACCTCCAAAGAAACAGTTTCTAATATTATAGCCAACACGCTTTGTGGGTTAACCCAATCTAGTAATGTGACGTTTGGAGCTGGCAATGAAAGGATTGCAGAGCTTAATATAAACCTAGGTCTAAACGAAGGCCAAGAGATATTTCAAAATGAATCCTTGGCTGATCTTATCTGTTGTGTGCATGGCGCCCAAACCGATCCCCCAGACGGGTTCTTCATCATAAACAAAGCTAAGGCTAGGTTTGCATGCGAAAAAGACAGTGGTAACTTTGACCCCAACGGGGGCACCAACTATGTAGACAGAGTTAAGATATGTATGTCTGAGCTTTATGTCAACGATGTAAAGACTTGCCTCCCTATACCACAAGTTGGTTTTTCTCCTATGGTGAGGCCAAACGGAAGCAATTCTCCTTGGACAAAAGAAGTTTTAAACGATGAAGGGATTCAGAGGCTTAGATGGCCCAACGTAAAAAGCATTGATAACTCTCAGACTCTTGGAGGACAGGTCACCGATGTTATAAAAACAGGAAGCTCCAGCCAAGACGACAGGAATAAAGGGAGATACTTCCCAGCACCTATTGGATCCTGGAAGGTCTATGAGGACCCCAGGGAGGCCAACTTTACCGATGCCGATTGGGGTGAGGAGGGTTGGACCTGCCAGCTTTCTGAATTCGTGTCTTCATTTATTGAAAACTTTGAGGAGAATCTAGTTGACATTGGGTATGAATACAACACAGGTTCCAACCTAGACGCCCTTAAAGAGCCTATCAGCGGAAAACCCAGTGATGTTTTCGGCACTATGTCTAGCAAGTGGGACGGCAAGATAGGTGGGTTTAATGAAGAATATCTTGAAATAGATGGAACCCCTAGCGGGGGCACTTACTTACGAGATTTTTACGAAAACTTTGTGGCTTCTGGTGTTACAAATGCAGACGAACAAAACAACAGGTTTTCCCTTGTCGATGGTCAATGCGGTCCAGGCGGCATGCAAGGCGAGCTTCAAGCTAGGGCTGTAAAGGTTCAAGATGTAACAGCTGTTTTCAATGGGGCTAGGACTGATCTTAACTTTATTGGATTGCAAGCTTGCCGACTAACAAATATGGTTGGAGGAAGTGCTAACGCTATGAATACTAGCGGCAGTGTTTTTGCAGAAACGCTTTTGGGGAGGGTAGTAAACATGCCGTTTATGGAGGGGGATTCTCTCAATGACCACAGCGGCGATGGCGGAGGCACAGTGTTCGATTCTTTCGTAATCGAAAAAAGAGCTGCCGTAGTAGAAGATATTGACAATTCGTCGGGTGGCAACTCTTCTGCAACTATCGTAAGCCTAAAGTACAAAGCCACACCTACTGAAGATGGATCATCAGAGGCCTACATACCAAACTCTACAGGCGCTGGAACTTTTAACATACTGCCTACCGTATCTAATTTCCAAGGTCTCGATAGTGGCGGGAATATAGGGTCATTTAAGACAAATGCCCTTCACAACTTTGGGGTAGTCTACTATGACGAAAGGGGTAGGAGATCAGGCGTAGTACCTATAGACCCCGTGTTTGTAAAAGGATACTCTGATCTAGACAGACCTTCTCAGTCTCAAAAAGGGGGTGTATCTGTTAAGATAAAGATAACTAGCCAGGCCCCTTCGTGGGCCACAGACTACAGGATAGTATATGGGGGGAACAGTACTGTAGAGCGTTTTACGCAATACTCTGTAGACGGAGCCTTTGCTAAGAAAAATGCTGACCCCGACGACAACAAGTTTTTCTTGTCTTTGAACTACTTGCAAAAGACTGATATATCTTACGCGACAGCTGGGGGGGCTAAAAACCAAGAAGACCTTACAGGGGACCTTTACAGGTTTACCCCAGGTGATAAAATTAGAGTGATAAGCTACTACGATTTCAACAACACTGGCATTATATACGCTTCAAGTGAAGAGGTGTTTGACGTGACGGAGGTTGTTACTCTTGATGAAGACATGCAGAACCATCCTTTTGCAGACACATCTATTGATGAGGGGAGTGTAGATACTTACGTGTACGACGGCGATAAAGTATCTACTGTTACGAGAAAACAAAATCAGATAAATCCTTCTGTTTCAAACAATAGAGGGAGGCTTAACGGCCAGTTCTTGGTAGTGAAGAACAATCTAAATTCTGATCTTTTTGGCTTATCTGACTTTAGCATAAACGCAGGCCTAGCAGCTAAGACAAATGCAAACTGGGAGAGGCGATGCGTGGTAGAGATCTTTACTCCTAAAAAGGGCGGTGATGAAGACCTCACTACTTATTACGAGCTGGGCTATGATGGTACAAATGATAATTTCTCAAATACTTACGGGGGTCAGTGCAAACCACTAAGTGGAGAAAATGTACACTTCCCAAACATAATAACCATAGAGAAGGGAGACGTGTTCTACAGGCAGGTGCCAGTAAACCTTCAAAAGTTTACAGGCGGGAACTTTGCAAGCCTTATCTCTAGCTCTGCTGGAGAAGACACCTCTGGATCTAACTTTTTGCCTGTATCGCTTGAGACAAACTCTGTAATTGATTACCACGCCTCTTCTTCAAAAGGATACGGAAGGCCTTGCTTCGTGATACCCAATGAAAGAAAGACTAGGAATGAAACGTCTATAACGTTCTCGGAGAGGACCCTCACGAACATCTTTGACAACAACTTCTCGTCCTTCCCTCTGTCTATGAACTTTAAGGACTTACCCATAGAAAATGGGGCTATAGACTACATAGTGCCAAGGGGGAACAAGCTTACAGTGCTTCAGAGAAAGAAAGTTTCTGATGTGCTTTTGGGTAGGGATGTGCTTAGCACCGCTTCAGGGCAAGAAAGTGTAAGTGTTTCAAACAAAGTTTTGGGCGCTGCTAGCTTCTACCCTATAGACTACGGGAGCTCTGGATCTCCATCATCGGTAGTTGTTGAGGATGACGTCATATACTTTGCTGACCTAGATAATCAAAAGATTGTAAAGATTGATCAGAAAGGCCTCGATATTATATCCGAAAGGTCTATGGATAAGTACTTTAAAAATAAAATCTCAGAGTTCTTGTTAACCACACCTATCAACAGAAGGGCTGTAATGGGCTATGACCCTGTAAATGATGAGATGATATTTAGCTTGATGGAATTTAATTCATCTGTTGGAACGCCAAATTTCTTGACAAAAGATCAGCTTATTAACTCTGATTATAATTCTTCTCCAGGAGACACAAGCGACATAAACGTTTCTTTGGCTAGTATAGCTTACTCTCCAGGCGGTGACGGAAGGTGGTCTACTCGATATGACTTCTCATCTACTTGCTACGCGAACGTAAGAAACGAGTTCTTGTCATTTAGATGTACGGGGGTCAATGATTCAACATCTCCAATGGTTTGGATTCATAACGACAAAGAGAATAGAAATTCTTTCTATGGCGCTCCTTGTGTGTCTATGTTTAAGTCTGTGGCCAATGGTTCTGAAACAGACTCACCATCCTTGATAAAAGAGTTTAACGCGATAAGCCTTGAAGCAAATAATGACTGGGATGTAAATCTAAGTACATCTAACGACAGGTCACAGGTTAAACAATTTACTGATTACGAAGGAGTTAAGTACGCTAGTATTCCCAGATCTACTGCGTCAAGAAGCGGAAACAGCTCTCAGTTCTTTTCTCTTGGAACTGTGTCGCCTTCTAGCCTTATTGATCAGCTTTCAGGCATCGGGCTCGCTAACGAGGCCACAATAACTCTTGATAAGGAGATAAAGCATTTTGTCCCCGTGGGTGATGAAGTTGAGATTTTCTATATAAGAGATCAGGGTGATCGATCTTTTCCCCTTTTCTTTTCTACTAAGGCAGTAGTTACTAAAATAGAAGGCAAATCTATTACTATTAAGAAGATTCAGGGGCTTTCCATTGGCCCAGGTACCGTAGACCCACAGGCAACATCGCAGGACTCCGACGATTCATTAGATCTCTTTGTACAAGCCGATTCACTTATATACGGTGACCAGCTAAGAGATTCATACGCTACCGTAACTTGCGTTACAGATACACAGGACAAAGCAGAGCTTTATGCTGTAAACCTTGAGTACACACAAAGTAAGCTTGACCCGACTACCTAATATTTACTATTTTTACAACATGGACTTCATTGATATAATAATAAGGCTTTTGACCCCCATGGAGGGCGTTGACTATGCCATCGCGCCTCTTTTGCTAGCTGCTCTTACTGCAGCACCAGGAATCATCTCTGGGGTTAGCGCAGCCAACGCAGCTGGCGATCAGGCTAGGAGAGCCATGGACAGGGCCGAAAAGGATAGAACTAGGGCCTCTAATGATCTTGAAAGACTAAAGAGCGGAGTTCTTGAGTTCGAGCCAGAGAAGTTTAAGTTCTCAGAGAAGAACCTTGAGGCATACGATATAGCTCAGAGCAGAGCGCCAGAGATGGCTGCACAGAGGGCCTTAGAGCAGTCATTAGCTACTAGCGCTAATGCAGCCTCTGTAGACCCTAGGCTGGCAGCTATGACGGCCCAAAGCACAGCAGGCAACGTTGCAAACTTAGCTCAACAACAATCCATAGCCTCTCTGGGCAGAAGGCAGAGCGCTGCGTCTACTCTTGGGGCAGTACAGGATGCTACCTCAGACGCAAACGTAAGGGCTAGACAGACGCAGATGGATACAGAGGTTGCTAGGGCCCAGGGGCAGTTTGATGCTGCCAGAAGCGCCCGTAGAGCCGCTCAGGACGCAAAGCAAGAAGCCAGAAGACAGCGCAACCAAGCCTTTATTCAGGGGGGCGCAAATATTATTAACACGGGGTTAGAAATGCAGGGGAGAGACCCAAGCCTTGGAGGTTTGTTTAAGAGTGACGGTATAAACGTGCAAAATCCTTTTGACTTGAACGCCAATTCGTCTGGATACACTGCCGAAACTGATGCTCAACTTAGCACCAGGCTTGGCCTACAGAACGTAGCAAAAGGCGGCAAGCTTTCCTACGGACACGGAGGTGAGGTAATGGAGACAGAGGGTGAGTTTAACCACAGCACAAACAAAAAGGCTTTAGTAGACGAAGAGTCTGGAGTCAAAGAAGCAGAGCTCACTGGAGGTGAGTTGGTGTTCAACCCAGACCAAACACAAATGATGGAAGAACTTATCAGCTCTGGAGACTCCAAGAGACTTATGTCGTTCCTTAAGGACCTGATGAGCCAACCTCAATTCCAAGCATAATGGCAGAGCTTTATTACGGGGTCCCCGATCAGATTCCAAACTATCAGACGCAAATAGACCAGGGGATGGCCGATTCAAAGGAAGCTTTGGATGCGGCCAGAACTGTTGTAATAAATAGGCGGGAGAAAGACAGGGAGTTCAAGACAAATTTGTACAAAAATGATCTTGGTCAGATGTATGACGGCGACAGAGAGTCTGCTGAAAAGATGCGTCAATACATAGAGTATCAGTATGAGCAGGGGCTTTATAACGATGACCCCAGCAAGTTTGCCAGAATAGTAGCGGACTACAATGCTCAAATTGATATGTTTACTGGGCACTACAATAACACTCATGGCGTAGCGGGCACTGCAGACGGAACAGGCAACACATACCTTGACGTACAACTTAGGCAGCAACAAAACAACTCAGATAAGTTCTGGGGCGAAACAGGCAACAGAGTTGTAGGCAATGAGTTTGATCAAGCTCAAGAGACTTACAATCAACTTAATGCTGGTTTGCAAGGCATGAATGTCGATGAGGCAGGTAACTTCGTAGCTAATGACCCTCTGACTGGCGACACAGTAAGGATTTCTGATTTGGCTAAATACCAGCTCGGAAACTCAGCCTTTATGCCAGACCTCGAAAAGGTAGCTCCTCCGACATTGTATGATGTCGCTAGCGCAGCAGAAACAGCCACGGCTGTTAAGCTAAGAATGCAGACCGTAAAAGAAGACGGAAGTGCTGTCACTGCAGACGAAGCGGCAGGAGCTGAGTTTGACAACCTCATGGGGACAAGAAACGCTCCTGGGTCTGTCATTACAGAGCGTCAAAGAAAGTTTAGAGAGCTTACAATCAGAGACCTAGCGGATCAGGCTGGCCTCGGTCTGTCCGACGAAGAGATAGAAGCCTTTATTACAGGGGATTTGTCTAACCACCCTGACAGGATGGATGAGTTTGCTTTCATGATTAAAAAAGCAAGAGAAACCTTTATAGACGTAAACAGGTTCGGAGGTGAGGATTCTGGATCTAGAAGAGGAGACTCTTCTATCCCAGGTCTTAGTGGTCAAAGCAGAAACATACCTCTAAACGCTGGGGGTCTTCAAATAACAGAAGACTCAGATGCTTCTGGAGACCCAGACGCTAGATCTACTAGGCTAGAAGGAGACACTCTTGATGTTGCAGCTTATCAGCTCGACGAACCTATAGAGGAGAGTGAGACAAATCCTAATGGCGCTTACAGTGTAACGCATATTTCTACAGGCCCAAGGGGAGAGCACATGGTTGAGGTAAATACCATGGTGCCAATGGTGAGAGACATTGAGACGGGTAATCTTAGACCCGCAACTGCAGACGATGCTTCGTCCTCAATCATTGATGTCCCAATACCCGAATACATAGACATTGATGGTGATGACCCCAGGGCAGAGGAAATAAGAAGAAACTTAGAGGCTAGAGGTATAACTGATGAAACTTGGGTCTCTATGGGCCAAGACACAAACAGAAGGCTTCAAGAGGACAACGAAAGAAGAAGAGGAGAAATAGAAAGACAAAACCAACGGGCAGAAGCTACTGACGTACAACCAGACAATAGAATCCCACCTGAGTCTCTTCCTCCAGATCAGCCTACTGACCAGCAGCCTAGGCCACAGCCAGGATCTGATGATCAGACCGCCCCTGCAACGCAAGCCCCATCAACACCTCCTGAAGGGAGTTCTGGAAATGCTTTTAGGGACTTCCTAAACGATCCATTTGGATTCCTTTTTCCAGGGAGCGGGTCCACTGAGGTGCCATCTGAAGAGCGTAGTGAAGGCTCTCCGCTGCCCGAAACAAGTCCAGAGCGTCAAGAACGCACTCAGTCTAGAGACGAGCTTGTTGACAGGTCTGCTGAAGACCTAGCATCTTTGCCGCTTGACACTAGGGCAGAAGTGCAAAGGATTCAAGATGAATACAGAAACAGAACTGGTGTGCTACCATACCCAGTAATAAACACTGATGAAAATGGTCGTCAGTCTGTTGGCTTTGTTGATGACCGAGGTAACCCTCTAGATGACATTACCCTTGAAAATCAAATTGGTGGTCAAGAAATCGAATCTGAACGATTGCCTGAGGGTGAAATAACTGTCGATGAAGCTCAAGAATTACTTCAGCCATGGGAGCAAGAGGTGAGAAGTCAGGGAGGAGGGGTTGCTGTTTTGGCTAAAAACTTTGGAAACCTAAGGCCTAACCCTAATAACCCTCATGCTCTAGGTCAGCTACAAACTGGAACTGGCAAGTATCAAACCTTTGCATCTTATGAAGATGGTCTTAAGGGATTGTTCTGGGACATTAGCGCAAAACAAAGAGGTCGTAGCAGAACCGTAGAAGAAGGGGCATCTATATTTGACCTTATAGACATATACGCTCCATCTGGAGACTCTAACGATCCTCAGGTTTATACTAGAAACCTTCTTAGCTTTGTTAACGAGCAACTTGGAACGTCATACACTCCAGATACTGTGGCTAGCGAAATACCTACAGCCAGCATAGTAGAGGCGATTGCAAGACAAGAAGATATAAGATTGTATCAAAAGGTAAAAGAGAGCGGAGCCTTTGATGTGCTTTTGGCGCAACAAGAGGACGGCCAACCATCTTCAAGAGCATAACATGTCAGACATATACTCTAACCCCCTCAATCAAGGGTCTGCGGCGCAACAAGGTTCTCCGCTACAGCAAGGACCTTCTAACGAGGATCGTAGAAATGAGCTACTAAACCTTTTTCAGACATACGAAAGAGACGGGTATACGGCTCAGCAGATGGTCAACTCTGCTATGATACAGGGATTCGACAGAGACCTTGTCAATGGCGAGATGTACCTCAAGATGGAGGATGCGAAGAAGCAGCAAGAGGAGCAGTACAAGGAGTACCTAAAAAGACTTAGGGAGGCCAAGCAGCAAGAGGTTAATACAAGGGCTCGGATGAATGCTCTTGAGGGATTTGAGCAATCAGACCCTGATGTTGTAACAAGCGCAGACGACAACTTCTCTAGAGCCTCTAAGAACCTAAGACTTCTCAAGCAGGCTAAGGTGGAATTAGAGTCTGGTGACACCCCTGCGGGTGAGGAAAACAGGCAAGAAAGACTTCTTGAGAGCTTAGGATATGATCCTGCTGGATATAGGGCTGCGTTAGATAGATCCCCAGGGATGGCAATAAATCCGATTCAGGACGCCATGCTTAGGTGGTTCTCTGCATCAACAACAGAAAGGACTCCTGAGTTTACCCAGAGCACTCTTGACTCTATAAATTCTGCAATACAGAACGAAGAAAAGAATTTAGCTGCTGCAACTAAAAGGCAGAATGAGATAAACAGGTCTCTTGGGTTTGACACCTCCTTTGATCCTGCATCTAACTTTGACATGAACTTCCTTGAGTCAGAGGTAGAGGAAAGAAGGGGGGTAGAAGAGCAATTCGAAAGGGGGCAGGAGTCTTACAACAACGTAGACTACATACCTCTGGTTACTCCGTTCGTTGGCACGGTTGCTTCTTGGGGGGCTCAAGCGCTTATTGATATATCTACGTATGCTAACGCACTTACTGCTGAGAACAAAGGCTTCAATAGGTTTTTAGAAAGGGCAAATGCTAATGTTCAGGGCTTTAATCAGCAGATGAGCAAAGACATAGGCGTAAATGACAACAATCAACAAAGGGATGTGACTGAAGTCCTTTGGGATGAAAGTGAAGGTGTGGGGCAGAAGATTCTTAAGGTGTCTGATTTTGCAATAAAGTTGTTTCCAGAGGCGGTTGCTCAAATCTACACTTTGGGTGGCGCAGGGCTGGCTAAATCTGGAGCAAAAGGAGTGGCTAAGTATTTAACCAAGTCTAACGTCTACCTGGCAAGTCTTGGTCTTAAAAGCGCAGGTTCGTTTAGAAGGCAGCTAGATGAAAGAGACGACCTAACAAGTACAGAAAAAAACCTTATGGCCACCATGGTCGGCGGGTCCGAGCTGGCGCTTGCTAGGATTTTTAGATCGGGTGAACAGTTAGCTGGAAGAGCTTTTATGAGCGCACCCAAGAGGGTTTCTGAGGCTGCAATGAAATCTAAAAATGCAGCTCTTAAAAACATAGACTACGGAAGGGTGGGATGGGGAGAGGTCGGCAAGTCCACACTTGTTGAGGGATTTGAAGAAGGCATTCAGTCTGTTATACAGGAGAACATAGAGAACGTATATGACTTTGCTAACGGTGTAAAGCCTAAAAAAGAAGTCAACTTTTACGCCATTGCTGACGGATTCCTTGGTGGCCTTATGATGGGCGGGGCGATGTCGTCTATTGGAAAGCTCTCTAGCAACCTGGGTCATTCTAAGGTCAAGGAGAGCATTGAGATGCAGAAGCAGGTCGTAAAGGCTATTGAATCTCAAATAGACTCCGTAACCAACCCTGAAGAAAGATCAAGGCTTAGAAGCACTCTTCTGCAAGAGCAAGACAGACTGTTTAGGTTGCACTCTATTGGAAATGCTTTTTACGACAGACTTGAAGAAGGCGACAAGAAGACAATTCTAAATCTCAATCAGAAGCTTTCTGATATCAGAGATCAGATCCAATCATCTAAAGGGAAAGAAAAGGACGCCTTGGTTGCTCAGTTTGAGTCTCTCTACGCAGAGAAGTCAGCTATAGAGTCAAAGGTCATAAAAGAAAGCGAGCTTGCCGAGTTGTCCAAGGATAGGCCTTCCACCAATCAGCTGATGGGGCTGATAGAAGAAAGCGCCGAGGCCGTACAGGTTAGTAGAGAGCAAGAGGCAGAGCTAGAGAAAGTAAGCAAGGAGGATGATGACGCAGTCGGGTTCTCTAATCAAGACGTAGCGGATCAGGTGTACAGCCTTTTGGACTCTGCTAAGACGGCAAGAGAGAGAGGCGATGTAACTACATACGGTAAGCTAAGGCAGCAGGCCAGAAGAATAGCCAACGCTTCTGGTATTGACGGCATGGATTTCGTCAACCTGCTGGACCAGTACGAGAAAGGGAAAAGGATTCCCTTTACAGAAGGTCAGCAAGCAGAGCAAGAGGCAGGCCAGGAGTTTAAGGATGATTCTATTGAGCTGTCATTAAATGCGGGTGAAACGCTTGAGCAGGGTGGTGCAAACACAGCTGTGCCAACGTCTGTAATATCTAAGCTAAACTCTATCGTTAAAGGATTTGCAAAGAGATTTGGGCGGGGCAAGGTAAGGGCTAGATACCACAGGACTCAAGAGAGCCTGTACGCAACTAGCGATCAGATGATGGAGGAAGGGGCTACAGAGCTTCAAAATCCTGAAAACGGTGTAACCTTTGGGTTGTTTGTTCCAGATGGATCGGGAGGCGGAATCTTGCACATAGGCCCTAACTTTGCTCAGCAAGGCCAGGATGTCGTAACAGAGGAGGCTTTGCACTTTGTGTTAGAGCCACTTCTCAGGAAAGATGACGAGGCTAGGGGCAATTTGTTTGACACTCTGCTAGAGATGGCAGGTCTTGAGTTTGTAGGGGGTAAGATGACTCCCATAGAGGGCGCTGAATTTAATGCAGCAGCTAGAGAAGTTGTTCTTAGAAGAGAGCCGTTTTACGATGCTTCCAATCTTGCTGAGTTTGAAGAGGAGATTGTAATGGGGTTTCTTCTTGACTACGCTCAAAGGCCTGCTGTTTACCGCGCTCCAGACAATAGAAACGCACTGCAAAAGTTCATAGACTTTTTGTCCAATATGTTCTCCAGGAACGGAGAGGTTGAGGGCAATACCATAAGCAATGCGGACGATCTTCTTACCCTAGCCGAAAAGGTATCTAGGGGCCTCAAAGGTGAAGAAACAGAGATTATGGGTAGGTATGACGCTGAGGTAGAGGGCACGAGAAGAGCTAAGGGTCAGGCAAAGCTACCCTTTGACTACCTAAAGGACACGGTCGTGTACTACAGAGAGGACTTTTTTGAAAGAGAAGGCAAAGAGGTTAAGCCCAACACAGGGGTGCTGAAATCTATAAAGGTGAAGGACTACTTCCACTTTAGGAACTGGTACAACTACATGACTGCCAATCAAAGAAGACCTGGTAGAATTATAAGGCCTTACTACATAATAGAAAGAGATGGGCAGCAAGTCGGTAAATACATAAAGATTCCTAAACCTAAGGTTGACAGGAACAACAAGCTTGTGTATACTCAAGGGCCTAAGACAAAGAATCAAAGGCAGCTAGAAAGACAGGCCAAGGCCAATGAAATTGCAGGTCTAAAGTCTCAGATAAGCGCCGTCGCTATGTCTTCTCGCACCAGAGAAGAGATGATGGAGAGGACAAAGCCTCTTGAGGAAAAGCTCAACAAGCTTCTTGGAATAGAGACGAACGAGGTTGTTGAGGGCGGCGACTCTGTAAGAGAGATAGACAACGTAGACCCAGCCACCAACGAGGAGCTCAAAGAAGACAAGGGAGTTAGAAGAGCAAAGGGGGAGATAGTTCCGTCAGACGAGGAGATCATTAGTGATTTCATGTCTAGAAGGGAAAAGAATTACGGCACAAAGGCTTCTGACAAGACGCTTGTTTCTAGCAATGTATCAGTAAACGTAGAAGACCTCCCTTATGAAGTAAAGTCTATACCTGATCTTCAGGATGCCCCATGGGTGCTGGTTTCCTATGACGCTTTGGGGGCCGCAACCATGAACATTTACGGAAAAGAATACAAACTAGATTCTGGTGTTGCTGATGTATTTAAGGTGCAGCAAGCAGGAGGAAAACTGTCATTGTCTCACGCAGACAGCTCAAAAAGAAAGGTAAGCCTTACACAGCTTAGATCTCTTAAAGAAAAAGGGCAGACTAGGGTCCATGTATTTGTAAACACAAACAACGCAGCTAACGCCTTTAAAAATCCAAAGCTGTACTCTACAATGGTTAACGCATTGATGGACAGAGTGTTGGATAAAAGAGCTACAGAATCAAAGGGTAGTTTTATTCGTGAAAAAAGTCAGTCAGAAGCTAGACAAATGCTTATAAATGCTCTTACTGAAAAGTATAAAGGGCTATCCAAAACGCCTCTTGAGCTCATAACTAATTCAGCCTACTACAAGTCTTTAGCAGACACGCAGAAAAAATCTGATCTTGGAATTGACCCTAAAACAAACAAGTTTGTTTCTACGAAGGGTCGCACTGCGGATCAAATAAAAAACCTGTATGACATATTGCTTCTAAATCCAGAAGGAATAAATGAAGACCATCAAAAAGATCTTACTAGTTTTGACCTTAGGGAAAAGATGGGCTCAAAACTGAACCTTCTAGATAGGTCTGGAAAAAGAAGACAATATGGTAAAAAACGATCTCATCAGATAGACTTAGGCACATTAAGCGACCTTGAATATCAGGCTATGGCTATAGACCCTAGCTTGAAAGTCACTGACTCAGAAGGTAGAACAACTCCATTTGGAGCTGGTTCTGTTGGATTTGTAATGACAATAAACATTGATGAAGCCCTTTCTGAGGATGGTCAGTTTGAAGACTTTACAAAGGCTTTCCCATATCAGATTGGTGGTCTAGAAGGGATCTACAAGCTAGATAGTCCTGTAAGGGTTGAAAAGCTTCTTGGCATCTCTCCATCTGCTGCTGCTCAGCTCATTATGACTAGAGAGTTTGAGCCAACAACAGACACTGAGGGTCGTGGTCAAGAGTTTATTGAGGGTCAAGAGCAAAAGCTAAGAGAAGAATTTGAGCAAAAAATGGCTCAAGAGAGAGAAAAGGTTGAGGAGATAGGATCTAGAACCATGAGAGCTCGTGGCGTTATAAAAAACAACGTCAAGTCGGATCCGTCTACATGGACGCTTGGTGAGAAGTCTGCTAGTGAAAACTTCTTGAGCCTGTTTAAGCAGAAGATAGTAGACAAGTACCAAGGCATCCTTGACCTTCAATCTGAGATAGAGAAGTCTAGAGGCTTCGCTACAAGGAAAGAAGAGGACTTCCAGATGGCTGAGGAGTTGATGTACGGTAAAGCTGCAGAGGACCTCAAGAAGCTTGAGAAGAGGGTTGATGCAATCACAGAGGTGATGAAAGACGAAGGCCTCACTCAGCAGGATGTATCGGACTTCTTGTATGCCTTGCACGTCAACGAGAGAAACAGGGTTATAGAAGAAAGAAACGGGACTAAGAATGGTAGTGGTCAAACAAACCAGCAGGCCGAACAGACTCTATCTCGCTTGGCACCCAAAAGACAAGCCCTAGACAAGGTAGAGCGATTGGTTAGAGACATCCAGGACAGCACTAGAAAGGCGTACGTAGAAAGCGGCTCGGAGAGTCAAGAGACCATTGATGCTTTTGAAAGCATGTTTGAGTTTTACGTGCCCCTATCTGGATTGGCTAACGACGAATCAGCCGCTACGAGGAGCCCATACCCCACGGCATCAAGCCTTTCTATTACTGACCCCTCAACAAAGAGAGCAACAGGTAGAGAGTCAGAGGCAGAAAACATTCTTGCCCAGATCATATCTCAAAACGCTCAGGCTCACATCAACGGCAGGACCAACGAGGTGATGAATACCTTGTACAACCTTGTTGAGAACAACCCAAACCCTAACGTTTGGAGCATAGTAAAAAATGCAGAAGCTTCTGATGGCCATGTAGTTGGGGTTAGAGTAGATGGAAAGCAGAGATTTATCAGGTTCAGAGACGCTAGCTATGCTGAGACACTTAGAGGGATGGGGGTAGCAAAGACAAACATGTTCTTGAAGGTCTTGTCTGTCCCTAACAACTGGCTCAGGGCATCATTTACAACACTGAACCCAGAATTTATAATCTCTAACTTCTCAAGGGACATACAGTCTGCTATATTCAATGCTGCTGCAGAGGCAGAAATAGAAGGAGGAGTCTTGAACGAACAGGGCATTGTGGCTGACATCATGTCCAACGCTGTACCTTCTCTTAAGGCGCTCCTAAGAGATAGTGTTGGAAAGGACATGCCTCCAGTTATAGGCAAATACTTCCAAGAGTTCAAAGATGATGGCGGTAAAACTGGCTGGGCATACACGAAAAGGCTTCAGGATTATGCGTCCGAAATAGACGAAGCTGTGTCTAAGAACGGAAAGACCCCAGCTCAAAAGATTTTTGGTAAAGCAAAAGACTTTGGTAAGGCGATCGAAGGAATCAATGATGCCTTTGAGAACAGCATAAGGCTGTCAGCATACATCGCCGCAAGGGAGAACGGTGTAAGCAGAGAGAAGGCAGCTCAGTTGGCCAAAAACATCACAGTAAACTTCAACAAGCACGGAGAGTACGGACAGGTGTTGAACTCAGTGTATCTGTTCTTTAACGCATCTGTACAGGGTACAGCTAGAGTTCTTAAGTCTTTAACTACTGGTAAGCCAGCCACAAGGCCAGATGGATCTACAAGAGAGTGGTACCAGAGAATCAACAACGCTCAGAAAATGGCAGCTGGATTAGCATTGTTTAATGCTATGATTACGATGCTTAACAGGGCTTTGTCTGATGAGGACGAGGATGGTGTTTTGTTCTACGACAAGATTCCAGACTACGTGAAAGAAAGGAATATGATTATGATGTTCGACGGTAAGAACTATATAACCATTCCCATGCCTTATGGATTTAACATCTTTGCCAATGTTGGGTCTGCGTCAGTAGACGTGACTCAGGGAGGCAAGGATGTAGACGAGGCCTTGCTGTTCTTGTCTAGTTCGTTTATGAGTTCTTTCGTTCCAGTATCCTTTGGGCAGTCTAGAGACCTATATACCTACGCAACGAAGGCATTAACACCCACAGCCTTCAAGCCTATAATTGAGATAAACAACAACGAAACTCACTTTGGAGGACAGGTATTTATGGAGCAGCTCCCCTACGGGACCCCAAAGCCAGAGTCAAGTATGTCTTTCAAATCACCTGATCAACTGAGAAGCCTTGCATCTTGGGTCAATCAGGTAACTGGAGGCAGCGAAGAGCGTCCTGGAGCTATAGACGTAAATCCAGACAAGGCTTGGCACTTCTTTGAATACTTCTTGGGAGGAGCAGGACAGTTTGTTAAGAGGAGCGGAGAAACTGCATTTAAGATAGTTAGAAAAGAAACCGATACGCCTGATCTTGAGTTGGCATTTAACGATATTCCTCTACTTAGGAAGATATATGGTGAGCCATCTAAGTTCTATGACTTTCAGGAGTTTAAGGATAACGGAGTCACAGTAAAGCAGCTTGCTAGGGAGATGAAAAACAGGGACTCAAGGAGGTCCGAGAAGGGCTACTACTCTGGCATTGCCAAACTTGATGAGCTGTTAAACGCTTATAATCAACAACTTAAGCAGTTAAGAAAGAGAAGAAGACAGGCTGAGAAGATAGAAGGATTCCCAGAGAGGACAGCTAGGATTCAAGAGCTTAGAGATAAAGAGAGAAAAATAATCATGAAATTCAACCAAACTTATGAAAGACTCAGGGGGCAAAAAGATTAAAGACACCAAGCTTGGAGCTTGGCTTAAGTCAAAGGCACCAAACGTGCTGACAATTATGGGGGACGCTCTACCAGACAAAGGGGCATTGGGTATTGTTAAGAATCTACTTGGCAATGAGCCTGATGTAGACCCTGCAGAGGCGCAAGCCATGATCGACGCAGAGGTAAGGTTTCAGGAAAACGTAACGGAGCGCTGGAAGGCTGATATGGGTAGCGATGTAAAGCTCGCAAAGCTTATCAGACCAGTGACTTTGATCGCTCTTATGAGCATGTTTATGTTGACCATGGTGGCTGATAGCATGGACAACTGGCCATTTAACGTCAAGGATTCCTATGTATCTTTGCTTGAGATACTTATGTTAACCGCCTTCGGTGCATATTTCGCTGGTAGAACCATAGAGAAATCAAAGAAATGAGAGGTTTGTTGTTGATGCTATTGCCACTGTTTGCTACAGCGCAGACAGGTTGGGTAAACGTAGAGTTCCAGGCCGACGCCTATGGGGGCGAGAGCACATGGGAAATCTACATGGTGGGTAGTGACAGCGTGTACGCTGCTGCTGGGCCCTTCGTCAACGCATCATACAACGAACAACTCGTAGTGCTTCCTGTTGGGGAGTACAACCTCGTGGTAAGCGATCAGTTTGGTGACGGCATCTGCTGTGAGTTTGGAGAGGGGTGGTTTGGCATAGAGAATACGTGTGGTGTCAGTGCATTTGTGTATGACTTTGCTCAGGCTCAGATTACTATTCCGTTCGAAGTACTACCTTGCCCTCCACCCCTTGTAGACTGTATGGACTCAGAAGCCAACAACTACAACCCTGAAGCATATTTTGATGGAGAAAACTGCCAGTACGATGTGACATTTAGGCTGGATCTTAATGGACCGCATCCGCCTGAGATAGACATACCCGAAGTAAACGGTACATGGAACGCATGGTGCGGCAGTTGTTCTCAGATGACCGATGATGACGGTGATGGGGTGTGGGAGCTTACCGCTTCCATACAGCAGGGTAGCTACCTATGGAAGTTCTCTGCAGACGAATGGGAGGTTCAGGAACAACCAGTAGGTGTTCTTGAGTCTCCTTGTTTTTTGTTCGATGAGTTTGGATATGTAAACAGAAACCTCGTAGTTGATGGTCCTGTGTCGCTACCTCCTTTCTGTTGGGAGAGCTGCCTGCCTTGTGGGGCTGTGCCAGGATGCGTCAACCCTAACGCAAGCAACTGGAACCCCTGGGCTAACTTCGACAACGGCTCTTGCGCAGGCTTAGGGGCTGAGTGCGAGCCATGGGAGACAGAGATAGTCACTACCCTCATCCTCGACAACTACCCATCAGAGACGAGCTTCACCATACAGAACGTCACCTCTGACGAGCTAGTTATAGACCTGTCTGTAGGCCAGCTATCTGATGACATTGTAGGCGTTCCCCTCCTGTTTGCCACTTGTGCTACTACAGGCGACGAGCTAGAGATTGTCGTTAACGACAGCTACGGCGACGGCATGGGGGCTTCACAGTGGGGTGGTCAGGACGGATACGTTATGGTTGAGGCCTGTGGAGATACACTTTGGTCCCTACCTGTAGCTGACTTTGGATACAGCGTGTCGTCTCAGTTTGCTACTCCTCTATGCTTGGATGTAGATGATGTGGTGGGATGCGGTGACCCAGACTACGTTGAGTACAACCCAGACGCAACCATCTCTGTAGATCTACTGTGTGAGACACTAAAGGTCTATGGGTGCATAGATGACTCTTACTTCAACTACGACTCTCTGGCCAACACAGAGGACGCCATAGACTCTTGCTTCTACACTCTGACTATTACAGATGGGGTGGGAGACGGATGGTTTGGCAGCTGGCTGGGTGTGTACCAAGACGGATGGACTTCACCTCAGTACAAGATGGGGCCTAACGATGGTAACGATGAGTCCTTTGATGTTTACCTGTCGTCCGAGGAAGAGATTGAGATTTACTTCTTTACGACTCCTCAGTCACAGAACCAAGTGGAGCAGTGTGGATTCATGCTGATGGGGCCTACAGGGGACACGCTAATCGACGTGGCTCAGTGGAGCATGGTACCATACCCTAACACCTACTCAGTGACTCCGTACTGCGGCAATACGTGCGAACCATTTGTCCCTGGATGTACAGACGAAGCGGCTCAGAACTACAGCAGCGTGGCGAACATTGATGATAGTGAATGCTACTACGCAGCGGGCTGCACACAGGCTGGGTACCTTGAGTACTACGAGCAAGGCTTTGAGGCTGACTACGATGACGGTTCATGCGTTACGCTGGCTCTGTTCGGATGCACTGATCCTGAAGCACTTAACTACGACCCAGAGGCTAACGTAGACATTGACTCCTGCATCCCTGTGATCGAGGGCTGCCTAGACATCGACGCCTACAACTACAACGAAGAGGCCAACACAGATGCTGACGACTGCGTGTATGACGCTGGCTGTGTAACGGGTGCTGGATCACCATACTGGGCCAACGACTACTGCTACTCATGGGTGATTGAGGTAGACCCCTACTGCTGTGAGGTGGGATGGGATGCGTACTGCATAAACCTGTACGAGTACTGCGGTGACGGGGTGACCAACGTAACGATCCTAGACAACACCATCTGCGAGGTGAACCCCAACCCAACCAGAGATATAGTAAGGATTCAGTCCCCTGCAGGAGCTGTTGCAACAGTATACAACTCACTGGGTCAGAAGGTAATAGACCCCACAAAGGACAAGGTGATAAGCCTAGGTGACTTGCCTGACGGAGCATATATGTTCGTGATAGACTACGAGAACAGAAGAGTCAAAAAGAAAATCATCAAGCAATGAGATATGTAGCAACATTACTGCTTCTTCTTGTCAGCGTCAGCGCATCAGGACAGGCAGTAAAGAAGGCCCTGAAGTTCGCTACATTCTACACAGCGTTCAGCGGAGGCAACTCTATATCAGATCAAGAGGTGTTTTCTGTGGGCAACGGGCTACAGACAGACGTACTCAAGACACCATTCGACTACTCGTTCACTGCTGGGGTGCGTAAGATCGCTCGCTTTGGATACGAGAACAGGGCCAACACCTTCTACAACGGCACGGAAAAGTCCTACGGGGATGCTGCCACGATAGGTAAGGTGAAAGGATTTGAGTTCTTGTTCGAGGGTGACTACCGTAGACAGCAGGGAATCAACTACTTAGACCAAGACCACTTCTTGCGGTACGTGGGTGAGCGATGGATCACCAAGGTAGAGTACCTTCAGGACGGGTTTGCGGACGTGAGCTACTTCGAGGGTTCGCAGAGGGTGAGAGCCAACCTAGGTAAGCTGTCATTGAATGCGGGCATCATGCAGCGCCTCTCAGAGCCATACGGGTACGATCCTTTGAACGAATGGGTTCTGGACAACAACCAGCTCCACTTTACCTCTTTGGCGCTACAGGAGGGCTATAATATAGACGTCAACACAGGGGAGTTCTTCAGCCCTCAGGGTGAGCTTGTGGCTAGCAGTTACGAAGTGTGGGAGGAAGTAGTTGTGCCTCAGGTACTTGACGACTACGTAAACAAAAAAAGAGGTGAGCTTCCCGATCAATGGGTGCATTCATTCGTTGTAGGGTTTGACTACTACCACTTCACAAAGGACTTCTGGGTGCACAGCTGGGGCAACCTGATCCCCTACCACGTAGACACAGACGGGGAATACTCTTACCACCGTTTCGTAAAGAGCGACCAATGGATGGATTATTCTGGAGGCCTTATCTTTGGTAAAAGATTCAATAGGAGTTTTGGCGTGTTTGCTGAGGGCAAGTACCACAAGTACTGGGACCGATCATGGCACGACTTCTCTATTGGCATTAACTACGTAATAATCTGACATGGCTCAGCAAATTGGGGAGGACACTAAGGTCACACTAGACCTAAAGACTATAGGGATGGCGGTAACAGGGCTAGGTGTCTTGATAAGCATGTGGTTTGCTTTGCAGGCCGACATCGCAGAGGCGAAAGAACTGCCTGAGCCCTTGGCCCCAGAGATTACACGCATGGAGTTTGACATGAAGGACCAGCTAGTCCGTCAGACAATCATGACTACCCAAGAGGACGTAACTGAGATTAAAGAGGACATGAAGAGGATCGAAGAAAAAATAGACCAACTAAAATGAAAAATGAAAGTAATACTAACCCTGTTTGTATTCTCTGCATTCTTCTTGGTGGCCACCTATGCGGGGGTTGCTGAAGAGAAAGAAGCCTGCAGTTCGGGTATATGCGTGATTGAGTTTAACGCTTCGTTTAACTCACAGAATAGTGTACCATGGATCGAAAAGCTTAGTGACTGTGAGACTAGTCGTGTAGACATAGCCACCTCTCCAGACCTACAAAAAGAGCACAAGATTGTAGTTGTCCCAACCATTGTTGTATTCAACGAAGGAGAAGAGGTCAAGAGGTTTCAAGCCAACATCATGATGACGATGGAGGCGACCAAGGGTGACGTTCAGGAAGCGATCGACGAGGTCCTGATGAGCGACTTTTAACGGAAGACCGTTATATGCCCCTGCATACTGACAACCTTGGTTGACCTGTAGGTAGTCCCCCTGATCGTCCAGAGGTAAACACCGTCAGGCACATAGGAAAGGCCTCCCTCACCCATCCACTTGTCACGGGGGTCATAGCTTTCCCACACTACAACACCCCATCGGTTGTAGACCTTGCATTCCCATCTCCACCAGCAGTCAGGCTTTGTAACGGGCCTCCATGTGTCGTTCACGTAGTCACCGTTAGGCGTAAAGACGTTGGATACGTATATACACGGGTCCTTGCAGTCGTCTATGTTGGGTGGCTCAGGTGGTGGAGGTCCAGAAGTATCGGTAGTGTCTGTTGTTTCTACGGGCTCCCAAGGCTGTGGCTCGTTAGGTACGGGAGGAGGAGGCGGTCCACAGTTAGCCTCCATAGAAAACTCTAGCCAGCTGTTAGGTATGTCTTCGTCTGGGTAGTCGCAACCTGCAATACCTGCGGAGCTACCGTCTAGAGTCTCACTATCGTTGATCTGCCACACCGTAATAACCATGCAGTCCTGCATGAAGATACCCTCCTCAAGCGCTTGCTCCCAGCACTGTAGGGTACCACTTCCAGCCAGCGGGGTGTCCTCAACTATGTTGAAGGCTATCGTATCTCCAGCCTGATAGATGTTGTCGGGACCCTGTCCTATCTCAAAGCCAGGGAAGTCCAGAGGGTAGAGCAACAACATCCAGTCTTGATCCCCAAAGCAAGGCCAAGGACTCTCGTCCTGGGGAGGGTTGAACCCCAGGGCTAGGATGAACTCTCCGATGCTGTCAGACTCAGTGCAGCAAGCACCTCCGTTCACAACCATCATGATGTCCGTGGAGATAGGATCGAATCCTAGTATCTCTATATCACACTGCCCGTAGCTGAGCAGAGGTATGAGGAAGAAGATAAGTTTTTTCATTCCTTGGGGCATGGACCAGTACTTGCCAACATGAGCAGCAGGTCTTGGATGTTTACAACATTGTCATCGTTGGGATCGGTGTAGCAGGCACCAATGCAGCCTATGTCTACGAGCAACTCTAGCACATCTGTATTACCAATGTATCCGTCACCGTTGTAGTCCATGTTGCACTGAGACAGTGAGTTACAGAACTCGAACTGAATTACATCAAACTGCAATCCAAAGCCCGTGTCAACCAATGTATCAAGCCCAACCGTAGCAAGGACTCCATCGCCACCTATATCGCACACGCCGTCATTATCCCAGTCTACAGTGCAGAAACCGTCTCCTGCAGTATCCTCTATCTCAAACACATAGCAGTCATTGAATATACAAGCTGTATAGTAGAAGGTCTCGTTGCTGTTGGTTCCGTAGCCACCGTCAGACAGTACAATCTCCCCCTCTCCATCTCGCAGCTCCCAAGACGTCTCGTTGCCAAAAACATCAGGCGTCACCCACACCTCCATGAAATCTCCTTCTGTAACGTCCAAGGGCCACCAAGAGGCATCATTGTCTGGGAACTGGTCAAGGCTAGAGATTGTCTGGATGGTAAACTCGTCAGCACCCTCTACGTATACTGCCTCAAAAAACACCTGAGTAGATCCAGGCGGTAGGTCATACAGAGTGATCACCTCCTGAGGCCCATTACAAAACATCTCTACATCTACAAAAGGAATAAGCTGAGTCCCCTGATTGATAACATCAACCCAGATGTCTTGGTATGGGTCACACCACTCTTGTTGGTAGTAGGCGGCTCCTGCTGTTACGTCGTAGTCTACGACAGGCACACACGCTAGGTTGTCTACAAGTCCTTGTCTACTGCCCTGCAGCATCTCGTGCATGCGCTCAGCCTGACCCACGGTAAAGGCATCCTTGCACGTTTCAGAACTGTAGTCCATGAAGTTGTTTACGAGGGCGTCTGGGCACACACCACCGTCGCACTGGGCTGTGGAGTTAGAGGTAGTGGTAGGGGTGTCACACACCTGATCGCCTTGAGTCTCGCAGTTACTTTCTGAAGTGCACGAGGATGTGTTGGAGAACGTATGCCACAAAGAAAGGTGGTGCCCCACTTCGTGGACTCCTGTAAACCCCAACGTCCTTCCAGGCTTCTGCACCCCTACAGTTCCCGTAGCATTGTACAGGACCACAACCCCATCTCTGCAGTCACCCGTGGGGCCTAGGTATGCAAATCCTTGCACCCCGTTGTTTCCGTCATTACCGTTGATCTCTGAGACTACGTAGTAGTTGATGTACTCGTCAGGGTTCCAGCACCCAGCCGCTGACTTAAGCTGCGTCTGCTCCCACCCTACTGGATCAAGATTTGAGGGGGTGTTGCCTATGCCCCCAGTCACGTAGTCCTCGTTCCAGCTGGCATCGTACCTAGTTATCCCGTTCGTTGGGTTGCCGTCAGGGTCACGCACAGCCATGCAGAACTGAATCTTGCTGTCAGCGAACTCCTCGTTCAGTACATCTACCTGAGAAAGGATTTGTTCATCAGAGATATTGTTTGGCTCACCCGCTCCAGTATGCACAACATGAAACACAATGGGTAGTGTCTGAACCTGTACATCTTCAAGGTTTACATCGGCCCTCTTCTTGAGCCCCATGATCTGTGTCTTGGTGTGCATTTGAATGCACTCCTCCTGACCAAACATCTCATCCAACTGTACAAACCACAGCGTAATGAGGATGAAGTAAATGAACTTAAAGTTGAACATGTATCTCGAATTAGATTAGCATTCAAAGATACGAACAACCGACCAATGCCTTATTATGTATCGCTTTGTTTGGCGATCAACGCATGAGTCCGACAATCAATGTTCCTGATGGGATCAATAAAGTTCTTGTTGCAGTAGTCGTCGATCTCTTTCTGCCTCTCTGGTGTGTTTGTCACGCAGTTATGGGCGGCTTGATACTTAGCGTTCTGCTCAAGAAGTCTATCTATATTCATCTTGATTTGTTTGTGTCGGTTTGTTTTCATGGGGGATCAAAGATAATCAATATCTCTGATCGTAATCCCACACTCGATAGGACAGTAAGGTCTTGATATCGTGCAACTTAAGTATTGTTATGACATCCTGCCTGTCCTTGCGAGTGTACTTTTTTAGGTACGCATCCTTCTTGTTGGTGACGGCTTCGTCCTTTACGTGCTTCTCACAAAAAAGGGCGAGCTCCTCCCTGTCTACTATGGAGAACCCGCCTTCCTCTGGCATATCAAAAGCTATGATTGTAGCCCCGCCGTACATCCATCCTGGATTTCCAGCTACATTTTTAAACTCACACCAGATCTCATCTGGGAGGTTATTACCCTTTACATCTACACCCCATCTGCTACTCTGTCCTGACATGGCCAGCCAGTAGTCTATGTGTTCGTGTCTATCCTCTGTGTGACTAGACTTCGTGACGTTAAGGCCTTTTGCCCTAGCTGCCCTTTGGAATCTAACCTCGGCCATACGGCCCGTGGAGTTACTGTATCTCCTTCGCGCCTGACTGGTGCTCATCTGATGCAGATTTAATCAAGTCCAACTCCTGATAAATTGCCATCTTCACACCCTCTAAAGCC
>UEXM01000330.1_pt1 | contig 51574 bp, 61 predicted proteins | sample 1796661 | NCBI WGS metagenome assembly UEXM01 (sample SAMEA4772469, study PRJEB27181) | metagenome | reverse complement strand
CAGAAAACCAGATAGCGATATAGGCAAATCTATCTTGTATAATAACCACCGTTTCGGTTCTCGCTGGTCTGTCCGTTTTTCTGATGCGGCAGATATACAGTTTGCGGCAATGTCTAGCGAACGTGCCGAGCCAGTAAAAGGGCAGTCTTTTGTTTGTCCTGAACAAACGGGAGCGGCTAGCAATTGCGCCAATTGTGCGCTGTGTTGGTCTGCACCAGAAAAGCAGGTTATTTTCTTGACCCACTAGGGGGCGGCTTATGATTATAAACATGACAGAATATTTTCAAGGCTTACATGATTGCAGGCATCAAGTAATTACAGGCGACATCTATTGCGCTCAGTCTGCACTAATGCTTTTTGAAATTGATCCCCCTGCTAGTCCGTATCAAGAGGGGTTTAGAGATTACTTGTTGCAGTGTGACAAACCAACTGACACTAACTTTTTTTGGGATAGTCTGTAATTAAATCGTCGGGTTATTACGGGGCTATCAAGTGGCTAGCGGAGTCGGGGGCTAGTCGCAAAATGGCAGGGGGCGTTGTTGTTTCGGGTATGTTTCAGCAGCGCCCCTATTTTTTTACTTTACTTTATCTAGGCTTTATGTCTTAGACTGAAAGGGCGGAATAACCCGCTGACCATAGTAAGAAGGGAAACATACTATGAACGATTTAACTCTTAACGCTTTTAGGGAATCCTATGATGGGATCACCTATGAGCATAACCAGCCAGAAGATTTAACCCTTTATCGTGAAAAGGCGGTTTTCAAAAAGATACCGCTTTGGGCTGATGTTCCTGTTGCTGATGTTTCAGTACCAGAAAAGCTCGAAAAGAATTTCGCGCTATATAATCAGGCCACCCATGATGTTCTAGATTTTGTTGTTTCGAAGTCTTATAATCTAGTACCCCATGAAATGACCTTTTCAGATTTGGCTAAATCTATCCGTAATAGCTCACTAGGTAATGAGCAAATGAAAGTAACTGATAGGATTTTCGATAAGGGCGCAAGGGCGCATCGCACTATAGAATTTCCAGATTTAAGAGCAGATGTTAGATCTCGCACGTCTGGGGATAGTGTAGCCCCGCGAATTGATTTATATAATAGCGTTAATGGGACTTGGGCTTATCAGTTATTTTCTGGGGCTTATCGGGATTTGTGCCGAAACTCTCTTGTGTTTGGGGGCGAGAAAGCTTTCTATGCTAAAAAGAAACATACCAAAAACCTAGCCCCCGAAGCGCTCATAGAAAAGGGCGTTGTTTCTGTTGATATGTTTACCAACCAGCGCGAGCAGATGGATAGCTGGGCGGCAACTGCTTTATCAGATAAACAGTTTGGGCAGATACTAAAAGAAACGGTCTGTTTTAAAAAGACTAGGGAAGGGCAGGATGAGCAGTACAATAAAAGCCTTTATAATTATCTGATGGATCTGTTTGAAAAAGAAACTGCTAGCTTAGGTAATACTCTTTGGGCTGGGTATAATGCTCTCACGCATTGGTCTACTCATACTGATGAAAAAGGCCGGGCTAATCAAGTCGCTTATAAGGCGGAATATGACCGCTCAAACCATGTCAGAAATATACTTGCTAACCCGTCTTGGAAGTATATCGAAAATCAGGGAGTAGCGGCCTAATGAATGATAAACTGGAAGGCTTTTACGTTGTTTATCGGACGGTATTGACTATCCTACTATGTTTGATAGTCTACGCCATCATAACTTGGTAATGAAGAGGAAAACATACCATGAATAAAGAAATCAAAAATCAACTGGACACTATCGCCAGCGCTTGTCGTTTATTACAGGATAGCGATGCTAAAAAATTAAACCTTAATAACAAAATGTGTGATGCTCTTATTGAGCATAGCAAAGGCCACGTTTCAGAGGCGGCAACGTCAGATTATTTGCGTAGTATTATTCGGGATGCTGGGGAAGCAATTGCCCAACAGTTATTCGGGCAAGCAACATTAGCAGTCAGCGATGAAACTATTCAGGCCAATAAAGAAACCATTTCTCAATGGGCTGATGATAGGCAATTGCGGAAAGGCCATCATAAAGTATTAGATGTTCTAAAAGTTCGCCCCTATCCTGTAACCATTAGAACGCTAAGAAGAGAAACTGGGCTAATGATTCCCACCATTTCTAGCTATATATATGCTTTGCGTCAGGAAGGCCACCAGATAGAAACGATAAGAAAAGGCCGCGCAAACCCCCAATATAAACTTATCGCGGAGGCTGTTTAATCATGGATCAGAACATTCTAGATGAGTATCTAATTGAGCAATTGCCTGATGAATATGACCATTTGTTTGAGTATGTAGAAGAGAGCGAGGAATAAAGAAACATACTAGAAACATACCTGCGCCCCTGTCTTGCTTAGTCTTGGCAGGGGTTTTTCTATGGTAATCCTAAATAATATCTAGCGGTTTGAATTGTTGGGATTATCTGGGCTGGTAGCTGTTCGGGTTAGCTAGTAATGGCAACATCAACAGTCCCCAGTAGGGGGTTAATCAGTATGACAAATGACAAAACGCGTACATGAGCGCGGGCGCGTGTTATCCTTGCGGCTAATCCTTGCGGTTCTTTCTTTGGGGTATGTTTTGCGGGATAGCAGGCCATCGGCAACTATCAGCGATACTAAAAGAAATATTCGCAGGGCGGGCGCACGCAAGGGACAGGCCACCCCCCGTACACTTGCTATGCAATGTCGACATATTTTTATGGAATTTGTATTATTGATATGAAAAAAGGGGTAGTCCGAAAACATACCCCGTTAGCAAGCCAGAAACATACCCTTTTAGTAACCTGAAACATACCCCTTTGTAGAGTGGGGGTATATCTCCCGGCGGGTTACACCCTCATAGTACAGGCAAAATGCTGTTTTGTCAACCCCAAATCAACATACCCCCTTGCATTTTATTTTTTTCTTGACAAAAGTTAACTGTATCAGTATTATAACAATGAAGAGTTACTTTTCACTAGCGAATCTCCCCACATTTAGTATATATATTTAACAAAAGCGGATGTATTAGGCTAGAAAGTGGCGTAGCTCTTTGTATGTTTCAGAGAAATAGTATGAATCAGCTAAATTTACTTCCCCAACAGAACAAACAGCGTGAGTTGACCACACAACAGGTATGTTTCCTTGACAACCTGTTTGAAAACGGTGGCAATATATCAGAGGCTGCGATAGCAGCAGGCTACTCTAGGGGTTCTGTAGGCTGGTTAAAGCAATCTCTAGCAGATGAAATCATCGAACGTACTAAAAACATACTTTCTGTGAATGCTCTCAAGGCTGCAAACCGTCTAATCAACACGATTGATAATCCCGTACCCGACAGGGGTGACGACCTGCGCCTGAGAGCAGCAGAATCGCTACTAAACCGCGTAGGTGTAGCAAAACAAGAACAGATTAACCATAACGTACAGGCTGTACACGGTGTAGTACTGCTTCCACCTAAAAAAGAGGTCATAATAGATGCGGAGTGACAGCGAAATACGAAAGCTTGCAGCAGATGGCATTACAAATCTTACAGATGAGGAGTGGCGGCGCTGGGATAAGTACTTAAGACCGGGTTTAAGCAGCGCAAGCAAATACGCATACCTAAGTGAGCGCTCTAGTAGAGGCAAAGCTATGGGTGGAAAGATATATCGTGGACGACCAGCAGGACAATCCTCCGAAAAAGCGGGGTAGACCAAAAAAAGACCCCAACGCACCCAAAGCTATCTACAACCTGTCCCGTGCAGAACGCGCTAGACGGGCCACACAGAAGCAGGTACGTGATGCTAAGAAAAGAGCTACTAAGGCTACCAAAGCAGCAGAGGATAAGCGTAGGTACGCCCGTAAGCTTCAGGAAAGCACATCTAAAGTAGAGAAAGCTCTACAAGGGAAACATACTACTGTCATAGACGAAGGAGACTTACAGAATGTATCCTCTACAGTTTCTGATTTGGTTGAAGAGTACGAAGTTGTATTCAAACCTAACGACGGTCCTCAAGAAGAGTTTCTCTCTTCTTCAGAAAGAGATGTCCTCTATGGTGGTGCTGCTGGTGGGGGTAAAAGTTTCGCACTTCTTGCTGACCCTCTTCGTTTCTGTCATAATCCTAATCATCGCGGCCTACTTCTTAGGCGCACATTAGACGAACTAACAGAACTTATTGATAAGTCCCGTCAGCTATATACCAAAGCGTTTCCCGGTGCAAAGTTTAGAGAAAGTAAATCAACGTGGCATTTTCCATCAGGAGCTACTATATGGTTTACATACCTTGACCGCGACAAAGATGTAACACGTTTTCAGGGTCAGGCATTTAACTGGATAGGTGTCGACGAGATTACCCAATACCCCACACCCTACGTTTGGGATTATTTGCGTTCTCGTCTTCGTGCTACTGACACAGAGCTACAGCAGCATTTGTATATGCGCTGCACAGCTAACCCCGGCGGTGTAGGTGGTTGGTGGGTAAAAAAGATGTACATTGAAAATATCGAACCTAACGAGCCGTTTCCCGCATTTGACTTAGATACACAAAGACCGTTTGTATGGCCTGACAGTCACGAGAAAGCTGGACAACCTCTCTTCTATAGAAAGTTTGTACCTGCTCGTCTAACTGACAATCCATATCTTATAGCAGACGGACAATATGAAGCAATGCTGCGTTCCCTGCCAGAAGTGGAGCGTAAGCGACTATTAGAAGGAGATTGGGATGTTGCAGAAGGTGCAGCCTTTCCTGAGTTTTCACGTAGCAGACATGTGGTCGAATCTTTCGAGCTACCTACCAACTGGCCCAGAATCCGGGCGGCTGACTACGGGTATGCGAGTCCTTCTTGTGTTCTTTGGGGTGCTATCGACTGGGATAATAATATCTGGATTTATAGAGAACTTTATGTAAAACACTTGACAGCAGAACAGTTAGCTGATAAAATACTAGAAGTAGAAGAACTAGACCCCTTACCTCACTATACCGTGCTTGATGCTTCGTGCTGGAACAAAACAGGCTTTGGTCCATCCATAGCAGAGACTATGATGCGTTCTGGGGTACGGTGGACACCCTCAGATAGAAATAGATTACAAGGTAAGATGGAAATCCACAGACGACTTGCGGATGACCCTTACTCAAAAGAACCACGATTGAGAGTATTTTCTTCGTGTCAAAACACAATTAAACAATTAGCAGGCATACCTCTCTCAAAGTCAAACAGCGAAGACGTAGATACAAAAGCAGAAGACCACGCTTACGACGCACTTCGCTACATGGTAATGACACGAATGAGTGGGTATGCTTCTATACATCAACAGCTAGGCGCAATTAAAAATAGCGTCTATCAAGCACAAGACGAAGTATTCGGATACTAGTAAATGGCAGAAGACGTAAAAATAGATTACAAAGAAAAGATACGCACAGGCAACATAACTGTCGGTGAGGCGTTCGATGCTGTTTTAGCTAAAAAATTAGAGCCAAGTAATAGAACCAATATATCTAGCCTTAAAAACGTCTTGGAGTCAGAAGGTATCAGTCTAAGCGATAACTATTTTGATGTGTATAACAAAAAAGAATTTGCGGAAGCGCTAGACTACACTACTAACCCTACTGGAACTCACAGGTATAAAGAGTTTGGCGCATTTGAAACTCAGTTTGAAGGTCTTGTTCGTACAAGCAAAAAAAACGAAGCATACACAAAACTTTCAGGTAAGGCTGGAATAGCTTCTACCGACTATGGACTAACAGGTGTTCAGCTTCGTGGTAAAGACCCTATGAGAGGGCTTTTACCCTCTGAATCTTTTGATAAGATATTTAACGATGCTTTATCTACTGATGAAATTAAGATAGACGATACTAAAACAGGAAAAAAGAAAACTCTTGTTATCGACCCTGAAGCTAGAGATTATCTTATATACGAAAGATATACAGGTCAGCGTACAAAGTCTAACATAGGTCCAGACGGGCTAAAAATAGGTGATATTCAGTTTTACAAAGACAAGGACAATCAGCTTGTCGCATCAGTTATAGAAAAAAAGTCTGGTGGAAAAACCCGCCCTGCTACAAAGTACACGGGTGCTTTTGCTGAGTTTCTACAAGACAAAGTTAACAGAGCAGATGCAAAGTTACTAGAGGGCGCAGACAGAAACACCGCTAATCTATTTCAAACCAGCGAACGTAAAGTTACAGAGTTGTGGGATACTTTAATTAGACCAGAGCTAGAAAAAAAGCACTCTAGCATTCTTCCTGCAGGTAAAGGCGGCTCACATTCTGTTTTACGTAAAATTCTTGCTCGACAGCTTGTAGAGGAATTTGAGTATCCTGCAGACGCGGTAAAATCTTGGATGGGTCATGCTGGTGCAGGAGTAGGTAACTCTGGTGAAATTCTAGACGAGAACTACACGGGTGCAGTACCCGATAAGCGCATTGGCGCTATGACTGACTTGCTCATTAAGAATGACGCATTTAACAACAACGCAAAGTCTGCTAACGAAATGTTTATCAACAGAGGCATTTCTGGATTTGGCGAAACATCTATAAATTACGCTGCTCCAACATCTAAGCTAGTATATACTGGTGACAACAGTATCTTCCAGCCTAAAGTAGAACGACAGTTTACTGAAGCAGAAAAAGCAGCAGCAGAGCAAGAGGCTAGAGCTAAAAAAGAAAAGGCAGAGTTATCTCGTTTGCAGACTGCAGAAGAAAAACGGCGGTTTCAACGGCAAGTAGCTTTAGCACGAGAAGAAGAAAAAAAAGCTGATAAAGCGCGGTCTGTAGAATTAGGCATTACAAAAGAGGCAGCAGCAAAAGGGAAAGTTCCACCAGAATACAAACCTGTGTTTGAAGATGGAAAGTTCGACTTAAATAAGCTGCCGGAAGATACAGCACAGCGACTTAGAAAAGCAATGGGTGCAGCAGCAGATAAAATTCCCGGTCCTGTTAAAAAGGCATTAGGACCTATAGGACTTGGCTTAACTGCTTTTACTGCCGCCTCAACTACAAAAGAGGTAGAAGCCGCTACAGGCTCTCCTACTCTTGCCACAATAGCTGGTGCATCTGAGTTTGGTGCAATAGGATACAGTGACATAAGAGATATTGACGAGTATATGGTAAAGCCTCTTGCGGGTGCAGTAGAAGTAGTCGGCGAGGCAGCAAAAGAAAAATTATCAAAGTCTATACCTGAAGAGGGCTTTGTATCAGGGTTATCCCGCGCTTTTACCGGACAGGGCATGGGAATGAATTATAGTTCCGGCGGATTTATAAACAAAAATAGGAGATAAAAATGCCTAATAATAATTATAATTATGGCGAGGCATATATCAACTCTGCATGTACTACATCTGTTGACGCTAACATGGGCGAAACACAGTTGTACCGCGAAAAGCTTGAGTTTGATACTAAAACTGCACAAGGTGTATTAACAGAAGATATGCCTAAAAAAGCGACCAAAACTACGGTTGACGCATCAGTAATGAATATGGCTGAACAGCGCGACTATTAAGGAATAGAAATGTCGGACGATACCCTACAGCCGTATGACGACGATGATATCCCGGTAATTGATGCAATAGGTCAAATGCCCGGACTTCCCGGCTACATCCGCGAAAAGCAGGATTCAGCAGAGAAGGCACGGTATTCATACGAGCAGAACTGGCTTCAAGCGTACAAAAACTTTAGAGGAATCTACGATTCATCCACTCAGTACAGAGACTCTGAGAGGTCAAAGGTATTTATCAAGACCACAAAAACAAAAGTTCTTGCGGCATACGGACAGATTGTCGACATTCTATTTACTAATAAGAAGTTTCCATTAGTCGTAGAGTCAACTCCTATCCCTGAAGGGATTGCGAAGTTCGCACACATGGAAACGCCTGCAGACCAAGTTGTTCAGAGTCCGTTTGGATTTCCGGGCGACGGTATGCAGATTCCGCCGGGCGCTTTAGAAGCTGAAGGTACTCAGCAAAACTTAGGTGCGTATGAGGGTATGGGACTAAAAGAAGGTCCGGCCTTACTAGGCGAAGCACAGGTTCAACCTGCAAGTGAAATGGCTCAACGTATGGAGAAGGAGATTCACGACCAGCTTCTCGATACTGATGCCGTAAATGTTTTTAGAAAAGCTATATTTGAGTCTGCGTTGTTGGGTACGGGTATTATTAAAGGCCCGTTTAACTTCTATAAGAAGGTCAACAGGTGGCAGCGTAATGAGGAAACAGGAGAACGTGAGTACTCGCCCTACGAGAAAATGACACCTCGTATTGAGCCTGTTTCAGCATGGGACTTCTTTCCCGACCCTTCTGGTACAAGTATTGATGACTGCGAGTATGTTATTGAACGTCATCGTATGAACCGTCAGCAGATTCGCTCTCTGATGCTTCGTCCACACTTCGATGCTACGGCTATTGAGAACGTATTATCTATTGGTCCTAACTACACAGATAAGTACTACGAGGACACTATTCGTGAAGACGAGTCACAGGCTTACTACACTGAAAGTCGTTACGAAGTACTAGAGTATTGGGGTGTATTAGATGCAACTCTTGCTCGTAATGTGGGTCTTGACATTGCAGAAGATATGGGTGCGTTTGATCAAGTACAGATTAACGCGTGGGTATGTGGTAACGAGGTACTTCGCTGCGTACTTAACCCGTTTACTCCTGTACGTTTACCGTATCAGGCATTTCCATACGAAATCAACCCCTATCAGTTGTGGGGTGTAGGTGTTGCAGAAAACATGGAAGCTTCGCAAAAGCTAATGAATGGTCACTACCGTATGGCTATTGATAACCTAGCTCTTGCAGGTAACTTAGTTCTTGACGTAGACGAGGCTAGCCTTGTACCCGGTCAGAATATGGATATCTTCCCCGGAAAAATCTTTCGTCGTCAGTCAGGCGTTACGGGAACAGCTATCAACGGTATTAAGTTTCCTAACACTGCTCCTGAAAACATTCAGATGTATCAAATCTCTCGCCAGCTTGCAGATGAAGATACAGGTATCCCGTCAATTATGCACGGACAAACGGGCGTAACAGGAACAGGCAGAACAGCAGCAGGGTTATCTATGCTAATGGGTTCTGCAGGGCTGTCCATGAAGACAGTTATTAAGAACATTGACGATTACATGCTAAAGCCTCTTGGTGAAGCGTATTTTCAGTGGAACATGCAGTTTAATGAGAAAGTAGAGGATATCGAGGGAGACTTAGAAATCAAACCTCGTGGTGTAGCAGCAGTTATGCAGAAGGAAGTACGCACACAGCGTCTTACTGCGTTGCTACAGACAGTAGCGAATCCTATGCTTGCTCCGTTTATCAAGATTCCAAATCTTATGAAAGAGCTAGCTATATCCCAAGACATAGACCCTGACTTGTTAGTTAACGATGCTAACGAAGCTCAAGTCTATGCTAAAATGTTACAAGGAATGATGGCAAATGCTCAACAAGGAACAGGCGCGGAAGCTAGCCCCCCTTCTGAACAACAAGGAATGGCCTCTAATGGAGGACTACCTGATGGACCTCAGAGAACTGACGATTCGGGGCGTGGTGACGGCACAATCGGAGTCGGAACTGCTCCGGGCGCAGGGGAAGCTGGGTTTACTGGAAACTCTCCTGAACTTGAAGAATAATTACGAAAAGGTAGTAGAGAATGGCAAATCCTTACAGCAGAGTACTTAGCAAGGATCAATATCTTAACTCGTTTGTAGATTTTTATAATCAGACACTCGGTACAGGTATTTCTAGTTCTGTTGCAATAGACCCTACAGAAGGTCAAGAAAATGAGCAGCAAGACGCTGGACCTAATATTTTTATGGGTTCAGATGATAACCCTTCTGATTTTTTAACACCTACTATTACGATGAATAGTCCTGAACAGGTCATGTCTCGTGCTACTAAGGAAATCGCAGAAGACAGAAACGATAATTTTTTTAAGGACTATAATGTAAGAGAACAAATACAAGAATTTTACAAAACTGATGCTGGTAAATTTGTTGGTGGTGTTAGCGCTCTTACAGGAAGCTTTATACCCGGCGCTGTGTTTGCAGGGGGCATAGCAATATCTGAAATAAGTCGCAGAGCTAAAGACAGAGCAGCGTATGATGTATACTCAGCAGGCAATCTTGCGGGTTCTACCCTAAACGTGGGTGGACAAGACATTGTTCGTAGACCCGGTTCTACTAACTATATTGGTACTGTTACTGGCGACCCCAAGCAGATTTACGCTCAAGAACAGATAAACTATGGCTACATCCCCGGCACGATGAAAGAAGAAGAAGGCGGAGAAGAGCAAGGGGGTAACTGGTCACGTACAGGTTTTGAGGGATTGTTGAGTGCTGATGCTGTTGATAAGCTAGGTAAGTTAGGGGTTAAAGGAAACTACGACGCTTATGGCAACTTTCATACTGCAAACGGTGCAGCCAGTATGGGTACTATGGAATCAGGACGAGCTTTATACAACGAAATTGTGTATGGCGGCACTGGTGGTAGAACTCCTACCAATGCAGAAGTAGCTGCCTTTATGAAAGACTTTAGAACCAACCTTGCTCCTAAAAAGTCGTGGTGGCAGAACACTACTTCTATGACAGCAGAAGATTACGCAGAAGCTCGTAAAACAGCCATAGAAAACTTACGTAATAAGTACCGTATCAGCGGCGCAGGAACAAACACACCTACTGCTACCTCCCCTGATTCCGATAGTGGTGGCACTACTCCTGATTTCAGTGTACCCGGCAGTACCGTCAGTGAAAGCTCAGACGATAGCGGGGATACTACTCCTACCTACACCTATTCTGGTCAAGACTCACAAGGTAATACAGTAACAACTAGCAGCACGTACGACGAAGCAGGAATGAATATCACGGGAACGCCTTCTACATCTACAGTTAGAACTGCACAAGATGATATAGTTGGTCCAGTATCTCGACCCGAAGTGAATATTAGCAGAACGTCGTCGTACGATAATAGTGACGATGATAGTTCTAGTGGGGGCGGCACTACATTTAGTGGTAGTACTACTAGCTATGGCACTACGGTATCTAACAAGCAAGGTGGTGCAGGTGAACATGCAGAGATTGGTAACTACGTTACAGAAAAGCAGAAGCAACAAAGTTCAGGCGGGGGTTCTAGTGGCGGCGGCGGTGGCAATAACGACTCCTGTGTGATAGCCACTCACGGCATTTCTACTGGAGGCTTTACTTTGATGGAAAAGGCAAAAGCAGAACTGTGGTGTCAGAAGACCTATCATGGTAAGTGGTACGGCGAAGCATTTAGAAGAGGCTACAGAGCAGCAGGACAGCGTTGTATTGATAGTGGCAATGCAGAGCAGCATTATCAGGAGTTCAAAGACTTTGTAGGCTATGGCAGAGGCGTTAAGAAGGGTTACAAGCTAGCTATCAATTACTATCTTCGCACCCTACAGTTTTTCATCAATGGTATGTTTTTAGGAAAATAGTATGGCTTTAACACCTAGAAAATCTGGCGTAGTTGGCGGAATGCCATCTCAGTTTAGTGAGCAACAGACTGTTGCTGATGATGTGCCTATGAATGGCAAAGAGGGTGGCATGGTAGTTAACGCTTCTGCTATTCAGCAGATGGGAGAAAAAGACTACTTAGACATGCTACAAAAAGCTCACGAGTTTTACCTTTTACGGGGGGGATCAGACGCAGGTACACGTATATCTGAACCAACCGCCTCATCACTACAACAAATTTTAGTATCTCGTGGTGAAGGATACATTGAGCCAGAGCTAGTAGCAATTATCGGAGAAGACCGTCTTACTAAGATAAACAATCGCGGTAAAAAAGCTACTGAAAAAAAGCTGCAAGAAGCAGAGCAACAGCAGCCCCAGCAGCAACAAGGATTTATTCCTCGCGCAGCAGAAGGAATGAAGATAGAAAAGAAAGAAGGCTTTGTTACTCGTGACGTAGGTGAACAGGTAGATATGGAAGACTACTTACCTATTCCAAAAGAAACTCTAAATAAATTTAGACAGTTTACCAAAAACAAAAAGCCTACTCGTACAGAAGTAAAGAATTTTATTGAGAAAGATTTAACAGACCAAGAGGCTCTTGCTCTAATTATCTTTACGGAAACTACCTCTAACACGGCTGATTTTGATGACATGCAAGCTATCGGTCAAGTAGTTCGTAATCGCATAGCTTCTAGAGATTTTGACTTCGGTAAGATACAAAATGTAAAAGATGTGGCTCTGCAGCATGTGGCTAACAATCCTAAAAAGGCGCTACAGTTTTCAGGACTTGAGCCTAGTGCTATATACCCTCGTTTGAAAGAGCTACGCGACGGTAAAGCAGACGTAGGTTTTAGAAAAAGTCTTGCTGCTGCACAAAATGCCCTAAGTGAAGAGACAGAAGGTTCAAGTCTTCTTCCCGATAATACCCTATTCTACACTCGCTCCGACGCAAAAGATCAATGGATGCGTAATTCAGAGAAGCTTGAGTTTGGTACAGAGATTGGAGAACACGAGTTCTATTACCCTAGAACTGCTCGTGAGTATCCATAATAATCGTCAGCTACCCGCGTATGCGGCCCTGACATAACCGAAGCGGCTACCTACTCGCCAAGTAGCCCCGCAATTTTGAGGTAAATAAAATGGCAAAAAAGGTAAAAGGCCATCGTGCTAATAAACCAAATGACTCTTTTGGGGTAACAAACGACTCTAACCTATATCGTGGTGGATACCGGGATGAGGTGTATCAGGAAACTGACGAGGAAGAAACAGAAGAGTTACAGGCTGACCCTGCACAAGAAGCAGCTACTCAGCAAGAAGTTGGTGACAGCTTCGTTCCACAAAAACAAGAAGCAGCGAATGACGAAGGACACGACTATAAAAAGCGTTACGACGATTTAAAACGTCACTACGACGATAAGATAGCAGAGTTCAAGTCAGAGCGTGAGCAGCTTTCAGACCAGTTAAAGAACCTAAAAGACAGAGCATACGAAATGCCTAGAGGTGTCACTCCCCCTAAGACTCTTGAAGAGTTAAAGGAATTTAAGGAAAGATATCCTGATGTTTTTGAAGTTGTTGAAACTGTGTCCAGCATACAAGCTGAATCGCAATTATCTAAGCTTCGTGAAGAAATGGACGTAATCAAGAAACGGGAAAAAGACTTAGAGAAGCAAAAAGCGTACGAAGAGCTTCTTAGACTGCACCCAGATTTTGATGAGTTAAAAGGCTCGAACGAGTTTATTAACTGGCTAGATGCACAACCACAGTCTCTTAGCGACGGTATCTATAATAACAATACAGATGCTAAGCTTGCGGCAAGAGTGGTGGACCTTTACAAAGTCGATACTGGTATCGGCAGAAAAAAGCCTTCTACTAAGGCTTCTAAGGAGACAGACGCTGCTGCTAGCGTTTCACGACCTGCAGCTAAAGAAATCTCCACCAATAATAAAGATGCCCAAATATGGAAGGCTTCTGAAATCGGCAAAATGAAATCATGGGAATTTGAAAAGTACGAAGTAGAACTGGACAAAGCCCGTGCAGAAGGCCGAATAGATTACAACAACTAATCCTCATATAAGGAAGGAATAACTATGGCTTTTAATAGAGCAGCAGGTTATAACAACCTGCCATCTGGGAATTTCACACCTGAAATTTTCAGTCAAAAAGTCCTCAAGTTTTTCCGTCGTGCTTCGGTTGCAGAAGATATTACGAATACCGATTACGCTGGAGAAATTGAGAACTACGGCGACACCGTGCGAATTATTAAAGAACCAACAATTACGGTTTCTTCATACTCTCGCGGTTCAACAGTAAACCCGCAAGACTTGGCAGACGACCAAACAACTATGGTTGTTGACCAAGCTAATGCTTTCGCATTTAAAATTGACGACATTGAAGAGCGTCAGTCTCATGTTAACTTTGAGGCACTGGCAACTTCTTCAGGTGCGTACTCTTTAAAGCGTAAGTACGATGGTAACATCCTAACTTCGATGTTTGAGGGTGCTGGCCTGTCATCTGAAACTGGTGCAGCTACTGCTACTGTTTCTGGTTTAGGCACACTAGGCACACCTTTGACTTCGCAGACAGGTGACAACCTTGTTAACCTTATGCTGAAAATGGCTCGTGCATTGGACGATCAGTCTGTACCAGAAGAAAATCGCTGGTTTGTGGCTGCTCCTGCTTTCTACGAGACTCTGTTTGGCGCAGGTGCAAAGTTTGCTGAAGTTCAGGTAACTGGCGACGGTACTTCACCTCTGCGTAACGGCCTTGTAATGCAGGGCAACGTCGCAGGCTTTAACTGCTATAAGTCAACAGCTATGAACGCTGCTGGCTCAGACACTGTAGACGTAACAGGCTTGGGCGCTGGTGAGTTCCCAATTTTGGCAGGTCACATGTCATCAACTGCAACTGCTTCGCACATTGCGAAAACTGAAGTTGTACGTTCAACTGAAACCTTTAGCGACATTGTTCGTGGCTTGCATGTGTTTGGACGTAAAGTCCTTCGCCCTGAAGCACTCGTACGTGGCGTTATTTCACTGTAAGAAGGGAACTTGAATTATGGCTACTTACTCAATTAGTGGTGCAGGTACAACTGGCTTCCCTGCAGGCGGTGCAAACGTACGGGTTATCAGCGAAGTTGTAGATTTTTCTGCAACCACAAACGCTGCCGCCGACGTTTTTGAAACGCTAGGCATTCCAGCCGAAACAACTGTTCTTGGTGCTGGTATCAATGTTATTACTGCAGACTCTGCAGGTAACTCTGGTACTTTGGCTCTAGGTGATGGTGGTGATGCTGACCGTTTTGTAGCTGCTTCTACTGTAGCTGCTGTGGGTCAGGAAACTGCTATCTTTGCGACAACAGTTCCTCACCTTTATGGTGCAGCAGATACAATTGACCTAACCGTTGCAACTGGCGCAATTAACGCCGTTGTACGTGTATGGGCAATCGTTGCTGATTGTACTGGTGGTGTTGAAGCTGCTCAGACAGTTACATTCGCCTAAATAAAATGTTGAGGGGCGGGGCAACTTGCCCCTTGACAACTCGGTAAAATCGTGATAAAAGCGATTATCAACCGCCGGGATATATACATTTATGTTTACTACTTATGTTTTATTTTGCTCTCTCATAACTGGCTCTTGCACAGAGGCCATAGACACTAGAGGTCCGTACGATACCCAGCAACAATGTGTAGCTAGAGCAGTAGAAATGGCAGCAGAAATAAGTCAAGTGGCAAAAGAGCCACAAAAGTTTCACTACAAGTGTAAACTAGAATTAGGTAAATACGATTATGCCGCGTAAAAAAGAAACCCCCATACGTAAAACAACTACAGGTAAGAGTGCTAATTACCGCCCTACCAAGTCTGGTGCGGGTATGACTAAAAAGGGTGTAGCAGCTTATCGTAAGAAAAACCCCGGTTCTAAGTTAAAGACAGCCGTAACAGGCGAAGTTAAAAAGGGTAGCAAGGATGCTAAGCGTCGTAAGTCATTTTGCGCTCGTAGCGCAGGGCAAATGAAGAAGTTTCCTAAAGCTGCAAAAGACCCTAACAGCCGTTTGCGTCAAGCACGAAAGAGATGGAAATGCTAACTGCACTTATTGGACCTATAACCCAGATAGCAGGTACGTGGCTAGAAGGTAAGGTAGAAAAGACCAAAGCAGAGACAGGAGCGAAGGTTGCAAAAGCTAAAGCTGAAGCTGTTATTATGGAAAAGAAAGCTACTGGCGAAATTGATTGGGATTTGGCTATGGCTGAAGGAAGCAAACATTCATGGAAAGACGAGTGGATTACACTTTTATTTTCTGTTCCACTTATACTTGCTTTCTGTGGAGATTGGGGCAGAGAAATTGTACAGGAAGGCTTCTTGGCTTTGCAAGCTATGCCTGAGTGGTATCAGTACAGTCTGGGCCTTATTGTTGCAGCGTCGCTAGGTATGCGTAGCGCAACCAAGTTTTTTGGTAAGAAATAGTGGCTGATTGGCTAGACAGATACCTTAAGGTAAACATCACAGCTAAGCTAACTATGATTGCTAGCGTTATGATGTCTTGGCGTTGTGCAGAGTGGTTCATGCACTTGGAAGAGCCAACAACCGCACAGGCTAGTTTCGTATCCGTAATTATGGGTGTTATGACGGGTATTTATGGTTTGTATCTAGGTAGAGAAGCAAAGGGTAAGTAATGCAGTACGACAGACAGGCACTAATTGACCAGCTAATTCTACACGAAGGCATGGAACTGAAGGTCTATCAGGACCATCTGGGCATCGACACAATTGGTGTGGGCCGCAACTTACAAGATAGAGGTATAACCGACGGCGAGTTATCTTTTATGAACAAGCTCCGACCAGAAGTGTATGATGTAGGAATTACTGAGGCTAATGCTCGTTTCCTTCTGTCCAACGATATAGATATAGTAGAGAAAGAATTACTAGATGCTCACCCATGTATTGACCGTCTTGATGATGTGCGTATTCGCGTGGTACTTGATATGGCCTTCAATATGGGTATACCTAGACTACGGAAGTTCAAAAATATGTGGGCTGGAATACACGACGGCGACTACGTTCGGGCAGCTTTAGAGATGATTGATTCTCGCTGGGCGAAACAAACAAAATCACGGGCAATACGTTTGTCTGATGCTATGAAAACAGGGGTATTGGTAATATGACATTACGATATCAACCACCAAGAGATGCACAGTCTTCCGAAGAAAAACAAAAAAAAGAAAAGGGTCAAAACTATAATCCTAATCCTACTCCACCCCCTAAAATTCGTCAGGGGGTAATTCGTGGCGTAGAAGGAAAAGAGACTAAAGACGGGTACACGTATGGTTATCACGAATATAACTCTCCTATGAGTAAAGAGGGATTTGACCGTCTTACTAAAGGCAAGTACAAAAATAAAAGGAGCGCTTAGTGGTAGGCAATCTTTCTAAATTTACCACAGAAGGTAAGAATATAACTAGTACGTTAGCAGGGGCTAGTGCAGACGTAATCTACACTGTTCCAAATAATTACAGTGCAATCATAAGATTTCTTCACCTTAGTAATGGTACAGCCAACAACAAAAAGGCGTACGTTCAATTTTATCACGCAGATGAGGCTGCGTATCACTACATTGCATCAGGATTAGCTATGGACGCTAATTCTGTTTTTGACTTAGCTAACGGAAACTATTTTAATCTTCATGCAGGCGATAAGATTGTAGCATACATTGAAACAGGAATGACGCTAGATGTTATGCTTTCTGCAGAAGAGTATTACGACCCCGCAAGGATTTAACAATGTCACGTAAAGCACCATCTAAACCTGCTAAGAAAACAAAAAGCAGGGTAAATGAAGCAGGCAATTATACTAAGCCTGAAATGAGAAAAAGATTATTTAACAGAATTAAAGCGGGTTCAAAGGGCGGAGCAAAAGGTCAGTGGTCAGCGAGAAAAGCCCAAATGCTTGCGGCTGCTTATAAAAAGGCAGGGGGCGGATATAAAAATTAATATGTAAGGAAGTAGAGGAAAACATGGTTGACCCAATAAGCGCAATCGCCGCCGCTAAACTTGCTTACGAAACCATAAAAAAGGGCTTTCAAATAGGCAAGGACGTTGAGTCGATGGCGGGAGACATCGGAAGGTGGATGAACTCCATTAACGAAGTAAAAGATAGTCATAACAAAGCAAAAAGCCGAAGATATGGAAGTGTTGAAGAAGAAGCCCTAGAAACATTTGCAGCTAAGAAACAAGCTGAGAAAATGGAAGACGAGTTACGTAACTTTATTATAGGTAACTACGGACTGAATGGATGGAATGACATTATACGTATTCAGGCCCAGCTTCGTAAAAAGAAACTAGAAGAAAAAAGACAAAGACAACAGCAAATAGAAAACATAATGTACTGGGGAACTGTCGGCTGTTTAGTACTTCTAATTACAGTATTCTTAATAGGAGTATTGACATTTGCGCTATTTTAGTGTAAAATAGAGTATTTAAGGGTTGACATTTATGAAAAAACTAGCTGTAGAAGCTTTGATTCACAAGTATAAGGCAGAGTGTTCAGATGCAAAGTATGTATTCAGCAATTACTTTAATAATCCTGTTGCGGTGGGTGAGCATCCGAATTTACTTCAAGAGATGGATACTGCACTTTCAAAATATGCGGCGGCTCAAGAAAAGCTAGCTGCAATCGTAGATTTAACAGAGGAATTAGATTATGGCACTGAAAAAGAGCCAACGCTCTTTGAAGGCTTGGACTAAGCAGAAGTGGCGTACTAAAAGTGGCAAGCCGTCGACACAAGGTCCAAAAGCTACCGGGGAAAGATATCTACCTGCAAAGGCCATCAAGTCCTTATCAGCGAAAGAGTACGCAGCGACAACCCGTGCTAAGCGCAAAGCAACTAAAGCTGGTAAGCAAGTCTCCAAGCAACCCAAGAAAATCGCTAAAAAAGTACGTCGTCATAGAAGAGTAAGCTAATGAATTACAAAGAACTGATTAACGCTGTACTAAAAGAGATAAACGAAGTACAGATTACTACTGTATCTGGTGCGACGGGGATACAGGCTAGCGTAGCTGACTTTGTTAACAAGGCGCAGCGTGACATTATTAACTCTGAGGTAGAGTGGCCTTTCACCGTTGTATCTCAATCCTTTACTAGCGTCGCTGGAACTGGCGAGTATAGCAGGGAGTCTGATGCTAAGACTCTAGATTACGATAGCTTTAAGGTTAGAGAAACAGCTAGCACTGCACAACGCACTTTACAGTATCTTTCGTACGATGAGTACGTAGATAGCTACAACGCATTTGACAGTAACCCATCAGGCGATTCGAGAGGATTGCCTCAATTTGTATATGAAACACCTGACCAGAAGATTGGCTTGTCTCCTATACCCGACGTTGCTACCTATACTCTAAATTACTATTACTATAAGACTACTTCTGATATGTCTGCGGATACCGACAATCCAACTGTACCTGAAAGATTTCACGACGTTATTGTAAATAGAGCTAGGTACTACGCCCACATGCTTCGTTCTGACGCACAGTTCTCACAGTTTGCGTTAAGGGAGTACCTAGAGGGTGTTGGTCGTATGCGAGTAGAACTCATAAACAAAAAAGATTATTTGAGAGCAGTATAGTATGCCTGATACTTCCGTTATTAGCCCTCTTGTCGTTCGTCTAGGCGGTGGGTTAGTACTCGACAAAGATACGTTTTCGCAGCCACCCGGTTCTGCTACTGGCCTTCAAAATTTTGAGCCAGACATTAACGGTGGCTATCGTCGCATTAACGGCACAGGTAAATTCAATACTAACATTGTTCCTCAAACGGCATCTTCTAGTGAAACGATATTAGGAGTACACGTTTATAAAAACTCTGTTATAGCTGCAAGAGGAACAAGCGTTTACAAAGGCGGTAGTACGGGTTCGTGGACAAGCATTGATAGTGGTAGAACAAGTGCAGGTCGCTACTACTTTGAGAACTTTAACTTTGATGGTACAGATAAGGTTATTTACGTAGACGGCACTAACAGGGCTGCTGTTTATAATAATACCTCTGTTACAGACCTCACAGCATCTGGCGCTCCTACTGACCCTTCGTTTGTCACTATTTTTAGAAGTCACGTTTTCTTAGCGGGTATGTCTTCTACTCCTCAAGAGATTGTGTTTAGCGCACCCTTCGATGAAACAGATTTTTCTGCTGCTAGCGGTGCAGGCTCTATCAAGGTGGACGATACAGTTACAGGTCTGAAGGTGTTTCGTGAGAACCTGTTTATCTTTTGCGAAGACTCCATCTACAAGCTTGGCGGTTCTAGCATTGCAGACTTTGCTGTAGTTCCTGTCACTCGAAAGATTGGCTGTATTGATGGCAACAGTATTCAAGAAATTGCAGGTGACATCGTTTATCTTGCACCTGACGGCCTAAGAACTATTGCTGCTACTGACCGTATCGGTGACGTAGAACTGGGTACGATTTCAAAGCAGATTCAACCTCGTCTAGAAAACCTATCAAAGGATAAGATAAGCAGCCTTGTTATTCGCGGAAAAAGCCAGTACCGCTTGTTCTTTCCCACTGATGCAGGCTCTGTATCTTCTTCTAGCGGTATTATGGGTGTTATAAAGGCAGGCGAACAGGGAGGTGTCGGCTGGGAATATGCTGACCTAATAGGTATTAAACCATCTGCTTGTACTTCAGGATTTATTAGTGGTACAGAGACTATCTTGCACGGCGGATACGACGGCTACATCTATACCCAAGAAACAGGCGATGATTTTGACGGCACAGATATTGTAGCTTTTTATAAAGGCCCACACTATACGATGGGCGATGCAGGCATCCGAAAAATGATGCAGCGTATTATTTGGAATTACGAAAACGAAGGTTCAGTAAACTCTACTGTAAAGTTAAAATACGATTTTGGTTCGGGAGAAACCCCCCAACCTCAACCTTACAGTTTAGCGGTAGGAAATAGCGCGGCACTTTTTGGAACAGCCCTATTTGGAACAGCTACGTTTGGCTCTACTGGCATTCCTCTTGTCAGACAAAGCGTAGAAGGAAGTGGGTTTACAGTCGGAGTACAAATCGACGACGCTTCTGGCTCACCCCCCATTTCATTAAAAGGATACCAACTGGAATTTACTCCGGGTGGAAGGAGATAATTTATGGCAGGTTATACTAGACAAGCCACGTTTACAACTGGAAATGTAGTTTCCGCGTCAGACTTTACTAACGAGTTTGATGAACTGCTGTCTGCGTTCAGTAATACTAGCGGTCACGCTCACGACGGTACGGCTGCTGAAGGTCCAGTTATCGGTCTTATTGGTGACGCTGGCGTTGCCACACCTCTTAACAAGATTGTAGTTGACACTTCCAACGATAAAATTGGTGTGTTTGTAGACGTTTCGGGTGCGACTACTGAACAGGTACGTTTTCAAGATGGCGCTATCGTTCCCGTGACAGACAGCGACGTTGACTTGGGTACGTCTAGCCTGCGCTTTAAAGACCTGCACATTGACAGCGTTGCGATGGCAACCACGACTGTTACCGACATACTCGACGAAGATAACATGACTTCTGATAGTGCAACCGCCCTTGCAACTCAGCAGTCTATTAAAGCGTACGTCGATGCCAACTCTGGTGGTGGCGGGGGTTCGTCTACCTTTGTTGGTTTATCTGATACTCCATCCAGCCTGTCTAGTGATGGCGGCAAGATGGTCAAGGTCAACAGTGGTGGAACTGCTCTTGAATTTGTTACAGCAAACACAGACGCTATTGCGGAAGGTTCTAGCAATCAGTACCACACTACAGCAAGAGCAAGGGCTGTTCTAACTGTTACCACTGCCGGAGCTAGTGGTGGTGGTGGATTAAGCTACAACGACTCTACTGGTATCTTTACCTTTACTCCTGCTAACGTAAGCGGCGGTGGGGGTAGTGGTTCAGTAAATTGGGGCGCTACAGGAAACGTGGGAACTACTGCTAGCGCTACAGGCACTGCATCTACTGCTCTGGGCTATAACAGCGTGGCAAATGGTACGGGTGCGCTTGCGGTAGGATATCAAGCTGATGCTACTGCCAACAACGCAGCAGCGTTCGGTTATGATGCAGATGCTACAGCAGCAAATTCGTTAGCTTTAGGATATTCGTCTGAAGCTGACCAAGCAAACGGGGTTGCTATCGGTGCGTATGCAAACACCTCTGCAGCCAATCAGTTGATGCTGGGGGGTACAGGTTCTGGCGGCGGTACTAATGGTTTTACATCTATTCGTGTAGGTAATAGTGGTTATGTTCCGTCCGATAATCTTGACCTAGCTCCTAAAAATTACGTGGACAGCCAAATAACTACAAATTTAGCTTCCTCTACTACTTTCATTGCTTCTAACGGAACAGCCACAGCAAGTGGAACAGACGACATTGCTATTGGGCCGGGAGCTAATACAAATGGCGCTACCGAAGCTATTGCTATTGGTAAAGGCGCAGAAGCTAAGCTTAGCTCTAGCACGTATGGTGTGGCGGTAGGTAGTTCTTCCTCTGTAGGGGGCAATGCGGTAGCGGTAGGATACCAAGCAGACGCAGCAGACGAATCAGTAGCTGTTGGGGAGCAAGCAGACGCTTCTGGTTCAAGAAGTGTAGCTTTAGGATTACTTGCAGAAGCTACACACAACAATAGTACAGCTATAGGTTACAGCGCAGCTTCTGCCGCAGCTAACCAACTCATGCTGGGTGATGCTTCTAGTTCTGGTTTTACCTCTGTTCGCGTCGGTAACACCAGTTACGCTCCTTCTAATAACCTTGACCTGACCCCTAAGAATTACGTCGACACTCAGGTAGCAGCCAAAGCAGCCCTCACTGACCTTTCTGTTGGTACAGCAAGCGCTAGTGGTGGCGGTGCATTGGCGTACAATAGTTCTACTGGTGCATTTACGTTTACACCGTCAACAAGTGGAAATCGTACGTTTGTTAGATACAGCCGATACAACCCTAGCGTAACTGCTCCCTTAACATTCAATCCTTCAGTTTCTCCGTTCAATATAGCTGCTACTAACGCTATATTTTTTGTTCCTCAAACGCCATCAAAGGATGGAAATTCTGGAACAGGAGTAGCCGTAACTTCAGGGGGTAGCGGAGTAACAGCAGGATTTCCTTCTCAATCAAATGTAGCAGCCCTTACATCTGGATATATAGACCTTACTAACAACTCTGGTTCTACCATAAATATAACTACAGCAGGTCAGTTTGCAATTACAGCCCGTCTAACAAATAGAGGTACAGCTACAGGGTTTGCTGCTTCTTTATCATTTCGTGTATACGAAACAAGGTCTTCAGGAAATCCCGTATCATCGGGACATTTATACCCTTCTGGGGGAAGCCTCTCAAATACCGCCTCATTCCTTCCATATAACTTTACTTCAGCTTCAGGTACAGTAACGGACACAGCACTTGACAATAATATTAGCTGGGGTAATGGTCAAAGTCTTAGGGTGGTTTTAGGCGTTAATGTTGACAACAGCGGAACTTTATTTGCCAATGCTACTGACTACGATTTTGATATTGAAGTATTAGATTTTACTTTAATGTACGATTCTGCTGTTTCTAATTACAGTAGCACAACTACAGATGTAGAGGGCATAAAAGTAACATTTAGTGCAGCAGGATCATCTAATTATGTTGGCCTGAATGCTAGCCCTGCAGCAGGTGATAACGTAGTAGGTTTTTACGAAGGTTCATCCGCAAGCTCTACAGGGTCAGACTACGATTGGTCTGTGTATGCGCCCTTACCTACGTCTAACCTTTCTAACGATGATGTTATCAAGTATAATACTTCTTCAGGATGGACGTACGGTCAGCTAGTTAGTCCCCCCACCAGCTTTTCGTCTTTTGATGCTGGGACTCTTACCCATGCTAACGCATCTTCCTACGAAACTGTAGGAACACTTATGAAACTGAATGATGGACACGAAGGGGTAGGCGAAGTTATCGTATCTGTAAAGACCTCTGCTGGCGTTGAGGTTCAAAAGGTAAACTTCTTACTTACAAGTTCTGGGGTATCCCATACAACTTTTGCTAACGTAAGTTCTACGGGAAGTACTCTGGGTTCGCTGGATGTAGTGTTTAGCTCTGCGAACGGTGGAACAGCGCTACTGAAAAGTCAAAACGCATCGGCGGTGGCAACAACATACACGTTCCACGTTACACAACTTTAATTACTGAGGAAAGATTATGGCAAAACAAGATTTCAAAGTTGATGGCGGTTTAGTAGTATCGGAAGGTATTACTGTTACTGGGGGTACAGTTGACTTTAGTGGAGCTTCTGGAGGTGGTCAAAGCCTGTATGATTTGTCAAACGTCAACTCTAGCTCTAGCCCAACTAACGGGCAGGCATTAGTTTGGGACAACACCAATTCATATTGGACACCTGCTACTGTAGCTGGTAGTGGGGGTATTGCTCTATCTGACCTAAGTGTAACTCAAGCTAGTGCATCAGGTACGGGTACGCTTGCTTATAATAACGTATCTGGTGGTTTTACCTACACTCCCCCCGACCTATCCGGCTATGCTGCTCTTACAGACCTCAGTGTAGCGACAGCAACAGGCTCTGGTAGTGGTTCACTTGCATACAATAATGCTACTGGCGTATTTACCTTTACCCCGCCTAATCTTTCTACCTATCTAACTGAATCTTCTCTTACTGGTTCTGACCTAGACATGAATGGTAACAAAGTTCTGTTTGGTAACTTGTATTCCGCAGAAAGTGACTTGCCTTCCGCTTCTTCCTATCATGGTATGTTTGCTCATGTCCACGCTACAGGCAAGGGATACTTTGCCCATGCAGGTTCGTGGCACAAGCTACTAGACGAAACTTCATCTACAACCGACCATCTGTCTGAGGGCGGCACTAACCTGTACTACACTGAAGAACGTGTAGATGACCGCGTAAACACGTTAATCCAAGCAGGCAGCAATATAACAATTACATATAACGACCCCGGCAATCAGCTTACAATTGCTGCTGCAGGCGGTGTTATTGCTCTCTCTGACCTTTCGGTTATTACCGCTACGGCAAGTGGTGGTGGCTCTTTGGCATTTAGCGATACGACAGGTGTATTTACCTTTACCCCGCCAGACCTGTCTGCCAAAGTTGAATTGGACGATTTGTCTATTGCTACTGCTGCTAACTCCGCAAGCGGCTCACTGGCATACAATAACGTAACTGGTGTGTTTACCTTCACTCCACCAGACTTGACCAGCTACGTAACTTCTGTAACCGTTGACAGCATTACTGATACTAACATCACATCTGTTGCTAACAACGAGTTTCTTGTGTATGACTCAGCTAGCAGCAAGTGGACTAACCAGACTGCTGCAGAAGCAGGGCTGGCTACTGTTGCTACAAGCGGTCAGTACAGTGACCTTCTCAACCGTATCGAAGACACCGACGACTTAACAGAAGGTTCTACAAACCTGTACTACACTGATGCCCGTGTAGATTCTCGTTTATCTGGCGGTAGCGTGGCTACAGTCACAACTACAGGCAACGTGACAGTCGGGGGTAACTTGACCGTTAGTGGCACGACCACCACCGTCAATACCGAAACCATCAACTTAGCCGACAATACTATTACTCTTAACTCTAACTTTGCTGGGTCTAGCCCTACTGAAGACGGCGGCATTGAGATTGAGCGAGGCACACAAACTAATAAAACTTTGGTATGGAATGAAACCAGCGATAAGTGGACAGTCGGTAGTGAAACCTTTGTAGCGGGTACGTTTGAAGGTGCTTTAACAGGCAACGTAACAGGCAACGTAACGGGTACAGTTAGCGACATTACCAATCACAGTCTGTACTCTTTGAGCAACGTCTTTACTTCCTCTGCTCCTAGTGACGGTCAGGTGCTTACTTGGGATAATTCTAATAGCTATTGGAAGCCTACTACTGTAACTAGCGGTGGTGGTGGCTCGACTACTTTCGTAGGTCTTACCGACACTCCTTCTGCCTTTACTGGTGCAGGGGGCAGGTTGGTAAAGGTCAACTCTGGCGCTACTGCTCTTGAGTTCGTAACTGACGACAAGATTGCGCTGACCGACCTATCGGTAATTACTGCTTCTGCAGGTACATCTGCGCTGTCGTACAACAATTCTAGCGGGGTTCTCACCTTTACCCCACCAGACTTGAGCAGCTACCTTACAGAGATATCAGGGGATACTACTCCGCAATTAGGCGGTATGTTAGACGTAAATGGCAACGCTCTGGGTGATGGTGTACTGGAATTGTTGAAGTTCAGCGAAACAGCCAGTGCCATTAACGAATTTACAATAGCCAACGCCGCAACAGGTGGTAATCCTGTTCTCAGTGCTACAGGTGATGACACTAACATTGGAATTACCCTGACACCAAAAGGTACAGGCGACATCACTTTGGGTACGCTAGTATTTGATGGCGACCAGACGGTAGGTTCAGGACAGGACGACTACGTACTTACCTACGACCACAGTGCAGGCACGATTGGTTTGGAAGCGGCAGCAGGCGGAAGTAGCATTGCGTATCTCGAATCTAACGTAACTACTGCCCCAACTGGCACACTTTCTACTGGTACACTAACGCTTGGTGGTTCAGCCCGACATGGTGGTACGTTAAATACGAACTTAGGTAATTTTGCTGGCTCTAGCGAAACTACTGGAACTAACCATATTCGCAGCATCGCTATCGGTCACTCTGCTCGTTACTATGGTGATGACAACGTAGTTATCGGTAATGCAGCGAGAGCTAATAACAGCAGCGGTCAAGGCGTTGTAATTGGTGGCTCAAACGGCACTTTTGCAAGGGCTGGAAACAAAGGCATTGCGATTGGCTATCAGGCGCAGTCTACCTCAGCAGGGGCAGTTGCGATTGGTGCAAATACTGTCAGCAGCGGCACAGGGTCAGTTACTGTAGGTGAAAATACAGACGCTACAAACCAGTACAGCATGGCGATTGGGCAAGGCGCACAAGCTACAGCAAATGCGGCAGTTGCGATTGGCGCAGATGCCAGTACAGCTACAGCCAACCAGCTTATGCTTGGCAAGAATGACACCACTAAGGGCTTTACCTCTATTCGTGTCGGCAATACATCTTATGCGCCAAGCGACAACTTAGACCTCGCAACAAAGGGCTATGTAGATAGCAACGCTGGTATTGCATTGTCAGACTTGTCGGTTGCTACCGCTTCGGCTAGTGGCAGTGGCTCTCTGGCCTACAATAATTCAACTGGTGTCTTTACGTTTACCCCAGCCGCTTCTAGTGGTGGTTCTATAAACTACATCTCTTCTACATTAACAGGCAACGCAACAGCATCAGGAACAGGCGCACTAGCTATAGGCAGTGGCTCTACAGCTAGTTCGATTAACTACTCTCTAGCGATTGGTACAAACGCCAACACAACAGGAAATAACGCAATTGCTATTGGCTCTGGTGCAAGTAACGATAAAACCGAAGCGAGTGGCGGTGCATCTATTGCTATTGGGCATGGTGCTGATGCGACAGGAGATGGCACTGTTGTTGTAGGTCACAATGCTTCAACAACAGGCAATTATGGAGTAGCGTTTGGTCAACAAAGTACGGCTGCAGTTCTTGCTACAGCGCTTGGTTATCAGACTTCAGCTACTGCTAGTTACAGTACGGCTATTGGTTACAGTGCATCAACCTCAACGGCTAATCAGCTTATGTTGGGTGACGCTACTTCCTCTTACGGTTACACATCTATTCGTGTAGGCAATACCAGCTACAGCCCGTCTGATAACTACGACCTTGCTACGAAAAAATATGTAGATGATAACGCTGGCGGTAGCGGTGGTCTGGGCAACTATGGTGCAGTAAACAGTACAGGAACAGCCGCCTCTGCGACAGGAACTGATGCTATCGCAATCGGTGAAAGTGCCTCTGCTCCAATTCAGGATGCAGTATGTATTGGTAACGGAGCAAGCGCTACTGCAAATCTTGGATATTCTGCTGTTTCTATTGGTTTAAATGCGTCTGTTACAAGCTATCAGGGCATAGCGCTTGGTGAAAATTCAGTAGGAAGTGCTTACTGTGTGGCTATTGGCTCTTACACAGATGCTACTGCTAACTACGCAATGGCAATAGGCAATAACGCACAAGCAACAGCCACAGATACAATTGTGATTGGTAGAGCAGCAAGTGCCAATAGTGCAGGTAACATTGTGATAGGAAAAAGCGCAGGTTCAACAGGCGCACGAAACCTAATCATTAATAATCACGGATATGCGACAGGCTCGTATAATACTCTTGTCGGTGCTAATCTAAATTCCAGTACTCATAGAATTTATGCAGCAGGTAGCTATAACACCTGTTTGGGGTATTACACCCAGCCAATAGGCTCTGGTGGTTATAATACTCATGTGGGCTATGCGGCTGGTAATACAAATTATAAGTCAAATGTGAGTTGCTTCGGCTATCTCGCACAGTCTAATGTAACCAATTCAGTAACTTTAGGAAACACCTCAGTAAGTAGCTTACGTTGTGCAACTACATCTATTACTTCAATTTCGGATGAGCGTGATAAAACGCAAGTAGAGACTTTAGATGTTGGTCTGGACTACGTAAATGCTGTTGAGCCAAAAGTTTTCTATAAGAACCCTAGAGGTGCATACTACAGCGAAGTTTACACCAACGAACAGCTAGCGGCTGACGAAAGCCTTACTCAAAGCTACACCTTTGACCAAGCTAGCTATGATGCTGGTACGCAAAAGACTGATATGCGTGAGTTTGGCTGGATTGCTCAGCAAGTCGAGACTGCTTTGCCTTCGCAATATCAAGATACTCGATTGACTGTCGATGAAGTTGACCCCGTACATGGATACGATGTGAAGCGGTTCAATGGTGCTGACATGATGCCAATCTTGTGGAAAGCGTTACAGCAATTATCCGACAAACACGACCAGCTACAGACAGACTACGACGCTCTGCTAGCACGGGTCGTAGCATTGGAAAACGCTTGATTTTTTCGCCCTAACTTACTATAATAAGTAAGTAAACTTAACGTAACTTGAGGTAAATAAAATGGCAAAAAACCAAAAAGAAACAATCGTAGAAGAAAGCCCTGTAGTACAAGCAGGCAATGACGCAGAGGCTTTGTTGAACAACGAGATATTTATCTCCGTCATGCAGGACTTGATGAACGCAGGTTCGACAAGCATTCTACGTACCACCCCTGATCAGAAAGATATGCGTGAACGTGCGTACATGTTCTACGTCGCTCTTAATGACATTTTGCTTACTCTACGTAACAGAGTAGAGGCCAAAGATGCAGAGCTAAATCCTTCTGAACAAACAGATGAAGAGGCTGCTGCTTAACAATGGATTCTTCTATGATGCTACTTTGGAACATCATCCTGACGCTGGTTTTCGTGCCAGCGTTTTGGATGTTCCGAACATACGTTTCAGAAATTAAGAGAATTGACATACTCTTAAATCGTACGCGGGAAGAGTACGCTACTCGTTCGGAAATGCGTGAAGATATGCGTCGTGTTATGGAAGCTCTTCATAGAGTCGAGGACAAACTAGATAAGGTGTTAGGCAAGTAGTATGGCGTATGTGTATGTTTCTGGTCCTAACAAGGGCCAGCCCGTTCCAGATAACATAGTACAACCCGCCACACCTGTATATACAACTGATGGAGCAGGAAATACGGTATCAAACCAGTACTCCTCTAGCCCTACTTCTGGTCCATTCATTACAGATTCAACCCCAGCAAATACCGAAACAACAGTCACTACGGGCATACCTACCTATAATCCAGATAGCATTACCACCTCTACAGGAACGACAACTATGGCAAATACGAACATAATGACAGGACAAGTTGACACGGGCGGCATCGAACAAGCGCCTGTAGTAGACGATCAAGGAAACGTCATACCGGGAACAAACACTCCTTTTGTAAACGCCGCCTCTGATGCAGCTACGTTTGGAACTGATTTAGGTCAGGCAATGGGGCAGCTAGCACAGGGAACATCTCAAGTAACAAGGGGTACTCCTGCTTATATAATGGGAGACTCTCCCTCTACAGTTACACCAGAGCAAATGCTGGTAGATTCTGAAAGAATAGCAGAAACTACTCTTTCTCCTGTTCAGCCCTCTGTTATCCCCTTACAAGGTTCTGAAGGATTAGGTCAGGTAGGAAATGTAGCTACCGTAAGTGGGCAAATAGCCGAAACAGGTATGGCTCGTCCTGAAGACATACAGGCCGCACAAATACAGGCTGCACAAATGTCACCCTCTGCGGGTTCGTTTGTACAAGCCCAAACAGCGCAACTTGACGAGAAAGCTACCACACAGTATCAGCTAGAGCAAATTCTATCTTCTCTGGAAGAAGGCAAACCAATGCCAGCTTGGGCAGCGCCAGCCGTACGCAAGGTAGGAGCAACTATGCAAGCTCGTGGTATGGGGGCATCTAGCATGGCCTCTGCCGCTATGGTGCAGGCAGTCATGGAATCAGGGATTACTATTGCGGCAAACGATGCTGCCAAGTACGCTCAAATAGGTTTAGCTAACTTAACAAATAGACAACAGGCGGCGCTATCCAATGCAGCTATGATGGCAGGAGTAGATAAGGCCAATCTAAGCGCAAGACAGCAAGCAGCCGTAACAAATGCCCAGCTTCTTTTACAGACGGATATCGCCAATCTGTCTGCCCAGCAAAAAGCAGACACACTAGAATATAACGCTCTTGTACAGGGTATGTTTAAGGATGCCGCAGAACAGAACGCTGCTGCTCAGTTCAACGCTAAGAACCAGCTACAGGTAGAAGAGTTCTTCGCAGAACTAGAGACACAAGTTGAAACAGCTAACGCTAATCGTAACGCTTCGCTAGAGCAGTTTAACACAAGTGAGGCTAACGCACAAGCACAGTTTAACTCCACCATGAGAGATGCAAGAGAGCGTTTTAACGCAAACATGCAATTCGCAGTAGACCAATCCAACGTACAGTGGCGCAGACAGATAAATACTGCTAATACCGCTACGATGAACGAGGCGGTACGCATGGACGTACAGAACACATTCGCAGCCAGCCAAAATGCTATTGCTAGTTTGTGGCAAAAGTACAGAGACAATGCTGCTTGGAATATGCAGAAAGGTGAATCCTACCTGCAAAGAGCGCATGAGATTGGCATCATGGCAATGGAATTTTCTAATTCAAACTCGCTGTACGACAAGCAGCAAAAAGACCAGATAGGTTTTGCTATCGGGGATTGGATTGCTACTTGGGCGGGACAGAAAGACGACAAGAAGGAAGATTAAGGATAAAAGAACATGGCTGATTTAATTAAAAGCGTAGGAAAGCTGCTTTCTGGAGATTACGTAGGATTCGCGGGTGATGCGTTTAATGCGTATGGTAAAAGCAGGCAAAATAGTGGCGGAGAAGATAGTGGCGATAGTGGACAGCAGGGATTTGCAATGCCACGTCCTCGTCCTGTAAGTCAGTTAACACGGGGACAGCCTATGCGTCCTGTTACCCTAAATCCCATTCAAAAGCTGGTAGAAGGTTCTCCTGCTGTAAAGTCTAGCATGAGATACTTAGCAGAGGGCGGAGCATCGAATATAGATGTAATGCGGATACTCAGAGAAAACTCTCCCACGTATCTACGCATGACGACGAGAGGCGGCACACCAGCAAGATTACCCCCTCCTACGTTAAGAAAGAAGGACAAGTAGCATGGAATTAGAAGAGTTACAAGAACAGGAAAAGATGCGTCCTCAACGCGGCTCTATAGAAGCAAGTGACTCTTTTTCTGTAGCGCCACCCGGCTACGGTTTGACCAGCGATAACACACGCTGGGCGTGGGGCAAACCCCCTCGTGTAGTCGACCCTAAACAAGCTTTGGATACTGCCGTCAACAGCATGGAATCTCCAAAAATTAAAAGAGAGATGATGAAGCTGCTTGTGGTAGGTGCTTCTGTCGAGTCTCTTGTAGAGGGGTACATCTATCAGCAATTCACACAGGGCGAGTTTACCCCAGATGTGGGTCTGCTTATTAAAGCGCCCCTTTCTATGCACATAGCTGCTTTAGCGGAGCAGGAAGACATACCCTATCGGTTCTTTGAAAACGACAATGCGATGGATGAAAACACAATGGACGATGCAACCTTCTTCTCTATGATGAGGGATAACAACCCAGCCATGTTCGAGTATGTTTCTGAGACAATTAACGAAGGTATTCGCAAAGGCAACGCACCTGAAAAGGTACAAGATAACTTTATTGGAATGAAAAGCGGAGAGTAGTATGCTAGGAGCGATAGGTCTGGGTCTAGTAAGAGGCTTCACCCGAAACATAAAAGAAGAAAAGCTGCGCCGCATTGCTGACAAGGAAAGGGTGGACGCATATCAGGATATGATGGTTAAGGCCACTACTGAAAACCCAAACATGACACCTGCTGCTATTGCCTACATGGGAAGCGCTATCCAAAACGCTCGTGGTAAGCTAGATGAACGCGAAGCCATCGACATGTTTGGTACGCAGTCAGACTCTCTAGATATCGACTTTACTAAAGACCTACCAATGATACGAGCGCTGATGAAGCAGCCAGAAGAGGAAGAGAAAGAATTTCAAGTACCCTTTGCTAACTTTATACAGGGGACAGAGCGTGACGAGAACGGGGACTTAATTAAAGAGGCTTATTTGGGTATTCCCCTAGCAGTGGATGATATTAATCCATCTAACGCGGCAGGGGTTCTAAACTGGACGCAAACAGGCTACTTACAAAGTGAAGCCGTACAAGAAAGAATGAGAAAATTTCCTAGTTTGGCACAGCAAGCAAAAGAGATGGTAGCTGTTGCTGCAGGTATTTTTTCAGCAGACATAACGAAGATTGGCATAAAAGAGGGACGTACCGAAGAAACAAACGCAGGTTCGATTGTAGATGATGCTCTCAAAACTGTCAACGATTTCGTTATGCCGTTTACTGGTCAAGGTACGGTAGGAGTTTCTGAAGCAGGAGCTAACATAACAGCAAGTCAGAATCGAGGAGAAAAGGTACATACAGGCATTAAGCTAAGTAATGGCTCAATTCAACAATTTGCACTTACTGAAGAGGCCGAAAGCACCATGCAGGCGGCTGCATCTGCGTTTGGCGTACCCTTAAATGAGTTTGGCTCATTCGTACAGGAAACATTGTATAATAATCCCATGAATGTTTTTGCTGGTAACGGAGATGTACATGCTCAGTTATATGGTGGCACAATGGCCTTTGTTGCTGATGTTGCTACAAATGCTGGGGTAAATCCCACTGCCATACTAGACCCTACTAGTGGACAAGTTCTCAGAGATGATAGTGTACTTCTCAATGTTTACGACTCTCTCGAAAAGCAAGCTAAGAACGTAGGCAAGCCGGGTCAGCTTACCTTTGCTAAAATGGTAAACATAGCTGCGCCTCTGATGCAAGTACAATCAGAAGATAAGAAATTTGCTGGTAAGTTCGCGGTAGTAACGCAAAGGGACACTCGTACAAACAAAACGTACATCATGGGTCTTATGAGTCTAAAGGATAAACAGGTTACAGAATTGATAGACCAAGAGGCTGCAGTTGGCGCTACTCTAGGTCAGCTAAATCAGGCTATAGCAGCACGACAAGAATTTGACAGTGAGTTTGTTCGGAAAATAGCAAAGATATACGGCTGGGCAGTAGAAGCAGTAATGGACGGAACTGGAGCTTTCTTCGGTGATACAGCAGAGCAAAGAAACTGGTACGGCGGTAATGTAGACCCTAATAGAACTCTTGAAGACGGTGATGTGTATGTAACTGCTGACTACGCAGCTAAAAAAATGGCAGCAGCGAAAAAAGAGGGCCAAGCTTTTGCAGAGTTCGAGGCACTTAAAATCAGTCTTGCATTCCAGCTTGCTCGTGCTGCTGACCCTTCAGGTCGTCTATCTAACCAAGATATTGAGCAACAGATGACTCAGTTAGGAAGCCTTACAGACACCAAAGCAACTGCACTAACCAAACTTAATCTTATTAAAGAAAGACTCGAAGCCCAGCATCCCAAGCTACAAGCAGTATCTAGACTGCTTCAGAGCAATGACAGAGTAACTCTAGCTTCTATGGCAGGAGCAGAAGCTACTCTGGGCGTAATAAACATGGAAGCGAAGGTGAACAGAATTAGAAAAGAGTCTCGTGGCGGCAACGTAGAAGCAGACTATAGACTTGTTCCTCACACAAGTTTTGATGCCTTCGTCAAAGAAGATAAGGACAACATCATCTATTCAGAGAATAGTCAGACAATATACTATGATGTCAATGGTGACAGACTAACACAAAGACCTTCTGTGCGACCTAAAGGTTCTCCTGCTCCTGCTCCGGCTGGACAAGCCCAACAACCGCAAGCTGGTGCATCACCATCACCACAGCCTGCCCCGTCATCAAGCGGTGTAGGGTATGACGACAGCGAAGTAAATGTAACTCAGGGTAAGGGAAACACGGTGACAGGATTTGAACTAACATTAAAAGGTCAAAACCAACCACTGCAGGGTAGTTTCTTGTGGAACGGCTCTCAATGGGTAGCAAAGTAATAAGGAAACTTCTATGAACGACCAAGCGCCTATCTCAAAACCAGAAATGAATCCTGACTTACGAGCAGTTGGTATAACTGAAGCGCAAGCTAAACAGGCTGCGGAAATGGCTACTCCGACAGAAATACCTCATTATAACGATATTGTTTATGGCAATGCAAAACCAAGAGTAGGTAAAATAGATATATCACCGGGCATGATAGACCGTGCGAGGCAGGGTGTACCTAAAGCACAGGACTACATAGCCAACCTGATTCAGACTGCTACAGGTGAACGTGAATTACTTACGGGTGAGGGCGTAAGCGTAGGCTTCACAAAGTTTGATGAATCTGGCAAGCTACGTGCCATGACTAAAGAAGAGCTATCAGATATAGGAATATCAGGCCAAGTTCCTAGCGGAATCGGACTTAATCCGTTTTCTCCAACTAAAGACGTTGCAGAAGAAGTGCAGCGCTTTGCTAACTCAGGCATACGGCTGAATGAACTACTTAGCAACAGAGACATTGACGGTAGAGTTCGCCAGATAATGATTGATATATACGGCAGGGGTAGTCCTACACGAGAAGCGGGGAGAAGCATACGAAACGACTTAGAATTTCTGGGTTCGTTTGCTCAAGATGCAGCCGTGTTAGGAGTGGCGGGGTTTGCTTCAGCAGTAGAGGCAGCAGTGCTTGACTCTGAAGAGACTAACTATTTTACTGCCATAAAAAAAATATACAACGAAACATACCGTCCTGCAGCAATCAAAAAACTAGCAGAGTTACGCGGGAGTGTAGACTACAAGAAATACTCTGAAATAGTAGAGGCAGATGTTCGCAAGGAGTTTATAAAGCGTCACGATGAAGATGCGCTCAACGAGCTAGTTAAGCTAGAAATTCCTAACGGCACTACAGTAAATGGAAGACTGCTTGATGAAGAAATTGGTAATGCTCTTTTAGACTATGGTATGAACGAGTTAAGTTCATTTGAAAAGTTTCAAAAGTTTGTGGCAGAGAACTTCGTATTTACAGCAGGTTTAGGTTTTACCTCCACCCTTACAAGTCAGGTGAGGTTCAAGAACCTGAAGGCTGCTATGAAGGACAATCCTGCTCTGTATGTTTCTGACGACTTAAATGCCAATTACAGACTACTCAAGCACGAAAATGCTCGTACTGCTGTTGGTAGAAAGGTACAAGGATTTAAGGACTTTGTTTCAGATAAGGTAGGTTACAGAGGGCCTCTAAACAATATACAAGAGACACAAAGATATAGAGGTGCGCTCAAAAGCATAAATGAGCAAGTCAGGGAACAACAAAGCAAGCTTGACGAACTTATAATGAACGGTAGTGATGACGCTATACGAGCGCAGAAAGCTGTTGTTAAATCTCTGCGTGGTCGTAGAAACAGATTTGCTGCTAGGGGGTTTGGTTACTCTCCGTACGCTGTGGCTCTAGGCAAGGACGAAGTACTTCTATCTGTTGCTCAAACAACAGGGTATGAGTTATTTGACGCTGCAGGACTCAACGGAGATTTAGGAGGGCTGGCAGGCGTACTGACAGGAGCTTTGGCAGGCAAGCCTATTGCAGGACTAATCAGTGGTACTGCAAGCACAGTAGGGGCAGTTACAGGAATTGACGCTGTAGCTTTTGACGCTGTAAAGATGCTCGATAACTTAGGAAACATAATGCAGTCAAAGCCGGGTCTTCTTACTGGGTTTTTAAGAAATTCTGATTTTGATTTTATCGAAGCTAGTTCAGGTCTAGTTCTTTCTCTTAAAGAAAAGACTGCTTTCAAAGAACTAGCAAAAATGATGAGAAATATTGACGAAAAAGACAGAGAGATAGTATTTAACAGCATTCAGAATTTTTATAGCCTAAAGGGAAGGCTGCTAGCTGGCGTAGACGAAGCAGATAAAGTAGCAGCAGATGAGATGCTAACAAAATCATTTGCAAGCGTAGCATCTATAGGTGTTTTACGAGGGTATGAATCTGTTAACAATCTAACACAGATAAAAGACTTTAGGGAAGCTATAAAAGTGAGCAGAGAAGAGAAAAGAATACTCGATGCTGCAGAGTTTAACCTTAACAATCTTGCATCTTTGGTAGCTAAGAATCAGGGCATTGACCTAAAAGATAGAAAATACTTTGACCAATTTACCGCAAACATAAAATCGGCTCTTGCTAGACAGCAAGGCACTGTAGCAGAGAAACTAGCTAGGCATGGCAAACTCATAGAAGAATGGAAGCAGGGTGTCTTAGACAATCCTCTTCACGAAATTCAAACGGACAAATTATTCGACGATTTCTACGAGATAAAGCTACTACTTGATCCTGAACGTGCGGCTACCCTTGAGGGTAAGCAGCAGATAGTTGAGGAATCTTTCAACGAACTAGCCAAGATAATGGAACGGAGATTTGATAATCTTCGCCAACTAAAAGGCTTTGACGGTCAGCGCAGAAAGCTGGGTCTTGACTTGGAAGCAACGAAAGAAGCGTTTGATGAGTACAAAACGGCTAAAGTAAGACTGTTCTACGATGAAGCTGGGCAGATAGCAGGCGATAGAAAGGTAGATTTGTTTCCTATACTTAACGGCCTGACATCAAAACTGCAGGGCTTTAGGGAAAAAGACTTGAAGGGTCTGTTCGATAGAAGTAAGGGCGTACTGGCAGGTCATCATGGCGGCTTACTATACAAGTCACTATCTCAGATGGGCGAAAGAAACGTAAGAGAACTTTTCGGAAGTGCTGATACCTATGAGATAAAAGCAATTCTACAGAATACCGACCCAAACAATCCTTTCTCTCTAGTTGGAGAAATGGATGTCGACGGAATGGATGTAGAAGATATGCCATTCTTTGAAATATCGGTTGCTCTTATGAATAAAAAGCAGGCTAATCCTGAATTGTTTGTAGATGACTTTAACCTGTTTCAGGCGGATATATTTGAAACAGACATGGTTCGCCGTCACTTTAATAACAAAGGTCAATACGCAAGCGACGCTACCGAAGCTTCTGCTTTCTTTGATGTTGTTGGAAGCGTAGACGAGGCATTCAATCAGATTCCTGAAATTGGCGCGGCTATGGATAGAGCCAGAGCAAATTACAAAGATTTGATTCCTGATGCTCAAAGAAAAGGTACGCTTGGAGAAAGAATATCGAAATCGCAAGTAGGACCTGTCTATACTAACGTACCTGCAGGAACGTATCGTAACCCATACGGAAAGGGCATGAATCCTGATCAGTGGCACGATGTCATTGCAAATAATATGTTGAACTTTGTTAACGGTGCAGATAATGGGGCTGACGTTGCTAATGACATCGACGAATTTATACGCTACTGGTCTGATGATTTTTCTAAAGCAGATGGGGACTTCTTCTTTGACTTGACTACAGAAGAAGGAGCAGCCAAATACAATCTGGTATCTAAGATACTTCGCATGACTCTTGAATCTGCGTACGCCACGCGTATGAAAAGAGGTGCAAGCATGGACGTACAAAACGTAAAGCAAGGCGCAGATGGTGCTGTTTCAACCGTATCGGGGTACAATTTTGATATGGTATCCAACGTAGAAGATTTACAGCAACTCCTAGACAGTCGTATGAAAGTGCAAACAAAGCCGGGGGTAATAGAGTCTCGTCCTTTAGTTGACCTGAAGCAAATTACCGCCGATATGAACGACTTCTATGAGATACTTGACGTAAACAAAAAGCTCAAAACCGACATGAAGATTTTTAGTGATGGTATTAAAAACGAAGCATCTGCCATGCAAGCAGTAGTAGGTAAGACTGCTGACGACATTGCAGAAAATCTGGAACAAAAAGACCTTGCTCGTTTGATGGATGTAGGTAGACCGGGAGACTTCTTTGAGAGGTATATTTTAGCAAAAGACCCATCTGCTCTGATAGACTTAAAGGCACAATATATGAAGGGGCTTACTCCCAATTCTGAAGCAGCAAGAATTGCTAGCGAAGAATGGGACGAGACTGTACAATACTTTTTAATTAACGGGGTACTAGAGTATGGTAGATTAGGACCGCAGCAAATAAACAGCTTTGGTAGAAAAGCAGGACAAGTTGCAGAAACTTTAGAAAGTCCTGAAAACATACTCAGGGTTCTTAATGACCCTAACACTGTCCAAGCATTTGAGAACGCAGGAATAAGTGGTAGGGTAACACAGAATCTGCTAGATATTGCAGAGTATACGCTTATCGAAGAGGGGGCTAAAACATTTCGTATGGCAGGTGGCGTTCGTCCAATATCGCCTAACGAACTGATTAGTAGAGCGTTTAACATATCTCGCGGTATGGTAAGTCCTACCTACGTTGCTGCTGAGTTTGCATTTAGACTCATGCAAAGAAACAATATGTCTATCCTACAGGTAGCGGCAGAGAGTGGAGAAGCAGGAGAAATCATACTGAAGATGATGAAGAACCCTGAAGAAATCACACCTACTGAAATACAGACATTTGGTACGCTAGCTAAGTCTGTCTTGGTTAGAGAGTACGCTCGTGGTAACATACCACAACTGGACCTGTTCCAGCCAACAGAAGACGAAGTACGCCAAGAACGTGCGAGAGCGTCGAACTTTTTATCAGAGTAAGAGGTAACTATGAAACAGTACTACAACGGTCAGCGTAAGGGTATGGCGTACGGCGGAAACATACGCAAACCAGCAATGACAGAAACTAAAGCAAAAAAAATGGCATACGGGGGAAGCATGTCAGCCCCGATGCCTATGAAAGAAAAGATGCAGCCTGCAGCAGGTATGCCGATGATGGCTATGGGTGGCAAGATGAAAAAGCCAACCAAGAACATGATGGGTTTGCCTGAGAAAGTACGTAACAATATGGGTTACATGGCTTATGGCGGTAAGATGAAGAAGTCTAAATAAACCTCTTAGACTTTTCTAAGACCTCGTTACCTGTATCTATCAGGTATTTTAAAAGGGATGCTACAGAGTACGTACCTTCGTATTCGGGCATCCCTTTATTCATTACGGATTCAAAGTCAGATGGACTAACAGATTCACACTCAAGGAGTATGTTTCCGTCTTGTTGTAGGTAGGCTTGTAACGTAAAGAGTTTAGTCCTAGCATTTCTGGACATTATTTAGCTTTCCTATTTCGAGATTATAGCAATCAGCTTTAAAGATAAACCCGTTAGATGGGTCAACCTCTCCCCGCTTATGTCGGGTTGCCATACTAAAGTAATCTTCCTTAGTTACCTCACCCAATATCCATGCTGTTTTATAGTCGTTCATAAGACGAACAAAAACATACTTGTCGCACTTCTGCTTCGTACCGTGTGACGCAACGCTGCACTCGTACTCATCTTCAGGTACGGTGTTACAGCGTTTAGTCTTTACGTCGATACGATAGTCTCCCTTAATCAGGTCGTAGTCTTTGGTAGACGCTTCAATACCGTCGATGTAGTCTTGTACAATCACTTCACCAATAGCACCTACAACGTGGGCTGTACTGCCAGTAATACTACCTTGTATTACCCCGACAGTTGCAGCCTTTTCTTTTGCCCGTTGTACTATCTCTTTTGTTATCTGCACTTCTATTATCGACATTTGAACTACCTTTGAATCTATGCTTGAAAAAGACTATAGTATTTAGCGCGGTGTTGAGCGTAACCATAGCTAATAACCACCACTGCCACCATAGTAGCGTAAACTGTCCTGTATCGTCAAGCATTTTCTTCCTTCTCTTTGTTCTTATGATGTGTTGGCAGTCCCACATCCACTCTCTTAGCTTTCCCGGCCTATCCCTACCACCTGATGCTGCGGCACTCTATAAGTGGCCTCTTGAATTAAAGGGTCTACAGAAAGTACCAACATAAATTATGCTGCAGTCAAGTCCACAACTTCACAGACACCTGCAGTACAAGCTAACTCACGAGAACCTGTCGTATTATCTTCTTTTTCAAATTCAGCTAGCTTGTTCCAATTTAATTCTACATACGAGTATGATTGCTGCCAATCGTTGTACTCATCAACGTCTATGTCTTGATACGGAGCTTGCTGATAGGTGTGGTCACTGTGAGGTAAGAAAGATACTCCTGACGCTACGTCGAAGTTCTCATACACCCACGCACCAACTTCCATCCACTCTTCTTCTTTAACAGAGATGGTTACAGACGGCTTGTGTTCACACCAATGCAGCGCGTATGTTTTCCAAAGTTCTAGCTGTTCAATAGCTGTCATTTGGGTACGTGTTACTGCACCTTCTGGTGACTTCATGGCAAAGCTAAATACAGTTGTTGAATCTGGCTTCATCACATCTCGTTCGTTAGGTACACCTGACTCAATCATAAACTGTGTAAGCGGGTCTTTGTTGTCGCCACGTACAGTTCGAATGTAATAGTCGTTGTGTCGTGCGTGAATGCCGCTAGCGGTATCGGTTAGCTGAGATACAGTACCCGACGGTTTTACACAAGTGATTGCAGCGGATACCGGGATTCCAAGCATGTTCGCATACTTCTCGTTCGTATCTACCGCTTCTTGACGCATCTCTTGTAGCCATCTTGCGCTGTCGGTATTCTTTGATAGTATATGATGATCCATGATACCAGTTAAGGATACGCCCAATAAGCGTTCTTCTTCTGTGTTCTTTTTCCATACATTTCTCAAGTATTTAAATTCAGTTAGAGTTGATTGTAGTGTTCCTAGTAGGGTTGCCAAACGAACTTTGCGCTTCAAGCTTTCTAGGTCATCCGTTTCTCGTACCATTACCTCTGACAAGTTACAGAACTGGTACGGACGAAGTATGATTTCAGAACAGGGATTAGTACCCCACATGTGTCCTGTCTCACGACGTTCTGAACGTGCTACCTGTTTGTCAGCAGCTTCACGGTTAAACATACCTCGTTCGCCTGATTTACTTTCATACAATGATACCCATTCGCGCATGAATGTACCTATTTCAGGCTTACCTTTGTACGCTACCGAATTGTTAGCTAGCGCACGTTGGCCTTCGTTCTCCCACCACTGCCCAGACTTAGCGTGTGCCATCTGGTCGTCATTCAAGTTAGACAGACTAATCAAAGCTGACCGTCTGACTCCCCCCACAACTACAATCTCACCAATCTTACACATAAGGTCGTGGCACTCAATAGGAAACAGTCTGCGTCCCTGTGCCTTACTGAAGGTATCCACAGTGAAGCGGAACAGGTCATCTAACGGTTGCGGTCCTGATGCTCTGCCCCCCATAGTCTTCAGCCGTTCCCCTGCAGAGCGTACAGCAGACAAGTCCCATGTGGGTATCTGCCCTGCATACAACAACGCAATCAATTCGCGCAGAGACTTAGCCCAACCCGGCTTGCTATCACCTACCTTAATTATGGTATCGGTGTTGTGCATGGCATCACTTACAATAGGAAGCTTATCTACGTTTTCGCGCTCTACAGAAAACCCTACACCTGTGCCGCACATCAATATGTACATACACTCGTCAAACGAACGAGGGCTGTCTACGGGTATGTAGGAACAGTTGTATCCCGCAATATTATCCCGTGCTAGTGCCGCACCTGATGTCATCATTGCTCTCATGCTTGGCATAATTTCTAAATTAAGAATTGCTTCACGAATGTCATCTTCATCTTTCTTAGGTAGCTCGTAGTTGTGCTTGCCGCGTACTTGATTAAGCATGAAGTCAACGTAACGGTCTACAGTCTCGTCCCAATTTTCGCGGCGCTGTTCACTGTCCAGCCAACGCGCATAACGTGATTTGTGAATGAACTGTTGATATGGGGTAGGTAGCAGGTTACTCATTGGATTTCCTCTTTTTCTTTTGGTAGCCAAACGTCAACATCTGCTTGACAGTTTGGACAGTGTAGGTTTGTTAACATAGCGATGTTCTCGCTTTCTTCTGACATATCGTGGTCACAACCCCAGATAAGTTCAGTATTGCAATGCCAGCAATTCATTGTGTTATCTCCTCAATTAGTTCTCTGAGGTAGAACTCTGCTTTCTTGAGGTCTTCGATTCCGTTTTTGTATCTGTATCGCCAGAGATACTTTGCGATGTTTCCTTGCAGGTAGTATTCGTACCCATCGCCTGTCTGCGCCTTGATTGCGTCAAGGCACTCGATACCTGCCTGATTATAGTGTGGCGGTTTGTTAACCATGTCGACATTTCCGTACGCCTCTTTACCTGCTTGTTCGTATTGATCGTCAAGTTCTTTCATAATCTTGCTGTAGCTTGTCATCTGTTATCTCCGCTACCTTGCAGCTTGTTTTCCCGCGAACGCTTCTTAAGCTTCTCAATGTTCATGTGCGCTATGTCTTGCATAGTGTATCCCAAGTCGTTAGCTAGATTAGCAATGTACCACATTACATCACCTAGCTCAACGGCGATAGATAGATTAGAGTCCGTGTTACCGTCCCGTATAATCTTCTTAACCTTGTCAGCAACCTCGCCTGCTTCCCCTGCTAACCCTAAAGCAGGGTATATCACCTTATACTCTTCGGGGTAGATAGCGGTTTTTAGAGCTTCACTTTGATAGTAATTTATGTGCCATTGATCTTTCATTGTTTCTTTCCAAAATCTACTTTAATAATGTTAGCAGTAGTAGAAGTAATCATAGACTCTAAAAAGTCTTTGTCTTCTTCATCGTCCGAAGCTGCCTCTTCCGCCATGCTCTCTGCTATAAGGCTGTACTCTATCTCAGCTATACCCTTGTCATACATCTCGTCTGTATTCTCTCTTAACTGAGTCATAACCGCATGAAGCATAATGTAAGCAGGTGTAAAGTCTTCATCCTCTTCGTATTCTTTAGCTGTTGTGTCGTAGCCCTTAACAGTAAAAGCACCTTCACCAGAATCCTTGAGAACTATGTAATACCTTCCACCTAGCAAAGACCCTGCTTCAATCTGAGCATCTATCTCATCCATTACACTACCGTCGTTATCATTTGTCATTTCTTTTTCATCCAATCTGTAGGCACACCACCTTCTGCCCATTTAAAATCGTGACGCTCACACCAATCAGCGTACGTGGTTTTACTGCCTCTGTAAATCTTATTGTTTGCATTCATAAAAACAAATCTAATATCTAAATTAGGATGCTGCGCTTTTACCAAAACCATCTTAACACGGTCAGCTTTACACAGGTGTCCCTTTGCCTCTACATGTATGTCGCTATCCGGCAAATAAAAATCAGGGGTGTATGTTTTAGGTTTGGGTATGTATGTGAATTTAAAGTTTTCATAATCAAAGCTAATGTCTCTGTCTTTAAGAGAACGAGCTATACTTAGCTCAAACTGTGACCTAAATCCCGCTAGATGCTTCACACCAGAACGCCTATTGAAGCTAGCCTTTGTTTTAGATACCCTGCGAGTCTTGGGGACAGTCTTTGAATACCTTCTAGTTCTTCTACTAGGGGCTGAATCGGCACACATATATTAGCTCCTTGATGAGAGAGCATACCTATCTTCTGTAGCTCCCCTTCTACAGTTCGTATGTCTCTAGCGTCTGTATCCGGCATAAGGTATCCATTACTGGTGTAGTTCTCCCGTAAAGTAAAAGGCAGTCCTCGCTCGTGCTGACGAAGCCAGACAATCTTACGCTCTCCACCTGTACCATTAACAGTCTCTATATAGAGGTGATGAAGATGGTCATTCATCTCCATCAAATCTATAGAGTAGTTATGCACTCTAATAAAAGGCATACTACAGTTCCTTTTTCTTTAGCTTAGTGTACCACACACGAGGTGGGTTTTTTGCCTTAGATGTTACCTTATCATGTAAAACAGAATCAGGCCAACAATGATTTCTATGTCCACAGAAGTTACAGCTTTTATTAAGAAGCTTGTTTCCTGTCTTAACTACTTGACCATCTCGACGGTATGTTTCGTCTTCTGGTGGAAACTTAACAAAAGGAGAATCAGGATTTAGTAAAGTTCTTACCCTTTGCTCTGCATCTTCTAAGTATCGTTGCTTATCACTATCATGCCACTCTGGTACGGAAACTTCAAGTATCTCTCCCGAAGATTTGTTGACTACCAGCCAGCCACCAAAAGGCATTCCCATAGATTCACCGTACAAGTAACCTTGCATGATGTATCCAAATGGGTCTTCTTCTAGTAGCTTCTCATAGCCACCCTTGTACTTGTTTTTGAATGCCCAATCACTAGCTGACTTTACATCCCAAACGCGCTCTACGCCCATCTCATCCCTTATGATTAGGTCTAGCGTACCCTTTACTGTGTACCCTGCTAGCTCTAGCTCACATGGAGTTTGATAGTCTACGATATCAACGCCTGCTTCTCTAAGCACAAGCATAAGTGCCGCTTCTGTTAAATCGCCAAACAAAAAGCGAAAGACAGAGTTATATTCCATCTCTTCTTTTAGGCCATCTCTGTCTAGCATCTGCTGACACATGGGACGGCCTAGACCAGACATACGAATATACCAATCTCTTTTCTTTCTTTTTAGCTGTTTTGCGGCAGAGGATTTACAATCTTCAGTGTAAATACCAAGAGAAACAGGGGAGACATCTACTTCCCCCCTGCCTGCTTTATCTAAAAAGTCTTGTATTTTAAGCAGCGTTAGCATCAAAATCCGCCGATAGGTCTAGGTCATCATCCGCAAGTAACTTACGAGCTTGGCGGTTTTTATCCATAATCATATTATTATGTTTCTTAACCGTTTCACCAAACATGCCCATCAACTCTTTATCCGTATCAGTGATACTCACCTCACCCGACAAAGTAGGTACAGGTATAAAATAGGTAACACTACCTTTTTTCTTTCTGTCTGTACGCAATAGGATAGAACATTTCTGCATCAGCTTTTTCTGACGAGTAAGGTTATCAATAAAATCACCGATAGGCTTGTACCCAGACTTCTTAAAGTACGCCACTGCAGGTTCATTGGTTAGCTCGACTTCCGTACCATCTGCCGCTTTAAACGTGCCACTAATCTGTCCGTATAGGATTTGGTTACATGCAACCGCACGAGAGCGCATCAACACCTCTTCAGATGCAGTCTCTTCATTATCGCGGGACAAGCGCCCACACTTGTTGCCCCCTTCATCATCTGGAAACTCACCAGATAGATTAGGTTTCTGTACAGATTTACAAGCAAAAGTAGCTTCTTCCGCATCCCACAAGCTATACTCAAACGTACGCAAGATAGGGCGGTATGTTACTTCAGATGCAAACAACATCTGACCGTTTACAAATATTTTCCAATCACCTTTAGTGAGTGGCTTACCATCATCTGTATCGGTATCATAGTTAATACTGAGGCGAGGTAGTCCTGTTCTTTGTGTTTGATTTCCCTGACCTGATGCCTGCATCAGAGCCGCTTCATCATCGTTATTAAAAGCGGATAAGATTCCGTCCAAATCGTCCATTACTGCTAAATTATTAGAGTCCATTTCATTCTCCTAAAAGGGTGTCGTAGAGTTATTCTACAGTTCGACTTCAGATAAGTCAAGCCAATTGTGGCCTATTTTTATCTCAATGTCAACGGGCATATCATAATCTATCCCGTATCTGGCTTTTGCTTCTTCAGGTATCGACAGCATAGCTTTCTTCATTAACCTGATACAAATATCTTTTTCGTCTGGGTGTACATCCATGACGATTGAATCGTGTACTGTGTTACATATTACAGAGTGTATGTTTGTTTCTTTTACGTACTGCTGCAACCGTACCAAGCACATAGGCAGTAGGTCAGCCGTAGCAAAGCCCTGAACAGGGTAGTTGCAGATAGCAGTACGGTTGGTAGCTGTACCCCACTCCGTCCACTTACAGCCCGGAAATGCGTACTGTCTTCCCGACGGTAGGCTTATCTCTTGCTCTCTTACCGCCTGCTTCTGTAAGTACTCATGCCACTGCGTAACACCTTCATACTTTTCTTTAAAAGCACGATAGTATCGTTGCTGATTCTGTGTCCCACTTACACCACCGTAGAGGGGCTTAAAGGTGTGTGCCTTTGCTTCCTGTCTAGTACAGCCGATAACACTGGCAGTATAGGAGTGTACATCTGCACCATCCTGTACATCCTTATACGCTTGAGGGTCTTTAGCTAAGAAGCCTGCTACTCTAAACTCTAGTTGTGAGTAGTCCCCTTCAAGTATGTATCCACCATCGAAACGACTTTCGACAACTTCCCTGATTGCGAATGTCGAGCCGCGTGGCATATTTTGGAAGTTCGGATTGCGACTCGAAAGGCGACCCGTCGCTGTAATACACTGCATAAATTCTGGATGTATGAAACCTTTTCCGTCCACATTGTTTTTTATCCCATCTACAAAAGTATTCAGGTATGTTTTTAAAGCATTGTATCTTGTATAGGACTCTACGAACTCTCGCGCATCCCCTTCTAATTCTACCCGCCTTGTCTCTAGTGTATCCTTGTCGGTCTTGAATCCTGCAGAGGCAACATCCATAACATTACGAGGGACAAGCTTAAAGCCAGCAACCTCATTCAACTTTGTGTACACTACCCCCTTGCCGTTGCAGGGCTTACATATCCTAGCTACCTTACTAGGTGTGCCGTCTTTGCGTAGAGGATGTGTTCTGCCTACTCCGTCACAGTGACTACAGCGATTACCTTGCGTCTTGTATACTACGTTAGTTAAGCTACGTACGTTTTCCTTGAACTCACCTAGCCGCATACGAGTACGCATCTTAGGCTTTCGGGTAGAGCCTCTCTGTTCTGTTCCTAGATTGAATACTGCTGACCAAAGAGACTTGTCTTTTACTCTTCTAGAATACAAGAGTACAGACCTGTCATCAGCACTCGCCAGATTGACGGGGGTATCCCCCATTGCATTAGCGGCTAACGCTAGCAGACGAGTTTCTAACTCTTCCATCTCTGTGTGATACTGGTATCTAATTGTCTCTAGCTTATCTAAGTTTACCTTAATGCCATTGTACTCTATTTCTGATAGTACAGATGTCATCTCTAGTGATAGTTTAAGCGTAGGTATCAACTTTTCTTGCATCAAATAATTCCTCAAATGTTGTGCTGAAAGCACTTAGCTGTTGAAGAGCAACATGCTCTGTGGCCTCTACGTCGGCCTTTCCATATTCTTCCACGATAGTATAGGGTATGTCGTAAAACGTACACCCCGAATCTAGATAAGGTTTTACCAAATCCTTCTCCTTCTGTATACCCCCATACTTTTTAGCCATAGCATCCAAGCTCAAAGGCCAACGTCTTGCCTTAGATAGTAAGTATTCTGCAACCATCGTGTCGTACACTTGTCCGTCATACGTATACCCACAAGCTTTTAGCCACTGCAAATCAAACTTTATATTCTGACCTACGACTACATCCGCCACGTTTAGCTGGTCTTGAAAGATGCGATGCCCATCCGGCGTAGGCTCTCTATCATTGTGATACACACAGATATAGCTGGTAGGCATACCCAACCACTTATATCCAATAGACACCAGCATGTTTTCAAAGTATGGCATAGGCGTAGTGCTACCATTAGCCTTTAACTTGTGTGTTGTTTCTACGTCGAATGTTAATACTTTAATAGACATTATGACCCTGCCCGTGTCTGTGAATTTCTAGTACGCTGGATTTGATAGAGTGACAGTTCTTACATAAAACCTGACACTTTCTTACCTCACCCATAAGCTTTCTCAAAGAGCCTAATGTTAGACGAGAAACTGGTTTTATTTTTGTTCGTGGGTCAACGTGGTCAAAGTCAAGAGCATAGGGACTTTTACTGTACCCGCAATAGCTGCATCCCTTTTTCATCTTATATCTATTAAGATGATACTTACGCCTATTTCTACGAGCAGTTACCCACTGCACTTTCTTCTGTTTTCTATTCATTAGTAATAATACCCCGCACCTATTTCTATCTGAGCATTAATCATACCATGCCATCCGTTTATCTTATTCTTAGATATACAGATGTGACGTACAATGTTAGTAACCTCACTAGAGCCTGTCTTACCAATCCCGATAATAATATCAGCTTCACCAGCCTTTCCTGTTTTAGAATTGTCCATCATGGAGTAGTCGATGAACTGCCTGTCATGGGCATCGTTACTTGCCTGACTAACTGCCCACACCAGCATCTTGTTACGCTTGGCTATCTCTCTTGCCCGTACGTATGTTTCCTTCAAGCGCTCGTCACCTCTGTTGTATTCCCCAGCTACCCTGAATTTATCTAGCTGGTCACAGAACATAACGTCAGGTTTGTTTAGCTTAGCGTACTCATCAGCTTCTTCTATACTTGTACCTACAGAATCCATCACCTGTAAGAAAGGGGCAATTTCATTCTGATACATTTCTAAGTAGTATTCCTTATGCTCTCTTAGCATTTCTTTTGTACACTCGTAATAGGATTGAATGATACGCAACTTAATCTTCTTCGCTGGTTCTTCATTAGCCCAATACACAACTTTCTTGCCATGCTTAATATACCCAGCCGCCAAGAAACAGCAGAAGGTAGTCTTGCCCACTTCTGGTCTGGCAAAAATTATACCTAAGTTACCCCTGTATAATCCCGGAATCTCTTCCTCGATGAGGCGAAAGTCAAAAGGGAAGTCAGGGGTTTCTGATTCTGCTTCCAATAGTTGTTCTAAATCATCTTCTACTACCTCGTAGGTAGTTTTATCGCTAATCCTACCGTCTTCAACTGATTCGATAAGGTGTCGCAAGTCCCCAAACTCTTCACTCTCACCTGTAAAGATAGCAATAGCTTTCTCCCCAATTATTCTCGCCCTATCTCTAAGCCAAAAGTTATTTAGAATAGATAAGTGTAGCTCTATATTCTCTGGATTACCTGATTCAAGCTGCATTATAATATCTTGTATCTTGGAACGTGTGCTATCTGGCATAGCAGGGTTCTTATCGTTAAACAGGCTAGATAACTCCCGCACTGTTATACTGGATTCATAATTTGTGTGGTAGTACACAAGAGTATCATATATGCTTCTCATGTCACGCTGGAACATATCTCTTTCAAGTATGTTTTTGGCACGGCCAAAGAATTTAGAACTAAGACAAAATCCTAGTATCTGTAAATCAATTGATGTAGCTTCTGATGAACTCATCTAACTCTTCCTTCTTCATGTTTTTAATATCTGTACTAAGTACCATTAACTTTGTAGGCAAAATGCCCGATAGTTTCCTGACGATGCTAATTGCTTTATCTGTTGCATCTTTGTCAAGAGCGACAAGCACACGTTTGTATTTTCGTATTGTTTCAATGTGTGTGTCTAAAAGATTTGTACCCATCAATGCTAGGGCTGACGTATGTGAAAATAAAGCGCAAGCAGAAGCACAATCTTCCACAATGACGCAAACATCATGTCCAGTGTCGCATACGAAAGGTATCCCACTACTTCCATATCTATACCATTTCGGATTTCTACCATCGAGACTTCTGCCAACAGCATCAACAATCCGCCTTTCTTTCTTAACTAAAAAGACAGCGCGATTTTGTTTGAAATCATACCTGACATCCACAGCGCCAGAAAGGTAAGCATCATAAGCATTTACAGAACGAAGATAAAGTTCTGCATTAACATCACGAGACACACTAACAAACGTATCAGGTATCTCGAAAGGTGAGTCGCTATCTTGCTTTTTTATTTCTGGAGTAATAGAACGAGAGAAAGCGTGTGTTGCTTTGTCGCGTGTTAACGATAAAGATAATCTACCTGAAACATTGCAGTCAGCATGGAAGCAGTACCACATACGATATACGCCATCATCATTGACGCTAAAAGTATTCTTACCATTACATGCTGGGCAGTCAGAACGAAGTCTGCCATCCGTTGCAATTTCCAAAGATTCCACATAAGTAAACAGCCAAGCTGGTGATTTCATTTTTCAATCCTCTGTCAAAGACATACCCCCTTATAAACGATATGACAAACTATGTCAAACAGAAATAATTCGCTAACTGTACTTAGTACGGGGAATGCTTTTTGCTAACTGTACTTAGTACGGGGAATGCTGGGGGGCTTGACAGGGTGATTATTTTATGATATTCATTTATGTATAACCTGTTAGGAAATCCCTATAGGGATATATTATTATGAAATATATTAATAAAATCAATCCTATAGCTAAACTATTAAGGGATAGTAAGTATCGTAAACAGGTTATTCCAAACAAGAAGAAGAAAAACAAACCTAATGTAAAAAACTGGCAAAGAGATTACGAAGATGGCAAGACCAAATAAAATCTATGAAGATACAAAAGTCTACAATCTGAGTATATCTATTGTTGATTGGGACAAACTATCACACATTGCAAAAGAAGAAACAGAAATACACGGTACACAAGTCAGTGTGGCTGACATGATTCGTTCTATTGTAAAATCTTATTTAGAAGCGTACGAGGAAGTAAATGACTGACGACGATAAATTTAATCTAGAAATATCTGAACGAGAGTACGACCAAGCATACGAGGCTGTGCTAAACGTATCTACTGCTCGACTAGGTGAGACAGATAAACAGCTTATTAAGTCTGGCAAAGCAGTTGACTTACGAAGAAACATACAGGTGTTTGTGGGAAAGACAGAAGAAGAATGCAAGCGCTGGGTAAAGGCTAACATGGAACGCCTTAAAAAGTATAACACAAAATACGAAGTTAAAGGTTGACAAATATTCAACACTATTGTATAACATAAGAAATGACGGTGGTGCGTGTTTTCCTCTACTCCTTTCCGCTAGCCGTCACAAGCCCCTGCCAGTATTAAATGGCGAAAAGATACTGGTGGGGGCGACATATTTTTAAAGAACAGGGCTGTCTTTCGGGGCGGCTCTGTTTTTTTGCGCTTGACATCCGTAAAAGTTTGCTGTATGGATAACTAATAATGCAAGTATTGAGAGGAAACAATATGCGTTCTAATAGCAAATTAATCATAAAAGCAAAGATAGAAAAACAAATCACAGAGTACTATCACTATGACTGTACAGGCATGAGTATGGATGAAGTCCGTTCAACTATGGAAGAAGTTTATGTAGAGGATCTGCCTAAGTGGGAATGGGTACATACAGAAACAGATCATCACCAAATTGATATGGACTTGGAGATTATAGACGATGAATGATACTGGTTCTTTACACATACCAGAGTTTGCACATGGCTGGCTGTATGCAGAGTCACAGAGAACATTTGTTGAGGTGCTAGAGACAGGTGAGACAGACTATTGGGAAGTTTTCCAAGATGTGCCTTTAGATGCTAGCCCACATCGGGAATATGAAGATTACGACTTAAACTTCTTCTACGATGATGACGAAAACAAGTGGCATTGCACTGCCTATTCTATCTGGTATGACGAGGATAACAATCAGCATACTATAACAGATGAATGGCGGAGATTGTGGTAGGAGAATGAAGATGCCTAGATACAAAGTAATGGCAACAGAATATATATTTAAAGACGCATTTATTGAGGCAAAGGATGCAGAAGAAGCATACGAAAAAGCACAGGCAGATAACGTGGATTGGACTACAGTAGGTGGTGATTGGGAAATCCACAAGGACATGACATTTGAGGAAACAGATGACTAAACAGGAAGTATTAGAAAAATTAACAGAGTTATACAATCTGTGTTACGACTCTAGCACCAACTATGATGACGGTTGGATAGCTATGGCTGGTGCAATATCAACTGCTGAAGATGTGGCGATTAG
>UEXM01000278.1_pt1 | contig 51580 bp, 63 predicted proteins | sample 1796661 | NCBI WGS metagenome assembly UEXM01 (sample SAMEA4772469, study PRJEB27181) | metagenome | reverse complement strand
TCTGAAAGAGAGGTCACCGCACAAGGCGACATCACGACAAATTCTTCTGCCTCGGGAACATCTGAACGGACTGTCGTGCAACAATCTTCTTCCTTGGAAGCAGGTAGTTCAGAAACATCCGGCACAGCAGAGAGGACAGTTGTTTCTGTACAATCGACGCTAGACACTGTCAGCGATAGCATAGTATCATCTTCTGTTTCTAGGACTGTCATTGCCATAGAGGCAGACTTAACAGCAGAAGAGATCGGTCTCGTCGTTGTTGCAGGGGTTGGCGAAAGAATTGTGATTGTTGGTTCTGGTGTAGAACAAACCTCGCCTTCCGAAGTCGAAGCAACTGTCGGACGTACAGTGAATTCGATACAGGCAGAATTGACTTCCTCAGAATCATCCATAGTTTCTCTAGCAGAGAGAACAATTGTCTCTCCTGAAGCAACCCTCGAAGCAAATTCTGTTTCGGTCGACGGTTCTGCCACTAGGTTAATAACTTCCGAAGCAATCTCTATAAGACCAACGGAACAAAACCTTTCTTCCGGTACTGCTGAGAGGGAAATCCGTTCTACAGTTTCAATAGAAAACGCAGAGTCTGTTTCTACTGGTACTGGTGAAAGAGGAATAATATCCTCTGTTTCTTTAGAAACATCTGGTTCTAATTTATCTGGTGTCTCTGAAAGGAATATCACTGGTTCTGGTAATATAGAAACAGAAGGTTCCTCTGTAGATGGAATTGCTGAAAGGGAATTGTTGGTCGAAGAAACGCTTGTCTCGGGCGATTCAATCGTCACAGGAACAGCAGAATGGGCGTTTAATGGTGACGCAGATTTAGAAGTTTCTGAATCGCAGGTAGTATCCGTTGGATTCAGAACTTCTAATTCCATTGACGCGAGCATTCAAGCAGATAATTCGACAATAGAAGTTGACATTATATCTGGTAAACTTGCAACAGGGTCGACCGTCTCCGGAGAATCTGAGGTTGTTGCATCTGCACTAAGAACCGTTGTTGAGGTTTCGGCAGATATTCAGTCGCAATCATCGACAATATCTGCAACTGTAGACCGGACTGTTTCTGGTTCGGGTGATGTAGAAGTCCAACCCTCGGGAATATCCGCCTCCGCCAACAGATCTTATACGACATCGGCGGATCTGACCACATCAGATGCTTCCGTCCATCAAATACATTCTGCGGAACCCATAGAAATACGACCAAACACCGCTCATATTTCTTCCGGTGTTGCCGAGAGGGAAATTGTATCTGCTGTTTCTATAGAGAATACGGAGTCTGTTTCCACTGGCGTTGGTGAAAGAACTATTGTTCTTGTTGAATCTCCTTCTGCTGGTTCTTCTGTTGTTACAGAAACCTCGAACATTGGTCGAGTAACTTCACCCCAAATCGAATCACAAGTTTCCGAAGTATCTGGTGTTGCGGAAAGAGAATCGTTGGGCATAGACCCACCGCAAGAAATGGTTTCGGGGAATTCCTCGGTTTCCGCAGTAGCGGAGAGGGTCATCACCCAAGATGGAACTTCTGATTTTATAGTAACCCCAGAGAATATTGTTTCTGGCGTCGCAGAGAGGGTAATATCCCCTTCTGTTTCTATTCAACCGACAGATGCAATTGCTACCGCTTCTGCCGAAAGAACAATAACTTCCGATTCAAACGTTGTTTCTGGTAGTTCTTCTGTTTCCTCTACAGCAAACAGAACTGTGGTGGGAATAGATACAGACCTGACCGCAGAAGAGATCGGATTGGTTGCGGTTGCTGGTGACGGAGAAAGGTCTGTCGTCACTACCCTAGTCGAATTATCTGCCCAATCTTCTGTTGCCGCTGCGACTGCCGAAAGAACCGTCGTCACAGAGAGTGCTTCTTTACAAAATTCGAATTCTGACATCTCTGCTGTGTTCGCTGGACAGGGACAAGGCGAGATTGTTTCTGAAGAATCCTCCGTTGCTGGTGTATCTGAGAGAGCGGTTTCTGGTTCGGAAGACCTTGTCTCCCAAAATTCTTCTGTCTCGGGTACTTCCGAAAGGGTTCTTATCTCTGAGGGCGTTTTGGTTTCTGGCGATGCCAGCACTGTTGGAGTTGCAGTCAAAAGCAATAATATATCTGCTTCTGGCAATATAGTATCTTCTTCGCCTTCCGTTTCGGGTTCTTCTGAGAGGATAGTGTCTGGGGTAGGTAATGTCCAAGCAGGAAACTCTGTGGTTGTTGCAACGCCAGATGTTCAGCAAGAAGTCTCCGCTTCTGGTTCCTTGGTGGCATCTTCTTCTGAGATAAGTGCTGCCTTGGAAGTCCTTCGCCAGAATGGTCAGGTGCCCCTTGCAAGGCAAATAATTGTGAAGAGGATGGGTAATCGAATAATAATTAACAGAAAGATGCGAACAAGGTTAATAAACTGTAGAGTTTCTGACGTAGAATAAAACCCAGTATAAATAGATAACAAACAAGAGATTGAATCTATAATGGCACAGTACGAAGATTTAGAAGTTGACCAAGGATCCGACATTAAGTGGCAGGTCAGGATGTTGTCCTCAGATGGGACGCCAAGAGACCTCGCCGGATATACAGTCAGGGGAAGGGCAAACAGGAGTTATGATGCAGACTCAAGCGACTCTGTAACATTCGCCACAAGTTTGTTGACTCCGCAGTCCGACGGAATATTTGAGTTTATGTTGACTAACACGCAAACAGATTCTATGTCTCGAAGAAGGTATGTCTATGACCTCGAGGTCGAGTTTGTCGATCAAGGAACTGGACTAACTACAGTCGAGAGAGTACTTGAGGGCAACCTTATAGTTTCTCGAAGTGTAACTAAATTTGATTGAGGATTCAAAGGAGTATAAATAATGGGTACAGAAGCGAAGGGTAGTTTCGGAAAACTTACTGGGACTGCTACAATCATTCGTGAAAACGGTACAGTGGAAGAGGTTCAAATTGATGTTCCTGTTTCCGAAGAGAAACTCAAGTCGTTCGAACAATCGAACGCAAATAAAAATAGTGATTCTATAATCAAGGAGAAGTAAAATGGCAGTAACTCACACAACGGCCGTCCGTAACACCATTGCCAACACCGTAGTAGATCTCGTCGACGCTGGTGGTGCTGGAACCATTGTCTTTCAAGACGGTAGCGTTAATGACTCAGACGTCGCAACTTTAACGTTCAGTACAACAGCATTCGATGATGCTGGATCCGCTGGTGGCAATGCTGATGGCATTGCGGCCGCTGACACAATCACGGCAGACAATGACTGTAATGCTGGAACTGTTTCAGACTTCACTGTATACTCTGGTGCAGGTACGGAGATCTTCACCGGCACTGTAGATGTTGCTGGACAAGGCGGAGACATTACCCTGTCTTCTCTCTCCATTGGAAAGGGCGATACGATCAGTATCTCTTCCCTTACATACGAAGCTCCAAACTAAGAAGAAGTAGGATCACTACTCTGGGGGTGCAATGCACCCCTCTTCTTTCCATGCTTAAATTGAGGTAATCAATAATGGCCAACATCACATTGAGATCCGGTAAGGGTTCGCCCCTCACTCACGATGAGGTCGATGATAACTTCACCAATATAAATAATGAATTGTCAGACTACCTCCCCTTGGCGGGTGGTGCAGTCACAGGCAACATAACAACTACTGGCAATATTGCCGGTCGTGACGTTGCAGCAGACGGAACCAAACTCGACGGCATAGAATTATTGGCAGATGTCACTGATACTGCCAACGTTGTTGATGCACTTACCGCTGGAACCAATATCACTATTGCACCAAACGGCACAATTTCCTCTGCTGCTGCCTATACCGATGCTGATGTCGATGCATACATTAATGCAAGTATTCTTACAACAGACATTAGTGAAGGCACGAACCTTTATTACACAAACGCAAGAGCAGACGCAAGAGTTAATGCGATAGTTGCTGACTACCTCCCATTGGCGGGTGGTACAGTAACAGGCAAGACAACCTTCAGCGACTCAGCAAGGTTCGACGGAATTATCGACGCCCACAGCAATATCTCTCTACAGAGTAACACTAATATTTCTTGGGAGGGCACTGGCGATGGTGTAGACATAAGGGGAAACAATACCGATGGCGACGAGGAGCTCCGATTCGGAGTTGGTGACGCAATCCCAGTTATTTTCGAACCCAACAAGGTGACACTTGACGCTGTCAATGTCCTGATCAGTAACAAACTCACGCATAAGGGTGATGAAGACACTTTCCTGAACTTCGGCACAAACACTCTCGGAATCACCACAAGCGGTACTCCGCGAATTGCTGTTTCGAACACTGGTCTGGGTGTTACTGGAGCAATAACCGTAAGCGGTAATGTGGATGGTCGTGACATTGCAACAGATGGAACCAAACTCGACGGCATAGAAGCAGCTGCAGATGTCACTGATACTGCCAACGTTGTTGCTGCTCTTACTGAAGGCACCAATATCACTATCGAAAATGATGGAACGATTTCCTCTGCTGCTGCCTATACCGATGCCGACGTTGATGCATACATTAATGCAAGTATTCTTACAACAGACATTAGTGAGGGTAGTAACCTCTATTACACAAACGCACGTGTCGATGCATATATCAATGCAAGTATTCTCACGACAGACATTAGTGAGGGTAGTAACCTCTATTACACAAACGCAAGGGCAGACGCAAGAGTTAATGCGATAGTTGCTGACTACCTCCCATTGGCGGGTGGGTCACTCACAGGCAACATAACAACTACTGGCAATATTGCCGGTCGTGACGTTGCAGCAGACGGAACCAAACTCGACGCCATAGAAGCAGCCGCAGATGTCACCGACACCGCCAATGTTGTTGCTGCTCTTACTGAAGGCACCAATATCGATATTGCAGCAAACGGCACAATCTCCTCGACCGTCACAACCTATACCGATGCTGACGTTGATGCATACATTAATGCAAGTATTCTTACAACAGACATTAGTGAGGGTAGTAACCTCTATTACACAAACGCAAGGGCAGACGCAAGAGTTAATGCAGGTTTCTCCGCCAAGTCCACAACAGACCTGGACGAGGGCAATAACCTCTATTACACAGACGCACGTGTCGATGCATACATTAATGCAAGTATTCTTACAACAGACATTAGTGAGGGCAGTAACCTCTATTACACAAACGCAAGAGCAAGAGCAGCAATCAGTGAGTCATCGACTGAATTAGCGTACAACAGTACAACTGGTGTGTTGACATTCACGCAGGGTAGTACATCAGGCGTAGCAGAAGGCAGTAACCTCTATTACACAGAAGCAAGAGCAGACGCAAGAGTTAATGCCGGTTTCTCCGCCAAGTCCACAACAGACCTGTCCGAGGGCAATAACCTCTATTACACAGACGCAAGAGCAGACGCAAGAGTTAATACTGCCAACGTTGTTGCTACACTTACTGAAGGAGACAATGTCGATATTGCAGCAAACGGCACAATCTCCTCGACCGACACAACCTATTCGGTTGGTGATGGTGGATTAACACAAAAGAATTTTACTACTACACTGAAGGATAAATTGGATGATGCCGTAGTTTCAGATAATGCCGAAACCTCCTCAACAACGCAAGTGGACCATATACAAGTACTGACTGCTATCGAGTATCTGACCCTGATCAACGGCACCGGTCTCTCTTCTGATACATTGTATTTGGTATCAGAAACATAATAACAAATTAAAGGCGATATATTATGGCATTGGCTTCTTCCCAGGTTGTGTTTATAGACCAATCCCCAACCACCACCACAACGGTAGATATCACAGACGTTGACACCTTTGGCGGTTTGACTCCCAAGGCAGCAATCATCACATTCGTTCAGGCTCGCGGAGATGACCAAGCACCATATACCCAAAACGAGGCAAGTTTCAATGGTGGCGATGGCGGGAACGACGCCATGGGCGTATCGCGAATGGGAGGGGTGTTCTATGGATTTGGTGCCATGTCGTTAACAAATACGACCACCAGACAGTGGGCATGCGGAATCGCGCATGAGGGACACACCACCAGTGACGCAAACAACAACGGTTATCTCAGCTCGAGGAGTGCCCGTCGACAATCCAAAGAACACTGTATCTGCATCCCATATTACTATAACGATACTCCAATGGCAGAGAGCACTGGGTCGTTTATCACAAACGGAATTAGACTCACCCACAACCCCTCGACTTGGACAACAGGTCACGGCCATGGAACCGGCAACCTTCTGCTTGAAGTCACCCTTATCGGCGGAAGCGACTTCTCCGCATACTGCGCCAGCAATAATGGAGGTACTGGTGATAATCCAACAAACACCAACAGGACGATCGGCGGGATCCCTTTTCGCCCAAACGTTGGTATGTTTGGGAATGCCTTTCCTGCATCATCGAGTAGTCCAATGGATAAAGGTGATACGACTATCTACCTATCGCATGGGTGGTTGACAGACGATGGTGCTGGTGACGTCGAGCAGTTTTGTAGGAATTTTAGGAACACTAACAACAGCAGCAACGTCGATGGGCTCACTCGCATAGAAAATGATCGATTCAACCAAAGCGTGTCGGGTACCACTTCTGGGTCCAGGTACAATCGTTGTTATCACACCAACTTCGATACAGACGGTTCTGACTTTGAACACAATTTTAGCATGAGCAACCCTTCTGGCGGTAACTCGCAGTTTCTCGGTGCCCTTTACATGAAATTTGATAACGATGACTATTACCTCAAATCTCTCACCCTGCCCTCGACAAACGGTGTGGTTAATAGTCTCACTCCATCCGGCGGGGCAAAAGGCATAGCTGTACAGAAAATTTTCGGTGCTGGTGATGTTGCTGCCTACGGCACGAATTACAGTGGTTCTGGAGACGGTCGGCAGGGCAACTTATTCGATTGGACTTCCAGCGGTGTGGCGGCGACAAGTATCAATTGGAACTTTGTAACTGCTAACCAGACAGAATCCAACCCAAGCTTCATGGAGTTTTCTCTCGACGGATTCAGATCTTTCGGCGGTAAGTATGTGAACTCAACTTCGACGTTCCAAGATGAATATGCATACTGGGCAAATGACGCTAGGTTTTTTGAACCATCATTATTCTCCGCTGGGGGGTGCTCGATGACATTCACTAATACTCCCGCGACCTCAACGAAAACATTTGCGGTGGGGTTGGGCACGCCAGTCCTCACACCTTACACAAACCTAGGAACTCCATACTTGGGCGATAAGCGAGTAACAGTTATGAGCAAGGGTACTTCTATTTCTGAAGCATACCGCACACTAAAGACTGTTTGGTACGCTGATCCAGTACAGACAACTGACGGAACTTGGACGAACAAGTCAGGCAGCAATATTCGATCGATCACCAGTGTCACTGGTGGCGTGAAGATCGTCAATGGACCTGGATTTTTAGGGCATGTAGAACATGCTATTCCTTGCGAACCAAATAAAGAATACAAGTTGGTTGTCACGGTTTCCGCTGATACAAGAACAGTTACCGTCCCGACTTTTGGACTTGCGCAAGAGATAACCTCGGGAGGAACTTTCAAAACAGCAGGTTATACTCAGGGCACAACAGGAGTGTACGCAGACGGAGATAGAATTCCAATAATGGAATACAGTAACCTTGCGTCCTCCGGAAAGACTTCGTTAGAGCATCGTATACATTCGGTCGGAGAATTGATCATTATAGATTGGTTTCCGGTTTTCCAAGCAGATAATACGCACCTTACGATCGAATCCGTCCGTCTCTATGAACTATTTTGATCCCTTGATATTATTCTTAATCTGCACACAACTTCTGAGATGGTATAAATAGAACTAAACTTCGAAGGGTAAACCAATGGCAGTAATAACATCAAGGCAGGGTCTGATAGACTATAGTCTCCGAAGACTGGGCGAACCCGTTATCGAGATAAACGTTGATGAAGACCAGATAGAAGATAAGGTTGACGACGCTCTACAGGTCTACCAAGAGTTTCATGGCGATGCCACTATGCGCGCATACTATGAATACCAGATGACCTCAACCGATATCGCGAATAAGTGCATCACTATACCAGACAACATCTTATATGTTACAAAGATGTTTCCTGTATCGAATGCTCTCATACAAAGTTCAAACTTCTTCTCTTTCCAATACCAATTGGCAATGAGCGATATGCATAATATGAGCGGTATGTATGGCGCAGGTGGTATGGCATATATGGAGCAGACTCGTCAACATATGGCACTGCTTGACATGAAGATCAATGGACTCCCTTTAATAACTTTTGCTCGACGAGCAAACAAGATATTCTTGCACAGCGATATAGAAGATGGACAGTTGACCGAAGGCAAACACGTTGCCTTTGAAGTCTATCAAACAGTTGATCCAGATACCAACTCATCTGTCTGGAACGACATGTTCGTTAAAGACTTCACGACTGCCTTGATTAAAGAGCAGTGGGGTCAGAACATGTCCAAGTTTGAAGGCATGCAGTTACCTGGAGGTATTACCATTTCTGGTCGACAGATCCTCGAAGAAGCAAAGACCGAGATAACCGAGTTGCGAGAGCGCATGCGTTTAGAGCAAGAAGTACCACCCGACTTCTTCGTAGGTTAATATGGCGACTTCCCGACATTTCCGGCACAATGTTCGCTCCGAACAGAACCTCTACGAAGACATAATCGTAGAGTCTCTCAAGTTTTTCGGCACAGACATATACTATCTGCCTCGCGAGGTTGTTTCCCGTGATATGATTTTCAATGACGAGGAATTGTCTCGATTTGCATATGCATACAGGATAGAAGTCTACCTCGAAAACATTGAAGGGTTTGATGGTGACGGAGATTTATTCTCCAAGTTTGGCGTAGAGATTCGTGACGCAGCAACGTTGCTTATGGCACGCCGAAGATGGAACAACGAGATACGAAAGCACCAAGAAACGGAAGAAGAAAAATACTACAGACCGAGGGAAGGGGATCTGATTCACGTCCCTCTCAGCGGTTCAACTTTCGAGATAATGAAGGTTGAGGACGAGAACCCATTCTACCAGTTGGGTAAACTACCACTGTTCAGAATGAATTGTGAATTGTTTGAATATACTAATGCTGATTTCGATACTGGTGTTCCTGAGATAGACGACATAGAAGAATTTGCAGCGTACCAATACAAGTTGACCATGGATACTTCTGCTGGGTTTATTAAAGGCGAAACAATCACACAGACCCACGCAGACTATGTTGTGACCGGAAAGGTTGTCAACTCTATGGATAATGAGTTGTACCTTGCACATGTCGGTAACAACACCGGCGAATACAGGGCACTGACTCCCGCTGTTGCTGTGGTGGGGGATGAGTCTGGTGTTTCCGCTACCCCAACTCTCGTTGAAGAGTTACAGGAGATTCAACCAGCAAGTCCTGGTGGTGCCGATGGCAATGTCACTTCATTCGACGTTTCTGCCTTGGAGTTCTTAGACTTTTCTGAACAGAATCCATTCGGAGATATAAGGTAATGTTTGGCACCCATTTCTATAATGAGCGAGTCAGAAAGTCTGTTGCTATATTTGGGGCGATGTTCAACAACCTCTATATAATTCGCAAAAAAGGCAGCACCACTTATGACCAGTTGAAAGTTCCTCTGGCATATGCTCCCCAGCGCAAGTTCCTCGAGCGAATCGCCGAGATGAATAACGGGGAAGATAACGAAAGGCAATTGGCGATAAAATTACCACGCATGTCTTTCGAAATTGTCAACATGCAATATGACCCACAGCGTCAGCTGCCGAAGATGAACACCTTTTGTAAACCTGGAGATACTGCTGGAACCGGAAAGAATTTTTATACGCCAACCCCATATATAATTTCTTTTGAGTTGAGCATATATGCCAAACAACACGACGATGCGTTGCAGGTTGTTGAGCAGATACTTCCATACTTTGCTCCCCAGTATACGCTTTCAGTCAAACCTGTCGATGGTGTTGACATCGTAGAAGATGTCCCTGTTATACTACAATCAGTTGTATTCAGCGACGACTTCGAAGGTGCCATGGAGTCTAGGAGGACTATCATATACACTCTACAGTTTGATATGAAAGTCAATTTCTATGGACCGAAAGCAGACGACACCGCGATCATCAACCGGATAGACATCGACCTATATAATATGGATGGCGATTCTCCCAGAGATTCTGACTATGCCGAGACGATTAAGTTGTCGACCGACCCCAGTCCAGTTTCTCCCGATTCAGACTATACGATAACTACAGAAATAATTGATAGCGATCAATACGTGCCACATCCATTTACGTGATAAGGTTTTGTGATGAGTAAAGAAAACGGCGACAAGGAAAATGATTACGAGTTTGCCCGAGAAACTCTATACGACATGATCTGTAAAGGTCGTGAGGGTATGGAGGAGATGCTCGAGGTCGCCAAGGAATCCGAACACCCTCGTGCATATGAAGTCCTTGCTAAACTAATGAAGGACACCGCTGATGTTTCCAACCAGTTGTTGAGACTACAACAACAGAAGAAAGATCTCGAAAAAGAAGATGCCCCAAAACCAAAAGAACTCCCCGCTGGACAAACCAATGTATTCATTGGTTCCACCACTGACTTGCAACGAATGCTGCAAGATGTAAACAATGAGAAAGAAGTGACAGCAGAGTATGAGCACATCACCCCTACAGATAGCACAGATACCTGATTCCAAACTAAAACCTGACACCCACTATCTTGCCAACCCACATGTAAAGAAAGACGGTGTTGAGGAGGATTGGACCAAGGACATGGTTTCGGAATATGCCAAGTGCATGTCCGACCCTGCATACTTTGCGAGGACATATCTGAAGGTTATCAACTTGAATGATGGTCTGGTTCCCTTTGACCTGTACCCATACCAAGAGAAGATGTTTGACCACTTCATGAATAACAGGTTCTCTGTTATCCTTGCTTGCCGCCAATCTGGTAAGTCTATTTCTTCTGTCGGGTTCATACTTTGGTATGCCATATTCCACACTGAACAAAACATTGCCATCGTTGCGAACAAAGGTGCTACTGCTCGGGAGATGCTCTCTCGTATAACCCTGATGCTTGAGAACCTTCCATTCTTTCTTCAGCCAGGTTGTAAGAGTCTGAACAAAGGCACGATCGAGTTTAGTAACAACTCAAAAGTATTTGCTGCCGCGACTTCTGGTTCCTCTATTCGGGGTCAGTCTGTTAACCTGCTGTTCATGGATGAGTTTGCTTTCGTCGAAAAGGCAGCAGAGTTCTACACGTCAACATATCCTGTTGTATCTTCTGGTAAGAACACCAAGGTTATCGTAACGTCAACCGCCAATGGTATTGGCAATCCATTCCATAAGATATGGGAGGGTGCAGTTCAGGGAGTAAATGAGTTCAAACCATTCAGGGTAGATTGGTGGGACGTTCCTGGGAGAGATGAAGCATGGAAGCAGGAGACCATTGCGAACACTTCACAGATTCAGTTTGATCAGGAGTTTGGCAATACGTTCTTTGGGACAGGGGATACGCTAATCAATCCAGAAACTCTGTTGAACCTGAAGACTTCCAGACCAATCAAGATACTAGAAGGCGGTGACCTACTTGTGTACGATGAACCTCGTAAGGGGTCGCAATACGTCATGTGTGTTGACGTTGCAAAAGGAAGGGGGCAGGATTTTAGTACGTTTAACGTAGTCGATATCAGTAGCAGACCATTCAAGCAGGTCGCTGTCTATCGCAACAATCTTATCTCTCCGTTGCTCTTTCCTGACATTATTTATAAGTGGGCGAATTCCTACAACACTGCATATGTCGTCATAGAATCAAACGATGCAGGTGCCTTGGTTTGTAATGGAATCTATCATGAGATGGAATATGAAAACGTCCACATGGAGTCCATGACCAAGTCCAGCGGAGTTGGTGTAGAGATGACCCGCAGAACAAAAAGGATAGGTTGCTCTGGATTCAAAGACCTGATGGAAACAAACAAACTCGACATTGTCGACGAGAATACTATACTTGAAATATCCACATTTGAGGTCAAGGGTGCTTCATATGAAGCATCCCCTGGAAACCACGACGACCTCGTGATGAACTTTGTGTTGCTTGGTTACTTGACAAGTACCACATTCTTCCAAGAACTCACAGACATTAACATAAAGAAGATGATGTTTGACCAAAGGATGCAGGAAATTGAAGAGGATGTCCCGCCATTTGGTTTCCGCCCAGACCCTGTAGAAGAAATTACATACGAAGAAAAACTCGATCCTTGGAGCATGTACGACCGAGAATTTTAGCGTAAATGCTGGGGAGTATAAATAAGAACATTGAACGCTCGATGGCGAGTGTCATACTTATCATGTAACATATAATTTTTCGATCGAAAACGAGGAAACAAAAATGGCACTTACAACACCATCAGTTTCTCCAGCAATCGTTGTTAAAGAAATCGACCTCACTGGCGTCGCGCCAAATGTCGAAACTTCTTTGTCCGGTATGGTTGGAGATTTTAACTGGGGACCAGTAGACGTACCCACTCGCATTCAAGACGAAGCACAACTCGCAGCAAAATTCGGTCTTCCGAAAGAAACCAATGCTGTTGATTACTTCTCTGCCGCGCAGTACTTACGCTACTCCGGAAACCTTATCTTAAACCGTACAATAAACGGTGCTAAGAACGCACACACCGGAACTCTTGCAGGACCCGATCAAGTGGTTAAGAACCAACTTGATTATGAGAGGAAGACGTTTGACGTTGACGTCCAGTGGGTTTCAAAATACCCAGGACTCCTGGGTAACTCAATTTCTGTAGCAATTTTCGCCAGTGACTCCAATGTCGACGCAGACAACCAAGCAAATTGGGAAGCTTGGGGATACAAAGACTTGTTCAATAGCAGACCAGGAACTTCAGCATGGGCAGCTGCCCGTGGTGCGAGTAACGACGAGATACACGTTGTTGTTATAGACACAGACGGGAAAATCAGCGGAACTCCGAACTCAGTCCTCGAGGTTTTCGCGTACATCTCAGTTGCATCCGGAGCGAAGACGGTCGATAATGGGGATAATTACGCCAAGGCTGTGATTAACTCTGGGTCGAATTACATCTGGTTTGGTACATGGTGGGACAACGCTACAGTTGGGGAAACTGGTCAAGGATTTACAGGAATCACCGGTGACAGTTGGGGTGAAGCTCCATCTGGCAGCGTTGACACTGACTACTCAGTTGGCGTGACGATGACCAACCCAGGCGAATCTGCTGGCAACCTCAACCCATCTCATAAACAAGATCTGGGACAGGGCGTGGACTCAACAACTCTGGTTGCTTCTGACTATGAGTTGGGTTTTGACAACTTCGCAAACAAAGATGCTGTTGATGTTCAAATTCTTATTGCTCCAGGTATGACATCTTCTGCTGATCAAGTTACTGTGGTCACCAATATGGTGGGCATTGCCGGTGCCACGCGCAAGGACTGCGTTGTTGTGACATCCCCAGACCGCACTGCTGCTGTTGGTAATATTGATCCAGTAACTCAAGTTGTTGCAACTGCTGATGCTTTGCCCTCATCAAGTTATTTGATTGTTGATGGCGGATACCTGCGTGTATACAATAAGTATAGTGATAATTACATCTATGTACCTGCTGCTTCCAGTACTGCTGGTCTGCTTGCTGCTACTGATGCTAATTACGGACCATGGTACTCTCCTGCTGGAGAACGTCGAGGCGAATACCTCGGTGCCACTTCCATCTCATACTCCCCTAACAAGGCAGAACGAGACACACTGTATAAGGCCAATGTAAACCCCATTGTCCAGTTCAGCGGTCGCGGTATCCTGTTGTTCGGAGACAAGACCAAGCAATCACGCTCAGGTGCATTTGATCGCATCAATGTTCGTCGTTTGTTCCTCGCGGTCGAGAAATCTGTCGCACTCGCTGCTCGTAACTTTATGTTCGAGTTTAACGATGAATTCACCCGCTCTGAGTTTGTAGCAATCGTCGAACCACTTCTTCGTGAGATCCAAGCACGTCGCGGTATCGAAGAATTCTTCGTTCAGTGCGACGCAAGAAACAACACAGAAGAAGTGCGTGCGCGCAACGAACTGGTTGCTTCTGTATTCATCAAACCTGCTTACGCAATCAACTTCATCACTCTCAACTTTGTCGCTACTCGCGCCGGACTTGATTTTGAAGAAGTGATTGGTACGCTTTCATAGAAATCATCTAAGGAGATATTAAGATGGCAATTTTACGTGTAGATGACTTCAAAGGTAAGTTGACCGGTGGCGGTGCTCGCTCTAACATGTTCGAGGTTAATGTTAGTTTCCCAGGATACTCTGGCGGAAGCAAAGAAATAACCAACTTCATGTGTCGCGCAGCGCAACTGCCTGCATCCACAATCAACCCTGTTGAAGTCCCTTTCCGTGGGCGTATCGTCAAACTGGCGGGTGACCGAACGTTTGAACCTTGGACAATCACTGTCTATAATGACACTGACTTCCAAGTTCGAGATGCTTTTGAAGCATGGATGGACGGCATGAATACTCATGCCGGAAACGTTGGCATTCAATCTAATAACGCTGGTTTCGGGACGTATGCTTCTAATATGGAAGTCATTCAACTCGATCAAGCAGGTCGCGGTGTCAAGACTTACTTCTTGAAAAACTGCTTCCCTGTAAACGTTTCTGCTATCGACCTCGACTACTCTCAGGTAGGCGAGATTGAGCAGTTCACCGTTACGGTTGAGTACGACTACTGGACAAACGACAACACCAACTAAGGTTGGAGAGTCGTTATAAGTAGAAGCAGGAGGAGGAAACTCCTCCTGCTTTTTTATATTATATCACAACACAGGAAAACAAGATGGCAGATAATGGAATTAAATTGTTTGGATTCGAGATTCAACGCTCGAAGAAAGACAAGGAAGCAATTACTCCTCATAGGTCAGCATCCGTCGTTCCACCCACAGACGATGATGGAGCAGGATATGTTACGTCACCATCATTTCACTACGGCATGCACATGGACATCTATGCCGACCTCAATTTCAAAGATCAAACAGACCTGATAAAAAAATATCGAATGAATGCTGCCCACCCCGAAGTGGATATGGCAATCGAAGAGATAGTGAACGAAGCAATCGTTGTCCCAGAAAACGAAGCACTTGTTAACATCAATTTAGATGATGTAAAAGTTTCGCCCAAAATAAAAACAAAGGTTGTTGAAGAATTCGAAGGAGTTCTCAACCTTCTTTCTTTCGAAGAACGTGCTCATGACATTTTCCGTTCTTGGTATGTTGACGGTAGACTATACCACCACCTTGTTGTGGATTCTACCAAACAATCCGAAGGCATCAAAGAAATTCGACACATCGACTCTCTCAAAATCCGTAAGGTCAAGAACGTCAAGAAAAAGACGAACCCAGATGGCGTGAAGGTTGTTGACCGAGTTGAAGAGTTTTTCATCTTCAACGAGAAAGCTGCTAATCAATCAAAGAAAGGTGCAGTGTCACAACATGATGCCCAGAACACCAGCGTTCGGTTAAGTACCGACTCCGTTTCCTATGTCACTTCTGGTCTACTCGATGAAACCAGAGCAAGGGTCGTCTCTCACCTACACAAAGCATTGCGCCCAATCAATCAACTGCGCATGATGGAAGACTCTCTTATAATCTATCGTTTAGCACGTGCACCAGAGCGTCGAATCTTCTACATTGATACGGGCAACCTGCCCAAGGGTAAGTCTGAGGAGTATGTTAACTCCTTGATGACTCGCTACCGCAACAAACTGGTTTACGACCAAGCAACTGGCGAACTAAAAGACTCGCGCAAGCATATGTCTATGCTAGACGACTTCTGGTTACCTCGCAAAGAAGGTGGTCGTGGTACTGAAGTGACTACACTTCCAGGTGGTAGTAACCTTGGCGAGATTGATGACGTCAAATACTTCCAACGAAAAGTGTACCAATCATTGAATGTGCCTGTTTCCCGCCTTGAGCAGGAATCGGCATACTCTTTGGGTCGCGCCACGGAAATTAACCGAGAAGAAATTAAGTTTCAAAAATTCATTACCAGATTGCGCACACGCTTCTCCAAGTTGTTCTTGCATATACTGAGGCAACAACTTATACTGCGTGGTGTTATCACTGACTCAGATTGGAAAGAACTTTTCCACAACCGAGTGTCTGTTGATTTTTACAAAGACAACCACTACACCGAGTTGAAGGATGCCGAGGTTCTCGCGCAACGACTTCAATTGGTCGACCAAGCATCACAGTATGTTGGCGAGTACCTGAGTAAAGATTGGGTAATGAAAAACATCTTCCGATTCAATGATGAAGAAAACGAAGAAATGAAAAAGCAGATCGCTTCTGAGATAGAATCTGGCGAAGTTGACCCAGATGCTGGCGAAGACGATCAATAAGAACCAACCTATATAAATCTGTAACATTTAACTGGAGATTATTATGAGCGACGATACACTGGACGTGGAAGTTGTTACCCCGAGCATCGATGACCTGCTACATTCAATTAAGAATGGCGAAGGTCACCAAACAGGACAGATCTTTGCCGACCTGATGGCAGGAAGGATAGATGATGCCCTTGAGCAAGAAAAGATTCGAATTGCTGGAGAAGTCTACAACGGCGAGTCCGAAGCAGAAGAAGTCGAAGACGATGCCGAAGAAGTCGAAGACGATGCCGAAGAAGATTCTTTTCGAACTGATCAGTTCGAACAAGAGTTTGACGCTGAAGTTGAAGCAGAAGTAGACGACGAAGTAGAAGCAGAGACTGACTTCGAAGCAGAATTGGAAGCAGAAACTGACCTAGAACTTCCCGAAGATGAGCACGAAGAAGTCGAAGACGAACTTGGCATCTACGGCGAAGAAGAAGCAGAAGAAGATATTTCTGATATTCTTTCAGACGATGACACTGAAGAATAGAATCGGTATAAATAAAAGGTATGAAATACTTCTCAGAATTTAGGAACAAAACCCCAAAGGGCAAAGTTGTATACACCAAGAAGCACAAGAAAGTAACTTGTGCTGTATACAAGACCCCAAAAGGTTTTGATGCTTACATTGATGGTGACCACCTCGACACCTTCCGTTCTGAAAAGGACGCTGTTAAATCTATCGAGGCAGCAATCAAGGAATTGTTTTAATGAAACTTATTACTGAGTTCAACGAAAGCAATATTGAATGTATCGTTGAAAAGAACGAGAAAGGCGAAAAGTCTTTCAAGATCGAAGGCGTATTTGCACAGTCAGAGCAGAAGAATAGAAACGGGCGAATCTACCCGAAGAAAACTATGAAGTCTGCCGTTGATAAGTACGTTACAGAACAAGTTTCAAAAAACCGAGCAGTTGGCGAGTTGAACCATCCCGAAGGTCCAACAGTCAACCTCGACAAAGTTTCGCATCTCATCACTGATCTTCATTTTGAAGGCAATGATGTGATCGGAAAGGCATCAATATTAGATACTCCTATGGGCAGAATCGTAAAGGGTTTGCTTGAGGGCGGTGTCAACCTTGGTGTCTCAACTCGTGGTATGGGTAGTCTTGAGCAACGTGGCGGTGCCTCGTATGTCGGAGAAGACTTTGCTTTAAGTACAATAGATATTGTACAAGATCCATCAGCACCAAATGCTTTCGTTAATGGAATTATGGAAGGCGTTGATTGGGTGTGGAGCAAAGGAATCTTGGTCGCTCAGGAAATATGTGAAGAACAAGAGACTGAAATCGTTACTCCTTCTGTACGGACATATTCGTATGCTGAACAGACTCGTGAGTTCAAAAATTTCCTCTCGTCTTTAAAAGAAACCTTATAAAAGGAGTCCATTATGGATGAAGAAAATAGTGTAGAACTTCATGATGACGTCGCAGAAGGACATGACATGAAGAACGCTGAAGCGCAATCTGTTGCCGCTACTGATAAAGCAGGTGATGCTACTAAGCAAGCACCAGCACGTAAGGGCGACAAGCGTAACAGTGAACCAATGCCAAAGACTAAAGGCGCAATGCTCGCTGCCGCTTACGGTAAGTTGAGTGGTATGAAGAAGGTAGATCTTGCCGCTTCATACGGTGCTATCATGGGTGAAGACGTTGATCTTTCCGATGATGACCTCGTTGCTGAAGATGTAGATGACTTTGTTTCTGATGAATTGGGTGCTCTGGTTGATTCCGAAGCAACTCTTTCAGAAGAGTTCAAAGAAAAAACTGCTGTAATCTTTGAAGCAGCATTGGCATCAAAGCTCGCTGAAGAAGTCGAGCGAATTGAATCCGCTTACGAAGAAAAACTCGCTGAAGATACTGCTGCGCAGTCTGAAGAGTTGGTCGAGAAAGTAGATTCCTACCTTAACTATGTTGTTGAGAACTGGATGGCAGAGAACCAAGTTGCTATCGAAAGCGGTTTGCGTGCCGAGATTGCTGAGAACTTTATGGAAGGTCTGAAAGGACTGTTCGTTGAGTCTTACATCGAAGTACCCGAATCAAAGGTTGACCTAGTTGACGATCTGGCAGAGCAGGTAGAAGAACTTGAAGAAGCTCTTAACACTACCACTGAAGACGCAATCGAGTTGAGCGAAGCAGTTGAACTGCTCCAGCGCGAACTGGTTGTATCTGAAGCAGTTGCTGACCTTGCCGATACTCAGGTAGAAAAGTTTGAAGAACTCGTTGAGGGTGTTGACTTTGAAGATGTAGAGCAATTTGCATCGAAAGTTGAAACCATCAAAGAATCTTTCTTTGCGAAGAGTGTAGAAGTCACTGAAGAAGTTGTTGAAGAAGATGAAGCTGTTGCTCTGTCTGAAGAAACTTCTCCTTCTATGGACCGATACGTCACCGCAATCCGTAAAACCACCCAAAAGTAAAAACCATTACACTCTCAAGGAGATTAAAAAATGGAAATTAACTACGAATCACTGGTATCCAAGTGGGCACCAGTACTTAACGAAGAATCTGCTGGTAGCATCGATGACCGTCACCGACGCAATGTAACTGCTGCTGTTCTTGAAAACCAAGAACGCGCAATGATTGCTGAAGGTTCACAGTCTCAGTTTCTGAACGAAACTGCTGCTAACAACACTGGTTCTGCTGCTAACTGGGATCCCGTACTGATCTCTCTCGTTCGTCGCGCTATGCCTAACCTTATGGCATATGACGTATGTGGCGTACAGCCTATGACTGGTCCTACTGGACTGATCTTCGCCATGAAGAGCAAGTACAAGACTGCTAATCGCGGTGCTGGTGCAACTGATTCAGCTGAAGCATTGTTCCAAGAAGCAAAGACGCCTTACTCTGGCGACAGTTCTGCCACTCAGACCGGTGGACCTTCTGGTCTTGATGGACTTGCTAATGCAGGCTCTCCGAATACTATCGACTCTGACCGAAATGGTCCAAGTTTTGGTGGTGCTATGCCAACTGTTGACGCTGAAGCTCTGGGTACACCAGGCGGAAGTGAATTCGCTGAGATGGGTTTCAGCATCGAGAAAGCTTCTGTTGAAGCAAAGTCTCGTGCCCTGAAAGCAGAGTACACCATTGAACTGGCACAAGACCTGAAAGCAATCCACGGTCTGGACGCTGAGTCTGAACTGGCTAACATTCTTTCTGTTGAGATCCTTGCTGAAATCAACCGTGAAGTTATCCGTACTGTCAACAGCCAAGCATTGACTGGTGCCTCTACTGAGAACACTGCAGTAAATGGTATCTTCGACCTCAGCACTGATGCTGATGGACGTTGGTCTGCTGAGAAGTTCAAGGGTCTGTTGGTTCAACTTGACCGTGAATGTAACCAAATCGCGAAAGATACTCGTCGCGGTAAAGGTAACATTGCTATCGTCTCTTCTGACGTTGCTACTGCCCTGAGCATGTCTGGTCAACTCGACTACGCTCCTGCTCTGGCCACTGGTCTGCAGGTTGACGATACTGGCAATACTTTTGCTGGTGTTATCAACGGTCGTATCCGTGTATACATCGATCCATATGCTGTTGCTGACTATGTAACCGTTGGTTACAAAGGCACCAACCCTTATGACGCAGGTGTATTCTACTGCCCATACGTTCCTCTGCAAATGGTTCGCGCTGTTGGCGAGAATGACTTCCAACCACGCATCGGGTTCAAGACACGCTACGGCATGGCTTCTAACCCCTTCGTTGGAGCAACTCCTGCTAACGGTCTGGCTGCTGCTAAGACTAACCAATACTACCGCATCTTCCGCGTAGACAACCTGATGGTTGCTGCCTAATCCGGTAAATTGGTAAACGATCAGACCCTCTTCGGAGGGTCTAATCATCCCACTACCTTGGGACAAAAACCAGAATAATTATAAAAGGTTTTAACCCGCGCAAGCGGGTTTTTTTATGCCCGAAAAAGTGACCCCCAAAACCTCCATGATGTTGATATACAAATCGCCCTTGAAATTTTCGCCCCTAAAAATTAGGCGTTTTAAAGTTCATCACAATATGTTGACATTTCATCCTAAATAACGATAATAGAGAGTCAGGTTAGAGGAGAATATAATGTCGAGCAGTATAGGCAGTAATACAAACTTATTTCAACCCACAGGGTTCAGGGTTCTTATTGACCGTAAAAACTACGGCAACCTTGAATTCTTTGTTCAGTCAATTAACCATCCAGGCGCAACTTGCCCTGCGGTGGAAACACCGTTTTCCAGAATCGCCAGTGTTCCAATGCCTGGAAGTTCAATCGAGTATAGTGATCTGTCGATGCAGGTTCTTCTCGACGAAGATATGAACTCCTACACGGAAGTATACGACTGGTTGCTGAGAACCGTGAACGAAGACATGATCACGAAAAGGGACAATTTTTCTGGTAAAACGTCAACCACCCCAAACTATGCGGATATAACCATCGTGGCACTATCCAGTCATAACAACGTTAGCGTCAAGTTCAAGTACGTTGATGCTCTCCCCACTGCTGTCGGTGATATAACTTTTGAAGCACAGAACCAATCAGTTGAATATGTCGCCTTTCCAGTATCCTTTCGATTTTCCTACTTTGAGATAATTAAATAATTTATGGACTTAAATGATATCCTTGCCCAGTGGGGCGAAGACTGTGAGATTGGACATAACCTTGATGAAGCTTCCCGTGACACTCCCAAGTTGCACGCGAAGTATTTGGGTTATCATATACAAACCAAATTGCTTCTGAAACGAGCAGAAGAGAAACAGCAAATACTTCTCAAGAATAAGTTTCTCTGGTACAACGGCAAGTTGTCCCAAGAAGAAGTTTCTGCGCTTGGTTGGAACCCCGACCCATTCGACGGTTTGAAGATAATGAAGGGTGACCTGTCATACTACTATGACAGCGACCCAGAGATACAACAGAGCGAAGCAAAGGTTGTATACTTCAAAACCATGCTGGAAGCACTGAAAGAGATAATCGACACCTTGAAGTGGCGTCACCAGACGATAGGTAATGCAATTCGCTGGAAGCAGTTTGAAGCAGGTGCCTAAATACCTACAAGAATAATACTTGTGGATATATTATGGGAAAACTTACGGTTAAGATGTTAAACCATTCTATGATGTACGTTGATTGTGATGCAGGAATCCGAGCGGAGTTGAATGAATACTTTGCGTTTTTTGCTCCAGGTTATAAGTGGATGCCCGCCTTCAAGCAGCGCAAATGGGACGGAAGAATCCGCCTGTTTTCCGGCGTTACTTCAGAACTGAATGTAGGACTCTATACAAAACTCTGTAGGTTCGCGGCAGACAGACACTACCACTTACAGATGGAACACAGTGATTACGGACTGCCCAACCAAAGAAACACTGTTAACCACCAACACCTAGTTTCTTCTCAGGCAATTTGGGGCATGCCATTTGCTCCACGTGACTACCAGTATGATGCAATCACTCACGCCATAGAACACAAACGTTGCTTGCTTCTTTCACCAACTGGTTCTGGTAAGTCATTTATCATCTACAATCTCATGCGTTGGTATCTGGACAGTTATGAAAAGTCTGTCCTTGTTGTCGTCCCGACCACTTCCCTCGTAGAGCAGATGTACAAGGACTTTTCCGACTATGGGATGGACGTAGAAACCGAAGTCCACAAGATCTATTCCGGCAAGGATAAGATAACGAAGAAGCGGGTTATCGTTACCACGTGGCAGTCTGTTTATCGTCTTGGAAAGGACTGGTTCGATGCCTTTGGATGCGTATTTGGCGATGAGTGTCACCTGTTCAAAGCAAAATCACTCACTACCATGATGAATAAGTGCACCGAAGCAGAATATCGGTTTGGTACAACGGGAACCTTGGATGGCACACAGGTAAACAAACTGGTGCTGGAAGGGTTGTTTGGTCCGACAAAGAGGGTCACGTTCACAAGGGATCTACAGGACAGCGGCACACTCGCTGAACTGCACATCGATATGCTACTATTGGACTACCCAAAAGAGGAAAGGCAAAGAAACAAAGATCGAACATATCAGGAAGAAGTCGACTTCCTTGTTGGGTATGAACCAAGAAACAAGTTGATACGAAACATCGCACTCACGCAAACAGGTAACACCCTTGTGCTGTATCAGTTCGTGGAGAAGCATGGAGAAGTCCTCTACGGAATGATCAAGGAAAAGAGCGATACTGTCTTCTATGTGCACGGTGGTACTGATGTTTCTGACCGTGAGGCGATTCGAGGAATCGTTGAGCGTAGTGATGGTGCCATCATCGTTGCTTCCCTGGGAACGTTCAGCACGGGTATCAATATAAAGAACCTACACAACATTGTATTTGCCTCACCTTCTAAATCGCAGGTGAAGGTTTTGCAGTCCATTGGTAGGGGATTACGCAAATCAGATAATGGGCAGGGTACACTATTGTTTGACTTGTCGGACGACTTATCCATTAAGTCGAAAAAGAACTTCACCCTAAAGCACGCAGGGGAGAGGGTTAAGATGTACAACACTGAAAAATTCAATTTAGAAATACATAAGGTGAAACTATGAACGTCGAAAACGAAAAGATTGTACAAGTCAAACTTGTAACTGGACAAGAAATTATCGCACAGAAGTTCAACGAAAATGACTCTACGTTTAGTGTCAACTGCGCACTTGAAATGGTTGCTGTGGAACTCGAAGATCCGGATTATGACGAATCTTTGAAGACCTCGTACTATATCTTACGACCATTTATCTCATACCCCGAGCGGTTGGACGTATTGATTTCCATCAACCCATCATCCATCGTAACTGTCAATGCTCCGAGTGAGAAGGTGATAGAACAGTACACCAACTCCCTTGTTAGTATACAAGAGATGCTCACTGATGCATCTACTACAACTGGAGAAGAAACAGAGGAGGACTCGAGCAGCAATGTTCTGTCATTTCCTTCATCCCCCAAACTATTGACCGAAGATTGACATTTCGATCCTGTTCGTATAGAATAGAGTTTCTAATCAAAGAACACTGGAATTTATTATGAAACCAAGTGAACGTCCGCATTACGTCAACAATGCACAGTTCTCACAGGCAGTTGTTGACCATGTCACCGCTGTCAATAAAGCAGACAATGATGGGGTTGTGCCACCCATCATGCCCACCTACGTTGCCGAGTGTTTTCTCAAAATCGCAGAGGGTCTTTCTCACAAATCCAACTTTGTTCGTTACACCTACCGTGAAGAGATGGTAATGGATGCTGTTGAGAATTGCCTCCGTGCATGCAAGAACTATGACGTTGAAGCAGCAACACGCAAGGGTAAACCAAATGCGTTTGGGTACTTCACCCAGATCTCTTGGTATGCATTCCTTCGGCGCATCAAGAAAGAACAAAGGCAGCAGGAAGTTAAAATGAATTATCTGGCAGAGTCAGGACTCGAAGAGTTCATGGTTGATGCCGATGAAGACCCGCAGGTCGCCAAGGCAGTTCAGTCCTTTGTCGATAACCTGCGAAGAAGGATAGATGACGTCAAGGAGAAAGACGAAAAGGTCAAAGAGCACAAGAAGGTTATGAAGACGAAACGCACAGTGCGTGTCGACTCAGACCTCTCTAATTTCTTCGAGGAATAATTATGAAGTTGGCGATACTGAATGATACCCATTGTGGCATCAGGCAGAGCAGTGATATATTCATTGCCTACCAAGAAAATTTTTACAACAACGTATTCTTCCCGTATCTGGCAGAACACAATATCAAAAATATAATCCACTTGGGGGATTATTACGAAAATCGACGACAGATAAACGTCAAAGCACTCAACAGTAACCGAGAAGTTTTTCTGGACAGGTTACGCGCTGATAACATTACCATGGATATTATCTGTGGTAATCACGATACATACTTCAAGAACACCAACGAATTGAATTCTCTGAAGGAGTTGATGGGACACTACATCAACGAAGTGAATATCATAATGGATCCAAGCGTACTCGATTACGATGGATTGAAGTTTGGTTTTGTTCCTTGGATATGCCCAGAAAACGAAAAGAAGTGTCACGACTTTCTCAAGAATTGCGCTGCTGATGTTATCGGCGGGCACTTCGAGTTAAATGGTTTTGACATGCTGCGCGGTGTGCCTTGTACACACGGTATGTCTGCTGAAAACCTGCACAGGTTTGAGTTGGTTCTTTCCGGTCATTACCACGTCAAGTCTAACCAAGACAATATCCACTACCTTGGTTCCCAGATGGAATTCTTCTGGAACGATGCACACGACGATAAGTTCTTCCACATCCTCGATACAGAAACAAGGGAACTCACTCCTGTTAGAAACCCTCTGACTATGTTCCAGCGTGTTTACTACGATGACACGAAGGAAGACTATAGCGAGTTCGACACTTCTAGGTTCGACAACCAGTTTGTTAAGGTTGTTGTCATGAATAAGTCTGACTCTTTCACCTTCGACAGATTCGTTGACCGAGTTATGCAACGTGACGTTTACGACCTGAAGATACAAGAGGACTTCTCCGAGTTTACTGGGGAAAACGTATCTGACGAGGGCATCGAAATCGAAGACACGACTTCCCTTCTCAGCGCATATGTCGAGAATGTAGAAACTGCCCTTGACAAAGAGCGTATTAGAAATGAGGTCTTAGACCTTATGACAGAAGCACAATCACAAGATATTGTTTGAGGTAAACCTTGATTATATTTAAGACAGTCCGATACAAAAACTTTCTCTCTACAGGCGACAACTGGACAGAGATACAACTTGACAGAAGCAAGCACACCCTTGTTGTAGGTCAGAATGGTTCGGGTAAGTCCACCATGCTTGATGCCATATCCTATGGCTTGTTCGGCAAGTCCCACCGCAGTATCAAGAAAGCACAGTTGGTAAACTCGATCAACGACAAGGGGATGGTTGTTGAGGTTGAGTTTTCCGTGGGAAGCAAGAACTATAAAGTTGTGCGCGGCATCAAACCGATCAAGTTTGAGATATATGTCGACGGCACGATGATAAACCAGAACTCCCATAACAAGGAGTACCAGAAGGTTCTTGAACAGAATATCCTGAAACTCAACCACAAGACCTTCCACCAAGTTGTTGTGCTTGGTTCTTCCTCGTTCATACCATTCATGCAGTTGTCCGCGCTCAACAGACGGGATGTCATCGAAGACCTTCTGGACATTGGCGTTTTCTCCAAGATGAATGCATTGCTCAAGGAGAAGAATGCGGTACTGAAAGAGAAACTGAATACCGTGTACCACCAAATCGCGATGAACGAAACCAAAGTTGACGCGCAGAAGAAGTATATCCGCGACGTTTCCAAGTTGAACCACGATGTGCAGAAACAGAAAGAAGATTTCATCGAAGAAACCACAGCAGAGATAAACAAACTCGTTGATGAGAATGCCAAGAACCAAAAAGTTGCAGAAAAGGTGACGAAAGAAATTTCCCCTCTCCTGAAATCACAACAAGGTACTCTGGAGAGGTTGAATGGGTTTGAGGCAGAGTTCAACACGAAGATAAAAAACCTCGTGAAGGAAGCCAAATTCTACGAGAATAATGAAGAGTGTCCAACCTGCACCCAAACCATTGCTGAGGGATTCCGTGAACAAAAACTCGAACAGGCAAGGGCAACAGCAGCAGAGTTGCAAACTGCCAAAGTAGAACTTGTGGTCGAAAAAGATTCAACCAACGGCAAGATCTCTGAATTCGAATCTAAGATGGAAGAGGTTCAGGTTCTGCTCAGCGAGATAAACAGTAATGTCCGTACCATGGCAACTTACACTGCAAACATAAAGAAAACGCAAGAAGAAATTTCTTCCCTGAGTAGCAATCAGTCTGACATGGCAGCGGCGAATGCCGAATACGATGAACTCATGAAAGAATACCATGAACTGGTCGCCGACCGTTCTACAATGAACGACCAATCTGCGTACAACACCGTCATATCAGAGATGTTGAAAGACAGCGGAATCAAGACCAAGGTTATCAAGCAGTATCTGCCTGTGATTAACCAGATGGTCAACCAGTACCTCTCCATCTTGGACTTCTATGTCCACTTTGACCTTGACGAAAAGTTTGAAGAAACGATTCGCTCACGCCATAGAGATTCTTTCTCATATGATTCTTTCTCTGAAGGAGAGAAGCAACGTATTGACTTGGCACTGCTATTCACTTGGAGGCAGGTTGCCAAGATGAAGAACAGCATCAGCACCAACCTCCTCATACTCGATGAGACCTTTGATTCTTCTCTCGACGAAGCAGGTATCGATAACCTCCTGAAGATTATCCACACCCTTGGTGAAGACACTAACGTCTTCATTATATCTCACAAGGGCGAGATACTCGAAGGCAAGTTTGAGTCAAAGATAGAATTCACCAAAGTTAAAAACTTCTCACAAATCAAAAACTAATCGGATTATATTATGATTACTCCAAAGCACTACACGCTTCATGTTTCTGAAGGAAACAGCATTCACTTCATCGCCCTTGATGACCATGACGCTTTGCGGTTTGCCGCCTTGTGTGGGTTCGAACAGGCACTCGATGATAGAACTGAATGGAAGAATCGAGACAATGTTTGGTCAACCCCCGCCTACAAGGAAGCAGTTGCTAGATCCCACTCAACAATGCCATGAAGAAAGAATATAAACCAAAGAGAAAGTCTTATAACGACCTCACTTCCCTTTATAATGAGATGGTTTCTGGGGGAGTGAAGGTTGCTTATTTTGATGGTTGTGTCCTTAAAACAAAGAACCAGAAATGGAGTATGTTCGAAGGCAAATTGATCGAGGAAGAGGTGTAGTCCATGTATCTAGAGATTAGTCCAAGACAAAGCGGGAAGACAACAAGGTTGTGTCTTGCTGTTAAAGAGTATTTGTTGGAAAATAGAAGTAACATTGCGTTCATACACACAATGAATATGGATGCCGCCAAGTGTATTGAAGATTACCTTTTGCATATCTTGACCTATCATCTGACGACTACGCACCTCTGTTCCTCGCGAATCAATAGAGATCTGACGGGTTTTCGCATCCCACAAAATGAGTTTCCTGTTGACAGGTTTTTTCTTTTTACGAGAAACTCGATTGCGAACGCACCGGCAATTTCTCCAGGATCTTCGATGAAAGTTTTTGCAGATGAATTTGATTTCTTTGGATATGAAACCCCATTAGATAAACATGGTTATTATGTAACGACGCCAAAAACCACTAGAACTTTAGTACATAAAAGATTGTGGTTAGAAGGAAAGAGGGAAGACTTTCTTTTGGACCTTGTTAAAATGAACGGCGGAAAAACTGAAAAGTTTTCAACATTTGTGTTCAAAAACTACACAGATACAATATCTAATGTTCCGTCGAATTATTATGATACTGAATTTTTGGGTAATTGGGATGGTTGACATCCCAATCCGGTTCCTGTAGAATAGAAGCATAAATTGAGGAAAACGCATGGAAACAGTACAAATAGGCGGTCGTTCTTGGCAAAAGAGCACTGGTTCAGAGGGTCAGGACGTGTATGTCGCCTTGTTTCTCGAAGATTCAGAAGCACTCAAGGGGCAATATCCAGACGAAAGTCACTATGATATCGTCGTTGACTCCGATGCAGACTTCTATATGCCTTCCATGGGCGTTGAAGACGAGGAACTTTCTGAAGACCGTATCGCGTTTAAATTCCGTAAAAACGTATTCACTCAAGCAGAACAAGACGGTGCATACGCTGGTCTGTTTGACGCAGCAATTGAGTCAAACAACAGAGGCATGGCAGCGGGTCCAAGAGAAGAATCTCAAGGCAACCGTGACTGGGTAACGCAATACCAACTGAACGTTCTGCGTTGGTTTGAAGAAGGGCAACCGCCCAACATCGACGGTTCTGACCCACTCGCGGAGTTTGCTGCTATCCCCAACGACGATGAAAACCGTGGTGGCGTTTGGTTACGCACTAAGGTTGAACCAGAGTTTGGGACTTACACTGATTTCTTTCCGATACTTCTCAACAAACTGCGAGTTATGACTCTCGAGGAAGCAAAGACATATGTACAACTTCTGCGCAAGGACTTTATTTCCGATACTATGTACGCTACCGCAATATGGTCTGGCATTGCTGGTTTCTATGGTCGTTATCCTCGCATACCTTATGGTCGTGCTACTGCTTTCACCGATCATAATCGCGAAGTATTTGAGAAATGCTATCCATTTGCTCGTCGATTAGACACAACCTTTGCTGAACTCCTGCCAGTACGTTATGGTCGTCAGAAGAAATGCGCTGACCGAATGGATCCAAAGTTTCTGATTGGCGAGGACACCACGTTCACCACCATTACGGTAAACACGACAACCAAGGAACGCAATGCACGTATGGCGTGTCACCGTGACTCTGGTTCGTTGAACGAAGGATTCAGCAACCTGACTGTGATAAGCGATGGCAAGAAAGACTGGAAAGGCGGCATGCTGGTCTGCCCCGAAGTTCGCGCTGCTATCAATATCCGCCCAGGCGACTTACTGTTGGTTGACAACATGCGTGTCATCCATGCCAACACCCCAATTGAAGCACCAGAGTCTGGCGAAGATGACCTGATGCGTATGTCCCTTGTATTCTACTTCCGAGAAGATATGTTGAAGTTGGGTACATGGGAATATGAGCATCTGCGCCGAGCATACGTTGACTCGCGTCGACTGAACGAAGAACACAAACTGTGGCGACCATATTGGAATGGCGTGTCACCCAGCATGTGGGATGACCAAGAATGGTATGACTGGTTGTCAGCAAACGGTGGAGAAGAAATGACCCGACAGTATCATCCAGAAGCATATGATGTTGCCGGAACCCTCGATGAATTTTTTGGATAGGAATGCTATGATCGATTACAAATATAACGAAGATGCCCTGATCAAAGAACTTCGAGAGTATGTTGACATTACTTATGGACAGCACTACTCGCAGGACAAAGTGCAGACAACCGAGTTTGTTATCGATGCGGGTCATGGAGAGGGTTTCTGTTTAGGAAACGTCATCAAGTACACCCAACGGTACGGTAAGAAAGAGGGTAAGAACCGAAAGGACTTGCTGAAAGTTCTCCACTACGGTTTGATTGCACTCCACGTCCATGATTTGGAAGAAGAAAAGTGAAACAGATCTGGTACCATGAGAATAAAAACGGCACAATCTCTTTCTACAAAGAGATTGCCATTGGTTCAAATCCTCTCACGAAGAATGGCATACACTTACACACAGGGACATACACTTATCGTAAGGCGTTATTTGTGTATCCCAAATTCATATACAAATGGATAGAAATACCATGTGCGGAGTAATTGGTGTACACCTAGAAGAAGTCTACGCGGAAGACCTCGAGATGGTCAAGCGTTTGTTCAGGGAAAGTATGATTCGTGGTAAGCATGCCACGGGAGTCACATACCTTTCCTGCGGCAAACTACATACGCACAAAGAACCAATTGCTGCTTATGAATTTATCGAGAAGTATGACCCTCGCGAGTTTGTTGACCCTGCTACACAGAAGATGACCATGATTGGGCATATCCGATACTCAACTTCTGACCTGCGATACAACCAACCGTTTCAGGGCAAAGAAACAGCAATTGCTCACAACGGAGTTATTTCTCAAGACCCTGACATATGGGAATATGAAACAGAAACACTGAACGATTCCGAGTTGATACTGCGTTGTATCGAAGCAGGAGATACTCCTCTCGAAAAGTACCGTGACCGAAGCATGGCAGTTGTTGCTATCGATGGCGGAGAACTGTCTGCGTTTCGTAATCATGAACGTCCACTTTGGATGGCGAACCGGAAAAACGGAATGGTGTTTGCTTCTACGAGAGATATTCTCCGAAGAGCAGGAATTACTGATAACGTTTCCAGTTGCGAACCTCTTGTCAAATATACTTTCGGTGGGTTCGGTCTACATATGGATAGAACATACTTTGACCCAGAACTGGCAGACCTGCAACCATGCTAAAGCGACTTAACAAAGAAGAAGTGGAAACGCTCATTGCTTCCCAACCAGAAGGAACAAACACGAAGTTCCTGAAGTCTTCACACAACCTCTGGTTCCGATTCAAGAACTATGAGAAGCAACCACCGTTTGCTTTGATGGACGGTGGAATTGACCCAGTTGCTCTGGTGTTCATCACATTCAGTGCGCGGTCAAAGTATGCCAACCTGTATGAGATTGTGACACTCGAAGGAGAGGAAGGTCAGGGTTATGCGTCAAACGTATACTGGAAGGTGATGGAAGAGGCACACAACCAAGGCATGCAGAGACTCAAGATGTCCTGTACCCCATCTTCTGTTACATGGCACAAACGTAATGGCACCATCTTCTGGGCAGTTGACCCATCTGGTTCTCTGCGTTGTGACGTGCCTATATTCCCGAACCAACATGAGCAGTTGACGTTTCGTGAACTTGCATTGAAGGATCCTTCTGTTGCTATCCCGCCAAGCAAGGTAGCAGAAAAACTGAAGGAAGAATCCCTTGAGTCCCACAACTTTGGTGTCAAGAAAACCGAAAAGGTCGAGACTGCCATTGAGTCAGTGGGAGAATACTGGATGCGCGAAACACTATTTGAACCGACACACTTCTCTTTGGATGCGTTTCTATGAACAATAAGGAGATATTCACTCAGTGGTTTGGTCGTGGTCTTGAAATAGAGGACTGTGACCCATCCCTATACCTACAGAATTACTTCTTTGATCGGTTTGAGTATAACACAGAACAGCGTCTATGGATCTCTTGGATCTATGGCACTACCTATTACTGGCCAACCTCATACGTTGTTTGGAACGAATTTCCAGATATGGAGTTGGTGGGTCTGGAGCGTTTGCGTTCTTGGAACAACGCCAACTACAAACGCCTACGCTACCAGACAGACACCAAGTGGAACAAGGGTCACCTGCCCCAACAGTTTGAATCATATAGAGACTTTGTTGGTGGTCGTACACAGCATGAAGCAATCACTGCCAACTTTGTTGGTGACCCTGTCAAGGACTTCTACTCTCTTTGGGACACGGTAAACTCTTGGCACAAGTTTGGTCGCTACACCTCTTGGTTTTATATCCAGACACTCAAGCAGACATGTGGCATAAAGGTTGACGTTGATAGTCTCTGGTTCCATGACCGCAGTGGGTCAAAGTCGCACCGTAACGGTATGTGTTATGCCATGGACAAACCTGAGTGGGTTGACTCCAAGAAGAACAAAGTGAAACTCGACGCAACTCAGATAGACTTTCTCGAAGCAAATGGCAGGGAGATACTACAAGAGGTCAAGTTACGTTACCCGCATGTTGCCGACAAGGCAGACTTCTTTGCTATGGAAACCAGTCTGTGCTCCTTCAAGAAGTTGTTTCGCCGGAGTCGTGGTCGCTACCTTGGTTTCTACATTGACCGACAGGCAGAAGAGATCAAGAAAGTTCAGGCAGATAACTGGGAAGGTATAGACTGGACACCACTGTGGGATGCCCGCAAGGAATCTCTTGAAGAGAAATGGTTGACAGACCTGATTGACCCTGAATTGTATAACCTGTTTTTAGATACAGGCAACTTTGAACCAGTAGACCGAAACGCTGGTGGACTCGAGGCATTCTTTGTATGAAACTAATTTATCTGATCGGCATCCCAGGTACGGGCAAGTCTACCATCATGAAGCAATTCATGGAGACGCAGAATGACTGGAAACAGGAGCGGGTAACAGACCTGTTAGACACCCATGTATCAGGCAATGTTCGAGTTCTTGGTAAGTATGAAGAAGGAGAGACGTTCAGCGGCACGGACAGACTTTCAATGGCAGTAGCACCAAAAGCAGTTGAGTGGATCTCGAACAAACCGGATGAAGTTATATTTGGCGAAGGTGACCGACTCAACAACGCAGGTTTCTTCACAGCAGCAGGTGATGACCTCACTATAATCCACCTGACCGTATCAGACGCTGAACGTGAGCGCAGATATAAGCAGCGTGGTTCTGAACAGTCTGAGAAATTCATCCAGACAACCCGCACCAAGTGCACCAACATCCTCGAAAAATTCGGCGACCAGCATACGCTGTTTGGTACTGAAAAGGGATGTGTGGTACAATTCCCCCACGAAACCCCAGATGACACACGTATCGTTGTCGATTATATGCTGGGTTGCGTAAGTTCCTGATTCTATTCAGGTTTTCACAACTTGTGTTTGTTTCCCGATTGCTCCATAATAGGTGTTCTGATTGAGGAGAACACCAGATTATGGGTATGTGTAAGATCGATGACTATAGCAGTCTGCTCGGTTCTTTCGTTGAGAAGGACGTGCGCGGTTTCCATGAGTATTCGGCGAACACCGATGACATGACGTCCGCGTGGGATTTTCCCCATGTACTTCATACATTCGATGGTGTGCGGTATGCGCGTATCCTCAAGACGGTTGCCTATATTGCTGTGGACGAGGATGCATATGGTCTGCCAGTAGTTGAGAAGTGGGACATTACCTCCCACAAGAAGTACTCCTAAGTTGTTGATTTTATTGAACTTTTACGAACTTGTTCTTGTACTGAAAATGTACGATAATAGATGTTCAAGTTGAGGAGAAGACATGATTACTGACAATACAAACTCCAGCGTTGCTAAACTGCTCGCCAACGAGAATATAACGGTGGTACAGGAAAATGTTCCTACTGCTATGTTCGACGTGAAGAATCGCGTGCTGACCCTGCCTTTGTGGGCAGACGTTGACCCTGCGGTTCAGTCACTGCTGACTGGGCACGAAACGGGGCATGCGCTTTATACACCCGAAGAGGGATGGCATGAAGCAGTTTGTTCACGCGGTGGCAACTATAAGTCTTTTCTGAATGTGATCGAGGATGCGCGTATCGAGAAATTGATCCAGCGCAAGTACCCTGGCCTGCGACGCGACTTTGTTTCTGGATACAAGCAATTGATGTCCAAAGGTTTCTTTGGTTCTAAAGACGCTGCCGAATTTGGTCTCATTGACCGAATCAACACTCACTTCAAGTGCGGCATGGCGGCGAATATCCCATTCGCTGAAGATGAAGTTCAGTGGGTCGACCGTATCGCCAAACTCGAGACTTGGGAACAAGTTGTTGAAGTGACTGACGAATTGTATGCGTTCTGCAAACAAAAAGAAGAAGAGCAGAAGCAAGAAGAAGAAGAACGCAACGAAGAATCAGAGTCTGAAGATGGCGACGATGACTCGGGCGACAATTCCGATGGTTCTGGTTACTCTATGCACGAGGACTTTGACGAAGACGAAGATGATGCCGACTCGGATGATGCCGACTCGGATGACGCCGAAGATGGTGAGTCTGGGTCCACGCACGAATCTTCCGAAGGCGAAGAAGAAGAAGATTCCTCTTCATCCGACGGTGACGGTGACGGTGACAGCGAAGAAGAGTCTGACACCGAATCATCCCCCTCCTCGTCCGAAGAGGATGGTGAAGAAGATGACAACGATGGCGAAGAAGAAGAGTGGGGTAACACTGGCGGCACAGAGGGTGGTGTATCTGAAGAAGAAGATGGTCCACGTTCATTCACCGATGAAGCACTCCGCGAATCTATAGAACGTGAGTATGCTGGTGATGCTTCTCGCATAGATGTCGTGAATATCGAACTCCGCGCAGACAACCACGAGCAATACTTCATTGGATATAAAGACGTGATTGCTATGTGTCGTGAGGATATGGATGGAAGTGTTGACTACCAGAGAACACTGGAATCAGGTGCTGAGGTCTATGACGAATGGTACAGCAGTGCTCGTCGGTCTATCTCCCTGATGGTGAAGGAATTCGAGATGAAGAAGTCAGCAACACAACTTTCCCGTACTCGTATCTCTCGCTCTGGCACCCTTGATACTCTCAAGATGAACAACTATCGCTGCAGCGAAGACATATTCAAGAAAGTCAAGAGCATTCCGAAAGGCAAGAATCACGGATTTATAATGGTGGTCGACCTCTCGGGTTCTATGAACGAAATACTCTCAGATGTCGCGAAGCAAACTATGCTTATGGCGCACTTCTGTCGCCGAATCAACGTGCCTTTCCGTGTATATGGTTTCACAGACTACCTTACAAGGAGAAAAGAACTGACATGGCAGGACAGGGGTTTGATGACTGCTAATCCAGATCGACGTTTGCGTATGGTTGAGATCTTCAACGAAAAAATGTCGAAGTCTGACATGCTGTTTATTTCCCACGCATTGATGGGTTCTTGTACTCGTAGTCGCCGCATTCACGTGGGCGGATGGAAACCGACATTCACTCCATTCTATTTGGGCGGCACTCCCCTTGACTCATCCATACTTGCGTTGATACCCAAGATCGAGGAGTTCAAGAAGCAACACCGTCTGGATATCATGAACACTATATTCCTGACCGATGGGGCGTCCCACGGTCTCCAGTATGTTGCCGGACACCACGCCAACGGTGATGAGTATGCGAATGATCTGCCGCGAAAGATGGCAGGAAACCATATCACTCTCCGTTATGGCAAAAAGACATACTCTGCTCCGAAAGACAGAAATTATACTGGCACTCTGCTGTCAATACTCAAAGATGTCACTGGCAGTTCTGTACTCGGATACTTTGTATTTTCCGGAAGAGGCAGATCGTCGGCAATGGGTGCGATGCGTAGCATGCGCGTTTCCTATGATACTGCAGAAGAAAACTACAAGTTGTTGAAGAAAGGTTTCCACGCTGTGCTCGATGTAGAAGGTTACGATGAGATGTACCTTGTGTGGAGCAAGAACATGGTAGTCAGCAATGCGAGCATGGACGTGGAAGCAGGTTCGGCAAAGGGTGCGCTGAAGCGGGCATTCGGTAAAACCTCCACTGGACAGAAGCAAGCACGTGCTCTGCTGCAGGATATAGTGAAGCGGGTTGCGTAAGTTGTTGATATTACAGGGTTATTTGGAAGTTGTTCTTGTACCCTGTTTGCGGGATAATAGTTGTTCGTTGAGTGAATAGTTAAACAAACTGAAGAGTTATATTATGAGTAAAGCAAAACTGTTAGTCACCCTCCTCGCCGATGAGTACGGTGATGAACCCCGAACGTTGTCGCGTGAGCAGATCAAGGATGTCGCGAAGGCGAATGACATCAACTCTCTGTATCGCGTACTGAACGCGAACAACCTTGCCGATAACGGCGAATATCACTTTCCCCCTCTGGGCAAGTCACAACCTTCTGGCAAGGTTCCGAAGATCTCCGTACCTGCGAAGGTCGCTGCGATCAAACCTGCTGCCCAACCTGCCCCTGCGGCAGTGGTTGCCAACCTGAACGCGGATTCCAGCGGTTTCAGCGACAACCTTATACCAGCGAAGGACAATATGTATGTCCCGTTTGGCAACTTCAAGATGGTTGAGCGAGTTATCGCGTCTGGTATTTTTTATCCGACGTTCATCACCGGTTTATCTGGTAACGGAAAGACCTACATGGTTGAACAGGCATGCGCCAAGTCCAAGCGCGAAGTTATTCGCGTCAACCTCACCGAAGAAACCGACGAGGATGATCTCATTGGCGGTTTCCGTTTGGTGAATGGTGAGACCAAATTCTTCAAAGGTCCTGTCATCAAAGCAATGGAGCGTGGCGCAGTACTTCTGCTCGACGAGATTGACTTGGTGACACCTGGGAAGGTTATGTGCCTCCAGTCTATCATGGAAGGTTCAGGGTACTTCATCAAGAAAACCGGCGAGTACATTGCTCCTGTCGATGGTTTCACGGTGGTTGCTACCGCCAACACCAAGGGCAAGGGTTCTGACGATGGTCAGTTCATGGGCACAAACGTACTCAACGAAGCATTCCTTGAGCGTTTCCCCGTGACCTTTGAGCAGGAATACCCTTCTATTGCGATCGAGAAGAAGATCCTGCGCAAGCATATCTCTGACGATCACTTCATCGGCAAGTTGGTTGATTGGGCAGATATTATCCGCAAGACCTACCTTGATGGTGGTGTTGAGGAAATTATCTCAACTCGCCGACTGGTTCACATCGTGAAGGCATATGAGATATTCGGCGAACGCGCCACTGCCATCGAAGTTTGTACCAACCGTTTCGATGATGAGACCAAGAGCGCATTCATGGAATTGTACAGCAAGGTTGATGAGACGGTCGCAGTTGACGGTGAGGGTGATGAGTAAAGTCACCCCTGCGGGGGATCGTTTTTGGTTATCGACCATGATAGTCGGGTCTTTGGTCGTGGGCGTTGTTGTACTGCTGCACCCTTGGGCGCGCAACGCAGCACCCGCTGAAGAGGTCGATTACCTCCCCGAGGAACCCGATTACGCCCTCCTCGAGGAGCGGTATGCCGCCCTAGAGACCCGTTTCAGCGTCCTCGAGGCGCGTCTGGAGGGTTGTATCAACGCCCTCCAGCGTCCTCTCGACACCCTCCAACGCCCTCTCGGGGACGCTGGAGACGCCCGAGAGGAGAGGGTTTCAGGGGTCGATACCGTCCCTCTGGACGCCTCTCGCGCTCCTCGAGACCCGCTGGTAGCGGGTGGGTATAAGTGGTCGCCGAGGGTGATACTCGACCTCGAGACGCCCGAGAGGAACCCTCGAGGGGGAAGATTCGGGGTGAGTATGACCCCAAACCAAGACGGGATATCTGTTGAGTATGAGGTGGGTCTGTAGGTGTTGACATCTCAATCCGGTTCGACGATAATAGAATCTCATTTAGAGAAACAACCACAGCAAGGAAATATACTATGCAGTTAAATGAAAACACGATGGCGGTACTGAAGAACTTTGCTACCATCCAAGACAATATCGTGATGAACGAAGGCAATGTCGTCAAGACTATCGCCGAAGCAAAGAACGTCATGGCGGTTGCTAATCTTGACCAGTCCTTTGACAAGACCGTCGGGGTTTATAACCTGAATGAGTTCCTGTCGGTGCTTGGTCTTGTTGATGCTCCAACGTTGGAGTTCGGCGACTCTTCAGTCAAGGTATCCGATTCCTCTGGTCGATCTAGCGTCAAGTATTTCTACAGTGACCCTGGTATTCTGACTTCTCCGGCGAAGGATATTCCGATGCCCGAAGCAGAAGTCACGTTCACCTTGGACGAAGCAACGCTCAAGCGCATCCGAAGCGCAGCAGCAGCACTGGGTCACGACAAGGTTTCTGTGACCGCGACCGAGGGTGGTATTGAGTTGTCTGTTGTAGACAACACAGACGCTACCTCAAATGCGTTCAACATCACGGTTCCAGGGACAGCAAAGTCAGATAATTTCTGCTTTGTTATGAACATCGCCAACCTGAAGTTGATCTCTGGCGACTATGACGTCGAGGTTTCCTCGCGTTTGATTAGCAAGTTCACTTGCAAAACTGTTGATGTGGTTTACTACATCGCTCTCGAAAAATCATCCACATACGAAGGATAACATTATGTCAACCAAAGAACCCAAAGCAAAAACATTCAGCGTCGAAGATGTCCGTCCTATCTATGACGCATCTTTCCGCGCATCACGCACGACCATCTCCGTCGTTGACGCTATGTGTCAACGTGGAGCAGTGAAGGGCGAGGAACTATCTGCTATCGGTCAACTCCGAGACCAGTGTGTCAACATCGCCCAGATGTGCGAGCAGTTTCAATCCGAAAACGATTAACGAGGAGAATGCATGAAAGCACAACGCTCAACAGCGCAACGTCGCGCAGCAGCACTTGAACAGGCAAAGGGTTACACCTATGCCAACTCCAAGGCGAAGCGCAACGGCGTTTCTGAAGAGAAGTGGGCAGCAGAAAACGCTGCTCGCATCGAACAACTGGAAAGTATCAAGAGTGACTACACTCTGTAACAGGTTGATTGGCGAGTAGCACAGCGGTAGTGCGCCTGACTGTTAATCAGGATGTCGTAGGTTCGATCCCTACCTCGCCAGCCAAATAAGGTGAGTGCCCACCTTTACCAACGGGCACAAATTTAAAATGGTATACATTATGTCACAAGCATCACGTCTATTAACCTCACTGAAAGCAGGTGAGCAACTCACAGCGAAGCAGATCTCTGCTCGATTCAGCGCAAAGAACCCACACGAAGTTGTACGTCAACTCCGCATCCAGGGTTACGCTGTATTCGCTAACGAAAAAACCAACAGCAAGGGCGACACCAAGACATTCTATCGTCTGGGCACTCCAACCCGCGCAATGGTAACTGCTGCATATGCCTTGATGGGCGCGTAGTATGCGAACGTCCCGAGAAGACACTAAACTCGCTCTGGTCGGTGCAACCCGCACCCGTCTCCTGAGCAAGAGGAAAACTGCTCACCTTATTATATTATGGAGTTCGATATGACCGAAGCATTGTGGGTCGAGAAATACAGACCTCAGACTATCCAAGAGTGTATCCTACCGGAGCACATCAAGAAATTATTCCAAGAAATAGTTGACTCGGGCGAGGTGCCAAACCTCCTGTTCACCGGAACTGCTGGTCTGGGCAAAACCACCGTTGCACGTGCCTTGTGTAATGAACTTGGTCTAGACAATATCCTAATCAACGCATCGGAGTCAGGTAACATCGACACCCTCCGTGGCAAGATCAAACAGTTTGCTTCCAGCGTATCCCTGCAAGGTGGATACAAGGTTGTTATCCTTGACGAGGCAGACTACCTGAACGCGCAATCAACCCAACCTGCATTGCGTGGGTTCATCGAGGAGTTTAGCGACAACTGTCGTTTCATCCTCACCTGCAACTTCAAGAACAAGATCATCGAACCGCTACACTCTCGTTGTGGCGTTGTAGAGTTTAATGCCTCCAAGAAAGAGAAGGCGAAACTCTGCGAGCAGTTCATGAAGAGAGTTATGAACGAAATCCTTCCCGAGGAGGGAATCGAGGGTGATGTCAATCCAAACTCTGTCGCCGAACTCATTATGCGGCATGCACCAGACTGGCGCAGGATCCTCAATGAACTGCAGAGATCCAGGCGGGGCAACACAATTGTGTTGGGAGGCAAATCCGATTCCTCCGGCGACTTCTCAGACCTGTTTGGATTCCTGAAGGAAAAAGACTTTAAGTCAATGCGCAAGTGGGTTGCCAACAACATGGACACCGAGAGCGCAGCGATATTCCGTGGCGTATACGACAACATGACCGACAAGGTTGAACCCAATAGCATCCCGCAGTTGGTTATTATCCTTGCAGATTATCAACACAAAGCGGCATTTGTTGCCGACCACGAGTTGAATATGGTTGCTTGTTTGACCGAGTGCATGGCACAACTGGAGTATGTATGAAGACGTTTATTATTCTTTGGGAAAAGATCGGTGACTCACCCGAAAGACCCGTGGGTTATGCCCAGAGGGTTGCGTATTCTTCTGAGTCTGACAAAATGTTTAGCGACATAGAAAATTGGAAACTAGCAGTGAGAGACCACAAGGGATTTCCCGTCAAGAGGTTCACCACGCCGGAACAATTTATGCCGGACATTTCTGCAGTAGGGGGAATCGATCAAGATGAATGATTATGATGATGATGACATTCTCTCGGAAGAATTCGAGGACAGCGAATACGACTATGAACTCTACGCCAAGTTGCAGAAACTTCTGAATTCGATACAGAAACTTGCTGGGGAGAAACTGCGAGACTTCACGACAGAAGAATTGCAAATGCTCCAGAAAGTATATGGGAAGAACCTTGTGTATGGTTTGTATATGGATGTTGCTGAATGTCTCGCATTGCCGCCCTCATCGGAGACTATACACTGATGAGTAGTAATCCGTTTGACTACACCAACAGCATCAACTACACCAAGGAAGACATAATGGATCCAATGGAGGAGGATAAGTATCCTTCTTTCATGATCAATCGAGGTCTGTCGCAATTCCAAGATACCGTCATGCTCGCCAACGAGATGAACCTGTATCACCAACTGGACGGTCGATTACAGTATGACTTCTTACGAGGAACCGTCCGAAAGAAAAAGCGGTTTGGTAAGTGGGCGAAGAAAACCGAAGTCGATAATGTTGACGTGATCAAAGAGTATTATGGTTACAGCGACAGCAAGGCGCAGAGTGTGATTGACCTATTCACACCAGAGCAGATTGACGCATTGAAGAGCAAATTGTACAAAGGAGGAAAACGCTAAATACATTCGCATAAATGATATGCTTGGAAATAATAATAACCTTTGCGATAGGTCTATCACATGAATGAATTAGCGTCTTGGTCTCCCAGCGAAATGCTCGAGATTACATTAAATGAACCGGACGACTTCCTGAAGGTCAGGGAAACCCTGACTCGTATCGGGGTTGCGTCCAGGAAAGAACAGAAACTGTGGCAGTCCTGTCACATACTACACAAACAGGGACGATACTTCATCGTCCACTTCAAGGAGTTGTTCTTGCTTGATGGCAAGAAAGCGAACCTTGAGGTTTCTGATTTGGGTAGGAGAAACACTATAGCAACGTTGCTTAGTGATTGGGGTTTGGTCAACTTGGTCGACAACGAGCAGGTACAAGACAAGACCCCACTACGACAGATAAAGATCGTTTCCTTCCGTGATAAGAAGGAATGGGAACTTTGTCAGAAATATAACATTGGAGGAAATAGGTAGTGCCTGAAGTAGATTTTATTGAAACACCGTTTGACAAAAAAGCGCAGACAATGGGCATTCGCAAGAGGGAGTTTTTCTTAAATCTCGCCTTGTCTGCTTGGGTTTTAACTTGGACAGGAGTCATGGTATACGGTTTAGTTTGATTTGTTGCTATCCTATTCTGCTTGGTGTAGAATAGATTCTTATATTATGGAGTACTGAATGAAGTTTTACACCAACATATCTCGTATTGGCAACAACATCTGTTACCGTGGATATGACAACGGTATTCGTGAGCAGTTTCGTGACACGTTTGACCCTGTCTTATACCTGACAACCAGTAACGACACCGAATGGAAGACCATGGATGGTCGCGGTGTCAAACCTGTCTCCTTCGAAAGCATGAAAGAGGCAACCGAATTCAGCAAGAGATATGAGTATGTTGACTCTCTTGAGGCACACGGCAATAACAACTTTGCTGCCCAGTACATCCAAGACAAATTTCCCAACCAAATAGAATTTGACCCAGCACATGTCCTTGTTGCTGACATAGACATCGAGGTCGAGAGTGAGGATGGGTTTCCCGAACCCGAAGATGCGCTCCGCGTTGTCCAGTCTATCTGCCTGAAGTATCATGGTCATCCCACCGTCTATGTGTGGGCACTCCTTGACCAGTATGACCCTGCTGCCAGTACGAAGCACCTTGACATTGACCCTGCTGACATCAAGTACATCAAGTGCGATGGCGAGGTTGACCTGCTGCTGAAGTTTGTGAACTTCTGGAACGGCAAGGATACCTGCCCTGACGTTGTCACTGGTTGGAACTGTCGTGGGTTTGACTTCCCATACCTTATCAATCGCATGAAGCGCATGATTGGCGGTGACACATATAAGAAGATGTCGCCATGGAATACTGTCCGTGAGAAGAATATAACCACAGGGCACGGACGCAAGCAACAGACCTATGACATGGTTGGTATTGAGCAACTGGATTACTATGAGTTGTTCCAGAAGTTCGGCAACCTGATATATGGCGTACAAGAATCCTACAAACTTGATCACATTGCCAACGTGGTACTCGGCGAGAAGAAACTCTCTTACGAGGAACACGGCAACCTGTTCACCCTATACAAGGAGGACTACCAGAAGTTCATTGACTATAACATCAAGGACGTTCTGCTGGTTGAGAAACTGGACGACAAGATCGGACTCATTGAACTGGCAATGACCATCGCATACAAGGGTGGGTGTAACTATCAAGACTCGTTTGGTACTACACAATTGTGGGACACTTACATATATCGTGAACTGTGTAAGCGCAAGATCGTTGTACCTCCCAAGAAAGAGAATGACAAAGAGGACTTCGGTGGTGGTTATGTGAAGGAACCTCAAGTGGGTCGACACGACTGGATTGTCTCTTTTGACTTGAACTCACTATACCCCCACTTGATTATGCAGTACAATATGTCACCCGAGACCATCTTGAAAGCAAGAACGTTGGGTGTTACCGTTGACAACTGCCTTGACCAAACTAGACCTGCGCCAGAGTCTCCCGAAGATGCATTGTCCGCAAACGGTGTTCAATTCAGCAAGGGCAAAGAGGGTGTGCTACCCAGTATCATTTCTGGACTGTATGCCGAGCGAAAGCAGATAAAGCAGAACATGCTCCAGTTACAGAGCAGGGTTGAGGCAGGTGATGCTGCCGCAGAGAAAGATATCGCCAAACTTGACTCGCAGCAAATGGCGATTAAGATCATGATGAACTCTCTCTATGGCGCGTTGGCAAACAGATGGTTTCGGTACTATGACATCCGCATGGCAGAAGCAATCACGATGTCGGGTCAGTTATCGATACGCTGGGCAGAACGCGCAGTGAATGACTACATGAACAAGATAGTGGGCACGGACAACTTCGACTATGTGGTCGCCATGGACACTGACTCGCTGTATGTGAACTTTGGTCCACTGGTCAAGAAGATGGGGTTGACCGACACGGCGAAGATAGTCAAGTTGCTTGATCAGATGGGCAATGATAAGTTTGTGCCGCTGTTCACTCAATCGTACGAAGACCTCGCCTCGTACATGAGCGCATATGAGAACAAGATGGTGATGGGTCGAGAGGCAATTGCTGACTCGGGTATCTGGACCGCCAAGAAGCGTTATATCCTCAACGTGCGTAACAACGAGGGTGTGCAGTATGCCAAACCTAAATTGAAGATCATGGGCATTGAGGCAGTCAAGTCCTCGACCCCTGCCTCTTGTCGCGATGCCCTGAAGGGTCTGTTTAAGGTTATGATCTCCGGTACAGAGAAGGAAACGCAGACAGCAATCCAATTGTTTCGCTCACACTTCAACAGACTGGATCCGCATGAGATCGCGTTTCCCCGAGGTGTTTCTGATGTTACCAAGTGGAAGGACATAGACACGATATACAAGAAGGGTACACCCATACACGTTCGCGGTTCCCTGTTATATAACAACCTCATCAAGAAGCATGAGTTGGAAAAGAGAAACACGATAATCAAGGATGGCGAGAAGATAAAATTCATCTACCTTGATGTCAAAAACCCAGTGAGGGAAAACGTAATCGCCTTTCCTGACTATCTCCCACCGGAATTGGGATTGCACAAGTATATCGATTATGACACGCAGTTTGACAAGGCATTCCTTGCTGTTGTCCGACCAGTACTCGAGGCGATTGGTTGGAAAGAGGAAGATTCAGTATCACTTGAAGAATTTTTTGGATAAATTATGTACGAACTAACAATTTTCAAATCTCCGTTTGATAATATAACCGACAAGACCATGCAGTTTGATACATGGGAAGAGTTTACCAACCTGTTGGAAATGCTCTCAAAGACTCCCATGTCAGGCAAAGAGAATTCGCAGTTGATCAGTCCTGCTGTCTATGAGAAAGGAACAACCAGATCAAACGCAACCGTGAAGTATTGGGGTGGATGGGCAGCAGTTGACGTTGACGAATTTGATGGCGATGTGGAGAAACTCGCGAGTGCGATAAAGCACAGGTTTGTCATATACTCCACGCCATCTTCCACAGTGGAGCAACCAAAGTTTCGTATCGTGTTTGACCTAGACAGAAACGCAGAGGCAGATGAGATAAAGGCATTCTGGTTTGCCTTGCAGAAATACTTGGGTGAACTTGGTGATGAGCAGACCAAAGACCTGTCACGCATGTATTACATTCCTGGATTGTATCGTGGGTCGAACCACTTCTTCTATCGAGGAGAGGGGGATCCTGTCTCCATAGGCAAGTTGAAGTTGTTACACCCGTATGTAGAGAAGACAGGCAATTCCTTTCTCGACCGAATGTCGCCAGAGATGCGTGAGCAGGTTCTGGAGTATCGCAAGTCCCAGTTGACCAACACAGACTACTCTTGGTCTGGTTATCGTGACTGTCCGTTCTTTCCCAACAAGATGGCGGAGAAGTATAAGTCGGTCAGTGAAACTGGTTGGTACTCGCAGATGTACCGTATTATGATTGCAGTGGCGTGTAATGCCGTCAAGAGCAAGTATCCCATAACACAAGAGCAGATTGCCCAGATGTGCCAAGAACTGGACCAAGAAACGGGCAACTGGTATGAGAACCGTCCACTATCCAGAGAAGCAGGTGGTGCTTTGGAATGGGCGTATGCCAACACATTCGAGGAGTGATTATGAGTAGAGCGATTATGTTCTGGTTTGCCTTGTATGGCATGATGGTTTTGTGTGAATCAGTATTTGCCAGCACCAGCAGTGACTGCGAGAAAGTGAAGAAGGAAATTGCGCACCTGACTGAGTTGAGTAGAAAGGGTGGCACGACCAAACAAATGCAGATATGGAAGAAATTTAGGATTGACGCTATATCCCGATACAAATACCTACAATGTGATGAGAGAGGAAACACCGATGAAAGTTAATCTAGTGAGTTATTCGCAGGGTCCATACTGGGCAGATGCAGACCACCCCATAGCAGAACCAAAGCAACTGGACGAATTGATTGCATACTGCGCCAGAGTATCAAACCCAGCAAACCAGATGAACACCGACACCAACGAAAGGTTGCTGGCATACCTAATCGACCACAAACATTTCAGTCCGTTTGAGATGGTCTCTGCTTGTCTGGAAATAGAAACCACTCGCGACATCGCAAGACAAATACTGCGCCACAGGTCTTTCTCATTTCAGGAGTTCAGTCAAAGATATGCTAACATCGATCAAATGGGCGATGAGATGTTTGTGTTGCGTGATGCCCGACTACAGGACGAGAAGAACAGGCAGAACAGCGTAGAACTGGAAGAAGGTTCTGAACTCGATGCCACTTGGAAAGCAATGCAACAGGGTGTCATCGATGAGTCTTTGAAGGCATACAACTGGGCAATTGAAAATGGTATCGCCAAGGAACAAGCACGTTGTGTACTGCCCGAAGGAAATACTGTTTCCCGTATGTACATGAATGGTACTCTGCGCTCTTGGATTCACTATATCGAACTGCGTGGTGCTAACGGTACACAGCGTGAGCACATACTGGTTGCTCGGGAATGCGCCAAGGTAATCGCGAAGATCTATCCGCATTATTGACATCTCAATCCCGTTCAACTACAATAGATCTCTAATTGAGAAATACATCGAAAACCCCAGAGGAAGCATAATATGTCGAGCATAATGGACAAATTGAAGAAGAACAGCAAGATCAAACTGTCGGCACCGTTGAAGGACTCAAAGTTCTTTGGAACCAAGACCGTGGTTGACACTGGTGTGCCCATGGTCAACGTTGCCCTGAGTGGCGATGTTGATGGTGGTCTGACGAGTGGTCTGACAGTACTCGCTGGTCCAAGCAAGCACTTCAAGACATCTTTCGCGCTGCTCATGGCAGCAGCGTACCAGCGCACTCACGAGGACGCAGTCGTGTTGTTCTATGACAGTGAGTTTGGTTCACCGCAAGCATACTTTGAGACGTTTGGTATTGACACCGACCGTGTACTGCATACACCTATCACCAACGTTGAGGAATTGAAGTTTGACCTCGTGCACCAATTGGAAGAGTTGGACGAGAAAGACAAGGTTTGTGTTGTGATTGACTCCATCGGTAACATGGCATCCAAGAAGGAACTGGAAGATGCTATGAATGAGAAGTCAGTAGCAGACATGACTCGCGCCAAAGCACTCAAGGGTTTGTTTCGTATGTGTACGCCATACCTAACGATGAAGGATATCCCCATGCTTGCTATCAACCACACCTACAAGGAGATCGGTCTGTTTCCGAAGGACATCGTCTCCGGTGGTACTGGCATTATGTACTCAGCAGACAACGTCTGGATTATCGGTCGACGTCAGAACAAGACTGGTACTGAAATCACTGGGTATGACTTCATCATCAACGTTGAGAAGTCACGTTATGTTCGGGAGAAGTCAAAGGTTCCTGTGTCTGTTTCTTGGGAAGGTGGTATCGAGAAGTATTCTGGTTTGCTGGAAATTGGTCTGGCGGGTGGATACGTTATCAAACCAAACAACGGATGGTACCAGCGAGTCAATAAGGAGACCGGCGAGTTGCTCAACGGCAAACTCCGTGAGAAGGATACCATGACTGCTGAGTTCTGGGATCCCATTTTCGAGGAGACCGACTTCAAACAGTTTGTGATTGATTCATACCAGATCGGTGGTGAGATTGGCGACCTTGATCTGGGCATTGAGTAATGTATCTGAAAATTGTTAGGTGCACAGACCCGCTGAAGTGGTACTATCATATGGTAGGAAAGGTGGTGCCACTTCTTGCGATCGAAGAAACCGAGTACAAGTCCCGTGAACCAGCGGGATATGTCAACTTTGTCAGCAAGGGTGATGCCGTTGTTGAGGGGGAATCAGGGGAACAATACCTCGGAGGATATTATCAGTGAACGAAGAATCAGAAGTTACAGTTGAAATTCCTCCTGTCCACCTGCGGAAGGGTGATGTGTCAGAAGTCTCCCTTGAAGAAAACATAGACTATGTGGTGACTGAAGACCCAACAAACCCATCTGACCCCGAAGCATGGGCAGTACATATCCTCAAGGGCGAATATGAAGACTGGGTCATCAAGTACAACAACGTTGAATTGGACAAAGGTGGATTGGAGTTTGGTTATGAGACTCTCTTCATGCCCGACCTCCCTGAAGGGTATCAGGTCGTCGACACCGAGATAGCAAACTACTTTGGCACGATACTCGCCCAAATAGTTACAGAGTTGCATGAACATCAAGGCAATGTTTACCTTGACTTGGAAACAGGAGAAAAAATTGAACTCTGATATGCCCAGTATGATCTTGAAGCACTTCTTCACGAACGATGCTTTCATGCGCAAGGTGGTTCCGTTCATGGATGCTGCTTACTTTGAAGGCACTCACAATTTTCTATTCAAGGAATATGTGCAGTATGTCGCCAAGTATAACAACATACCATCACAGGATGCCTTTCGTATCTCCCTGAGGGAGTCGGAGAATCCCGCGAGTGAACAGATCTTTGAACACGCAATGGATATACTCCCTGAGTTGTTCACAGAGGACAAGGAAACAGACTCTGATTGGTTGCTGGACAACACGGAGAAGTGGTGTCAAGACCGCGCACTGTTTAACGCTGTTATGGAGTCAATCTCCATCATCGATGGTAAGCACCAGACGATGACCAAGAATGCATTGCCAGAGATATTATCAAAGGCACTTGCTGTTACGTTTGACACCAACGTTGGTCATGATTACTTGAACAGTGCCAGCGAACGTCATGACTTCTACAACAAAGTGGAAGAACGTATCCCGTTTGACCTGGAGTATTTCAACGCAATAACAAAGTTAGGTCTACCCAACAAGACCTTGAACGTTGCACTTGCGGGGACAGGCGTTGGTAAGAGTCTATTCATGTGCCACAATGCTGCTGCTAACCTATCGGATGGCAAGAACGTTTTGTATATCACTATGGAAATGGCAGAGGAGAGAATCGCGGAGCGCATTGACTCCAACCTGCTAGACACACCTCTCGATAAGTTGGTAGACTTCAGCAAGGAAGCGTATGTCAACAAGGTTGCGAAGATCGCAGCAAAGACTCAAGGCAGACTAATTATCAAAGAGTACCCAACCTCACAGGCACATGCCGGACACTTCCGTGCTTTGCTGAATGAGTTGAAACTCAAGAAGAAGTTTGTCCCTGACATCGTCTACATTGACTGCCTGAACATCTGTGCCAGCAGTAGGATGAAGCAGGGTGGTTCTATCAACTCATACACATACATCAAGAGCATAGCAGAGGAACTGCGTGGTCTGGCGGTGGAGTTTAACCTGCCTATCATGACAGCAACCCAGACAACGCGAAGCGGGTTTGGTAACTCTGACGTTGGTCTTGAAGACACCAGCGAATCATTTGGTTTGCCGGCAACCGCTGACTTCATGTTTGCTCTCATAAGCAACGATGAGTTGAGGGAACTGAACCAGATAATGGTCAAAGTACTCAAGAATCGTTTTTGCGATACAAACAACAAGCGGTTTGTTATCGGCGTGGACTATTCCAAACAGAAACTGTCCGACGTTGACCCCGAGGAACAGACTCTGGTGGATGATAGTGGACCCGAAAAGGACAATGGTCCAGTGTTTGACCTAACGGATGCTGGTAAGAAGATTGCCACCGAAGGGTTTAAGATGTAGTTGCCTTTCCATTCCCATTGGAATAGAATAGAATAAATCAAGGAGAAACTTATGTCAGGTATAGCACACACTTTGCTCGCAACATCCCTTCTGTATGCAGCATATAAAATAGGGCAATTGCATCTGTCAAGGTCAGTGATAAAGCGTACCACTTTAGCAGTCCTTCGACAGCAGCAGAGTTCACTTAGCGCAAGTGAACTTCTATATATACTTGCCGATGAAGGCACGTATACCGAAGAAGAAATTACCGACGCAATTCAGCGTTGGAATGATAGTCAGGAGAAGTAAATGAAAGGTGAAGTTGTAACAGTTGTTAGTATGTTGGGTGAAGTAGTTGGTCGCCTGAAAGAAGAAACCGAAACCTCTGTGACGTTGACAGACCCTCGTCTGTTCGTACAGCAGGACCAGGGTGCTGGTTTCGCTCCAGGTGTTTGTATGACTGGGCAGAAAGATCCATCAGAGATTACGTTCAACAAGAGCGTTGTGCTGACAGTATTGTTGACGCATGATGACCTCGTGAAGGGTTGGACTTCTGCGACGACCGGCATCATCTTATGATTGCTTGGTTCAAAAAACTCAGGTGCGAGCTGTTCCACCGCTCGCAAGACACTGATTGGTACATGGTGAACAACGACCCAAACAGATGGCGTTGTGGAAAATGTGGCAGAGAATGGAGTCCATACGAATGAATGGTAAAGGCGACAAGCGCAGACCAGAAGATCGCGCAAAGATAGATGCAAATTGGGACAGGATTTTCAAGTCAGGTTCTAAAAATGCATATGTACCCGAGGATAAACCGTTTACCTGCGTCGATATGTTCAAACCTATAGAGGAAGACCATATAGATAAAGTATCTGTATCCGACACATCTGAAAAACAAGGGAAATGATTTATGTGCAACAAACTTGGTCTATGCTCGTTACTAATCATCTTCATAGCAGGATGTGGTGGAGGAGGAGGAGAATCTTCTCCTTCAATAACTATTCCTCCAGTTGATCAACCACCACCCGTAGTGGTTGAACCTCCGGTCATAGTTGAACCTCCGGTGGTGGTTGAACCAACGCCAGAACCTCCCGTGGTGGTTGAACGGCAAATGAGTAGACCAAGGGATTGTTCGACCGTAGCATCTTTCACGGGCGACCCTGTATATAAGTTTGTGACATGCGATGGTGTTCTTATACGCTCAGACATCGACTTTCCATATGACCCAGAAAGCAAGGAGGTCGCCATCATTGACTTACTTGCTGTGGTTGACACCAAACTCGACGTCGAACTCGACGGTGGTACATATGAAGAGTTTGCTCAGAGAGAGGTCGCCCTCGCTAATAAGTTATTCGCTGATTCTGGTGTGTACATTAAGTTGCGAATTACGGGAATCAAACTTGTCGAAGTCTCGCGAGGAGACCTCTTTGACCAAATAGAGAGATTTGGCGCAAACCTTCGCGAATTCTCTGATATGGATAAATGGCAGAAAGATGCTGGCGCAGATATCGCATTCCTGTTCAAGAAGATAGAAGAAACTCCACTGGCTTGCGGTGTGGCGCGTTACAACGACCTCACACGAGAGATGAAGTATCGACGTGGCGTGTCGCAGTGTCATATCAATACTGTTTTCCAAGAAACAGAAGTGACCCGATACTATGAAAGAGCGCATGAGACGTTCACGCATGAGGTTGGGCACATCCTTGGAATGGATCATAACATAGAGTCAAGAGGGACAACAAGCACGTTGTTTCCTTTCTCGTTTGGATACTTGGTTCGAGGGTATGACCGAAAACTGAATGACTATTACAATGGATACGGAACGATCATGAGTTATTCCGACCTTCCCACTGGTAGATTCTCTGACATGACAAAGCGGTTTATTATACCAGAGACAGGCACTTCCGAGCGGTTGGGGTGGTATTGGTTTGATGGTAATCGCTATGCAGACGGGGTTGCCCATCTCAACCGTGTACGATACTACATGAGTCAGTTGCATGAGATGTATGATGGGGAAGAATCTCCTGCTCTCTTAAATGCTTCGGGTGATGCTGACTCTGAACACATCTGTCTCTACTAGGAAAAATTATGAGTGACGACTTTGAAGATTTTGGTTTTACTGCAGTAACGCTGGATGAACTCGATCTCATCCAAGAGCAGAAGAAGGAAGTTGACGACGTAACAGCGGAGATAGACACTGTTCGTGCCCAACTTACTACCATGCGTGAGGCGATACAACCACTGCTGAATAACCTGAAGCGTGACCACGAGAAGGATTATATCTACTGGGAGAACCGTCTTCCGAAGATCGTGGCATTTGAAAAGCACCTTGATAAGATAATGGGAAATAATTCTTGATGAAAAATCGTCAGTGGATGAGTAAACTACTTTGGGTTGCAGTCATTTTCATGATTGGTATGGGTTTGGTCTTTGACGTACAATCACAACCCAGACCAATCATGAATACTTGGCAAGGTTTTGTGATGAGTAATGGCGCACCCAGAATCCGTTACGTTGATCTGGACACGAGGACATCCATCTCATTCACATACATAAACAGCAAAGACTGCACGGACTTGAAGTTGCACGTTGGCAAATTTGTCTCCCCTAAAAAAGCATCCCTTGTAGATACTTCTTTCCGTGGTGGGTTCTTGATCGATGATAAGAAATTTCTATTCTCTGCACAGGTTCCATCTGAGATGGACGCTGGACCACTGAAAGAATTTAGTGCGATATGGGAACTAGACGAAGAGTTTATAACAGCATTGTTCTCCGCAAAGAAAATTCTTTGGACAGACAGCGAGCAGGAAGTGAACCACTTTGTCGAAGTCAAGGTCGAAGGTCTACCAAAGAAGTTGAACCGTTTGATGGTAATATGTCACGATGCTCATATCCGAACTGTTCCAATCAACGGCATCATTATAGATAATCCTACAAGCGTCAAATTGGATTAGTCATGCAGCAGGAAGACTTCTGGCCTGAAGAACTCACTCCCAAGAGAAATCATAATTATTCTCCAGGTTATTTTCGCCGAGTC
>UEXM01000346.1_pt1 | contig 51743 bp, 80 predicted proteins | sample 1796661 | NCBI WGS metagenome assembly UEXM01 (sample SAMEA4772469, study PRJEB27181) | metagenome | reverse complement strand
AATTCTTTCTATTTATTTTATTTCTTCTATAGTATGGATGAAGTTAATAACTAAAAGAGTAATAGATAGACAGGGCCGCCGCCTACCCATACTAAAGAAAGAATAAATTAATTCAAACATAGGCTTTTAGTAAAGCGTTTTTTTAATTTTGTTAAACACGAAAAGAACAAAATAAATAAGTATTATAAGACGATATGAGCAGGACAGTACAATGGGAAGGTATCAAGGGGGCTACGACCTCATAGAAAAATACGCCAATGATAGGACTTTTAGGAATAATTCCGATTTTGCTCGGTTTTTGCACGAAGTTGAGCCACAATGCTCGGTAAACAGTTGGAGATGTAGAATACAACGGTGGGTAAAGCAAGGAAATGACTTTAGAGACACTACTACTACAGAATTATCTGTAAATAAGATAAGAGTTTACTACGATAAAGCAAATGACACTTATTTAACGGTGCTAGATGCTCTAGGTGGTGAAATGGTTGCTATTGATGGTGACAAACACAGAAATATGAAAAAAGATTATTCAGATGACGGTAATGGTTTGTCTGCAACAGATTTGGCTAGAAAATACGGAATACCTACGGGTTGGATTAAAGAATACATAAGAGTCAATGAATGGAATCACGGTATGGACATTTTTACCGATGAAGAAGTTATGACAAAGACTACTGATGATTTAGTAAATGAAACTCTTGCTGTTAGACGTATGCAAGTAGCAGAAAAGGTAGAAAGTAAGCGTTGGGCTGAAATAGAAAAAGATGCTAACGCATATAGGGCTTTTAGTGATACAATTCTTAATGAGTTTCTTACTTTAATCCCAAAAGTAAAAACTACTACGAAAAACAGAATCAAGATGACGGAAAACGGTAATTATGCTGTAGTCATTTCTCCTACTGACTTACATTATGGTAAATATGGTTGGAAAGATGAGGTTGGCGAAGAATATGACCTTGACGAAGCACGTTCAAGACTTATTGACCGCACAAACAATTTAATTTCAAGATTACCTAGTAGACCCGACAAAGTTATTGTAACTGCGGGTTCTGATTGGTTTCATGTTGATAACGATGCAGGTACTACTACAAAAGGTACAGCACAAGATATGGCGGCTACACCTGCACAAATACTTATGGGTGGTTGTGAGTTAGCAAGAGAGCATATTGAAATGCTTCGTGCTGTTTCTCCTGTACAAGTAGTATTTATGTGTGGTAATCACGATAGACATAGCAATTTTGCTTTGATGATGTATTTATCTGCACTTTATGAAAATGCAGACGATGTAGAAGTAATTGTTAGTCCGTACCCTCGACAGTATATAAAATACGGAAACTCTTTGTTAGGTTTTACTCACGGTGATGGTGTTAGAGGTAATGACTTACCTGCACTTATGGCTACAGAAGAAAGACAGGCTTGGGGAGAAAGAGAACACCATTATTGGTTTCACGGACACCTACACCACATGAGATTAACAGAAAAAGCAGGATGTACGGTAATTCAATTACCTAGTCTAGCCGGACACGATAGATACCACGCTAGAAAAGGATATGTACTTGCTAGAGCAGGTATTTGCGCCCATATTGTAGATAAGGAATTAGGATTAGTAGGTAATCTGTTTTCTCCGGTGGTGCATGAGTAATGTGGGTTTCAGCCAAATGCTACACTTGTGGTTGGGCTACTAACAGAATGATGAGAACAAAAGCGTTAAAAGGTATATGTCCACATTGTAATAAAAAAGATTTACACCCGAAGTGATTATATGGCTACATTCAATACTAATTTTTCTATGGAACGTAGTCGTAATGACGTAGAGTATTTCTACAAGTGGTTAGGTTATACTTGGGGAGAACATATAGGTGAGTGGGTAGATATGTACGGAGATAATCACGACAATTCTTCTGTACACCGTGTTTGTATTATTGCACCGAGGGACCACAGTAAATCTACTACTTTAAGGGTAAAACTATTACACATGGCTCTTTTTGAACAATGGCGTAATAAACCTTTTACTTGTTGGTTGTTTTCTGCTAGTAAAGACCTTGCAGTCAGAAGGTTAGAAGAAATAAGAGAAGATATGAAAAGACACCCTCAATTATCTAGGTATCTCGACCCTAAGAGGGGCAACAAACTAGAAATCCGTTTTACTAACGGTGCATGGATTCGTGCTACTTCTGTTGGTGCGGCTATTCGTGGAGAACACCCTGCGGCTATTGCATTTGATGACGTTCTTGATGATATGGGGGATATGAATTGGAATAACATAGCACAATGGTTTAGAAAGAAAATTACACCTATGTTGAGTCCCGGTACAGCAATTTTCGTAGTAGGTACACCTATGAGTATGAATGATTTGTACCATACAGAAATGCTAGAGAATAAAACATGGAAATCGGGTACATGGTCTGCTATTCCTAATTGGGATGAACATAAGGCTGACCCACTAAATATTAAGCCTGTAGAGTTATGGGCCGAATATAGACCTATTAAGTTTTTACTAGAACAAAAAGAGGCTATGGGTGAATTATCTTTTGTACAGGAATATTTGTGTAAAGTAGTAGATGATGAGGCTAGTGTGTTTCCTAGAATGCTAATTAGAAAAAATATGGATATGGATGCTATATTACAGACTGATAAGATGGATGGGTACAGATATGTTATAGGTTTTGACCCTGCACATGGATTAGGGCAAGATTACAGCGTTATGGTTTGTTTGAAACAAGATGATGACGGTTATATCCATTTTGTAGATATGTGGAGAAGAAATGACTTTCCACCGGATAAACAAGCAGATATGTTAATAGAGTGGACTAAACGCTACGGTAATTGTCCGATAGCGGTTGAGGATGTAGGTTTCCAACAAATGTACGAAAGTTTGCTTGCACAAAAAGGTGCGGTAGTAGATTACAGGGCTAGTAAGGTTAGTAATAGGACATTAAAGCAAGGATTACTAAATAGGCTTAGAGTTTGGTTTGAAAGAGAAATGATAATATTCCCATTTGGTAATGACACTACTAGAACAAAGGTAGGTATATTATTACAGGAATTAGAGACTCATGCGTGGCGTGATGGGTTAATTGTAGATTTAGGCAGACATAACGATACTGTTATGGCATTTGCACACGCCATAGACCAATTCACATACAGGACACCCGATATGCCGGTAATTATGAAAACCATGAAAGGCGGCGATTGGTTAGGTGGTGAAACACAAATGCAACGAATAAGCAAACATGAAGGTCTTGGTGGAAAAATAATAGATAGGAGAGGATGGTAAGTGAAGAAACGATACAACAAACAAAACCCGGAAGTAAGAAGGCATGGCCCTAAAAGCAAAAAGATTGTCTATAAGGAATCTATTGATAAAATAATGGATGAAGGATATTTAGACGATTGGAAAACGTCAGAAGAAATTGCGTGGAAAGCAAATAAGTATGTAAGTAATTATTGGACACCGCTTTCTAGGAATATAGTACCAACGTACTTGAAACGTACTAACCAAGTAAAATGGCGTAGGAAACCCGGCGCACACAAACTTGAGTGGAAAAAAATATAAAAAAATATTTTTCAAAAAAATTATAAAAAATTGTAAGCGGTGGTTGGCGGGCAAAAGTATGGCATAGTGAAAAACCTTTGGAAAGTGCTAAAAACCCGCAAATTAGCCTAAAAACGCACTTTTTGCGAGAGAATGCCACGTCATAACCATTAAGTACCTGACAACACCCATGCGTAGCATGGGTGAGTTTTTGCACATAGGAGATGACGATAGTATGACGAATACGTTAGATATACACGATAGTATATCACTTGAGGTTGGTGAAGCATTCCGCTTTACTCAAGTTAAAGATAAATCTAAGATTTTATCAAGTCCTAGATTTATCATCAAGAGATTGAACTCGATTCAATTTACTGATGTTGAAAATAATGTTTGGGATGGTGAAATAGTACCTTTCAAATCATCTTTCAAAATGACTTTAGTAAACCACATTAGACATTCTCAATCATTAGAGAATAAATCTAGTCCTCAAATATCAGCGACTAATTACATTACTGAAATGCGATATGTTTGCACAAAATGTAATCACAATGATGCACACTTTTCCGATAAAACAAATAACAAGCCTGTTTGTACAATCAGAAAAAATGAATTGAGAGGCTCAGTATGCCATGAAGAAACATCTCTTTGGAATCTTGAGCATGGTTATTTTGTATCAAATATAACTACTAAGTTTGAATCAAGAATCTATGAAATGCCAATTGCTTCATTCAATGGATATGAATGGGAAATTGTAGGTATGAACCCACTAAATAACCGAGGTAAAAAGGATAACAAGTTTACATATTCAGCGACCTCAAGAAGTGTAGATGGTGTTCGTTCTTTAGATTGTGGCTGTAATAATTGTGCTGTAAAAATGACACCGAAGCATGAGAAAAACAGTAGAACAATAGTAGGATATGACATAGATGGAGTGCCTTTCGTAGCACCTCGTCAATGTCATAAATCACCTAAAATGATAGTTTCAGATAGTGGACTAGTAATCAAGAATACTGAAAAGATTACTTGTGGCGGCGAATTAAAAGCGTCCTTCTTCCCTTCAATCGGATTTGCAGCGATTCATATGACTGAATCAAATCTAGCACAAATCAACAAAGAAAACAGACCAATAACAGATATTATGAATGTAGTATCGGGAGTAGAGGAATAAGATTGTTGAGGGCTTAGGCCCTCTTCAATCTCTTTTTAGAAGGTGAATAAAATGGATAACAAATATACAAATTATCTCTTAAACGAAGAGAACGAAGGTTCTCGTCAATCATATATTGATGGTTCAAACAATGCTAAAAACCGCAACATCAATGTATGTGTTAATGCTGTATGGAATCACTTTGATATAATTACCAACAGCAAATACGGACACACTTACTTTGATACATCAGAAGCATTGAAAGACTCAGTACATTCATTCGGAATTGAATTGAGAAGCCCTACCAAATCAGATTTCAGAAGTCAGTGTCCACATTGTGATTCAAAGAACTGCTCAGTCCCTCAAGGATTTACAAAAGCATTAACACAAAACGTAAGAAAAGAGCCTTCATCTTACTCAAGTATTGATTGGTTCAAGAAATACGAAAACGGGGATTTAGTTTACCCTATGAAACAAGAAATTGATTATAACTACACTACTAAAGAGATGCACGACATGATTAAATTATTACAAGATAAAATTGATGATTCAATGATGTCATTTGGTAGAGGAATCAAAACCAATTCATTCCAGAAAATTGCCGAGGCTCTATGGATGACACTAGATTCTGATGATAGACAAAAATATATTCCCGTAGGATTCAGATACGGAGTAGACGGCCACATTATCGGATTAGATGCAAAAGGATTTCCGGTAGTAGATACAGCACCGACATTCGGGTCAAAATATACCGAATATGAATGGAACTTCACACACAAAGGACAACCAAGAGAAAAGAGAAGTGCTAGAAACTTAACTATAATCTTTAGAGAGAGGGCATCTATGAATTAAGGGTGCCTACAAAAAACCCCCCTCTTTAGAGGGGGGTCTATTCTTTATGACGTTAAGTTTTGTAGGCACTCTTGTAATTATCTAACGCTGCCTACAAAACATTAGGTATTGGGGGTTTGTTTTGTAGTCATCTTTAACAAAGTCTAGGTCTGCCTACAAAATTAAAAAACAAAAAGAAAAACTGACTACAAAACTGACTACAAAACAATAAAATAATTAAACAATAAGTATATATACCGTACCCTTCTATGAAGATACATGGGAAACCTAAAAGATGAAATGCATAAATTAGAAAATGAAATAAAAGAAATGCAAAAAATATTAGATGAGCATTTTAATGAAATAGCGGAACTATTTGAAGAATTGCACAAGGATTAAAAACTGAAAAAATAACAACGAAAGCCCAAGTCCTCGACACACGCATTTATTCGGGCATTGTGTGTCGGGGCATTTTTTTTCTTACCACTTAGTTTTGTAGGCACCTTTACACTTGTCTAAGTCTGACTACAAAACATATTAGCAATTTTGTAGGCATCTTTATTTATTCGTAAATAGGTGGGGTGTGAGGCACTTTTTTTGTGGTGCCTACAAAATATATTTGTAGGCTTCTTTATTTTTTATTTTGACTGACTACAAAACATTACACCAACAAAAACAATAAGTATATATACCGGCATACGGTCCTCGATATATGCGACAAATAGCAGACGGGACATACTACCGTAATGGAATGCCAGCAACTCCAACCGCAGGATATGCGGTTGGTTTAGAAAAGGGAGATGCTTTCGCAACTCACTCACAAGACCACACATTATTTATGTTTTTGGCCGTACTTGAAAAATACCCAAAAGCAAATTATGTTGGTGTGTGGACTGAAAAATTAGGATTGTCAAAAAATAATCCTAATAATTCAAAAATTGTTTTTGACCCAATAGCAATTTATTCAAACATCGAGGTCGCTTTGAGAGTAGCCAAAAGAAACAATCAGAAAGCAATTTGGGATTTTTCAACAGGTAGCGAAATCCCAATTCTTAGATAAATAAAATAACAACGAAAGCCCAAGACCTCGCACCTTTTATTCGTGGGTGCGGGGCAACTTTTTTTATCCTGCGGCGGCTGCCTACAAAATATTTTGTAGTCGCCTTTAGATTCTGTTAAGGGTGCCTACAAAACATTGAGGGTACTGTACCGGCAGGTATATATATGGTGTATGCTGAGGACAATTTGCCCAAAGGGCTGAAAAAAACGGGGGTGAAAAAAGTAATGACTACAAGAAAAAATATGGTAAAAGAAACGACTGAAGAAATGGAGATTTATGCAATTATGTTAGATTCTATTGATGCGGGAGATTGCATTGAAGATTTTGAAAATAAATCTACTAGAGTAAGAATCACAACTCTAAAGAATATGCTATCTCATTTTTATGATGAGGCCAAAGATGAACACGATTGGAATAATAGCAAAGCAGCAGAATGGATTGAAAATCACATTCTACCTTAAACGGATTAGGGGGTCGCCTTCGGGCGACCGTCTTATCCCTTTTTTTTATTTAATTGTATTATTTTGTAGGCACCAAGGTTGTTCTACAACGTTCCCGACTACAAAACATATTTTGTAGTCGTCTTTAGATTATGCTAAGGCTGCCTACAAAACATTAGATAGACTCCATAGATAAGTATATATACCTCTAAACGTAGGGTTAATCATGGCGTGGGGCGTACATATGGTTGAACAATGCTTTGAATGTGGAACGAATGTAGATGTTTGGGGCGAACCCGAACCCGAAGAGGTAGTTTGTGATTTTTGTCAACTACCCGAAGAAAAAAGAGACAAAATATATGAAGAAATCCAAAAAATGTTGGATGAAGAAGGTTAGGGCGAAAGCCCACCTTTTTTTTATTTATTTTATACTGCCTACAAAACGTTTTGTAGGTGGTCTTTTTTACCCGCCTTTAGGCGGGGGTTTTTGTTTGTGTTTAGTGGTGCCTACAAAACATTCATCAGTCGAAATATTTTGGGTGTTTCGCACAACCTTCCGTCTATGTTTGACTATATAAACCTGCCGGTAGGCGTTTTGTAGTCAGTCTTAGCACTTTTTAGCGTTGCCTACAAAACAAGTTTATTTTTGTTATCTAGTGTTTTTTTTACACTTAGTTTACTTTTTACACTTAATGCAGATTTTTTACCGTTTTTGCTGCCTACAAAACATTGAGGTATTTATATAGTTAAGTATATATACCTTCAGCCCATCTGGTATAGGCAAAATGATATATGCGATTTTCGCCTACAAAACATTTTGTAGGCACTTCAAATTAGGTCTGTCAAGACCCACCTATTCGGAGATTATTTTTGCTGCCTACAAAACAAAAAAAACGCTGTACTGCGGCGGTGCAAAAAGTAAACCACTCAAAAAGTGCCTACAAAACTACTGCCTACAAAACAATTCCGGTGTTGTGAATGTAAGTTAGTGCTAAAAACTCATCAAGTGTAATATATGCACTAAGTAATGTTTTGTAGGCGGTCTTAAGAAAATATAACGCTGACTACAAAACTTTTATATGAAATAAAAATAATTTCTTTTTTCTGAAAAATAATAATTCGGTATGTACGACTACAAAACATTGAATATCTCAAAAAAACCACTAAAAAGCCGCCTACAAAACCAATGATGCAGGAATGGGTTAAGTATATATACTATGAGAATATATTATAATTTATGAGTAAAGTCAGAAAACCATGCAGATATAAAGCCTGTAAAGGTAGAATACACCCCGAAGGTGAAAAATGTCCTGTCGCTTCTAGTAGAGGTAAAAAAGGCGGGTCAGGTAAAAAATCAGAAACTTGGATTCAAAATAGAATCGGTTCAAAAAATCCTAATTTCAAAGGTACTAGAAAATGCGGCTGTCCAATCCGTCAGCATTTACCGAATTGTTCTCAATCGAGAATGTCAAAAATCAAAATCAATGCAATCAATAATCACGATTTCAATAATTATAATCCTCTTTCAAAATCAGAATATATTTTCGATGCTATGCAGGATAAAATAAAAATTGTTAAAATTGCCCGAAAAGAAAATATCCCACTCAAAAGAACCGTAGCAAATTGGGAATTAGAAAATGCGGTAAAAGTAAAATCAGTCCCACATTTTCAATTCTTAAAATATGATGGAGTTTGTTCATCATGTCAAAAAATCAGTCCTGTAATATCGGCTTCAAAAATCCATGCCGATGATATAAAATACAAATTACCCGAAGAACATTTTTTCAAAGCGAGGATTATTTGTGAAAACTGCAACGCTTAAGAATCAGAATCGAGGGTATTAAATAAAATGAGAAAGGAGAAATAAATATGGTATCAGATATTACAGCAGCAGAAAACTTAGAATACACATTTCAAAAGGAATTAGGTGATTTGGAAAACAAATTAAATTGGACTCAAAGAGTGAGTCTATACTCAATTCTAAGAGAGAAATTAAATGAGTTAGAATACGACCTAAAAGACGCTTAAGAATCAAGAACGAGTATATTAAATAAAATGAAAAAGGAGAATTAAATATGAGCCAAAACAAAAAAGAGATATATGGGGTATGGAATATCCATGACTTAGAGAAGCAAATAAAAAGATTTAAGAAAAATGAGAGAGAAAATCTAGGAGTAAAAAGACTTAGTAGAAATGCTACTGTCGCAATAGATTTTACTAGTGTTGAAGATTCATCCGGTAATTCCCAATTATCGATTAAGGAGATGTATTAAAGACGCTTAAGAATCACAAACGAGTGTATTAAATAAGATAAAGAATAAGAATAAATTGTAGGAGAAACAGAATATGACAACCGAAGAATTACAGCAAATGATTGACGACACGAAAGCAGGTAAATTATATTGGGGGCGAAAATAAATGGCTAAAGATTTACGCCCCACATTACAGAATCGAAAAGATTTGAGAAACTCAAATCCGGCTCTAACCCTTTGGGCTAGACAAATGATTGACGACTTAGGATTGAATGCAAATCAATTCTAAAATCCCACTCCCGCCCGTTGAGCGTTGATTTCGGGCTGCATCCTAAGTATGATGCGAGATTGTGAATAACCTATTGACGAGTAGGCGAAAACTTTCGGAAACTGCTTTTACATTTAACGAAAAAGAAAAGAAAGCCTTCCGGCATTAGGTTCGGAAGAGGACTTTCTTTTAAGGTCAAAATACCTTTCGGGGTGCATCCATTTCGGGTGCATCCCACTTTTTTTATTTTTAAGATAAAGTTTTGTAGGCACTCCTAGATAAGTGTAAGACTGACTACAAAACATTTTTTGCGTAGTTTATAAGCAGTTAAAATCACTAAAGATGCCTACAAAACATTATGAAATCCGAAAAATAAAACTGCCTACAAAACTAAAAATGACGCTTAAGACTCACAAACGACAGGCTTAAATACTAGCACATATAGTTTAGTTTATGAGCCAAGAAGCACTAATACCGTTTAAGAACGAAGAAATGATGAAACACCAAAAAGATATGAAAGAGCAATTCTTTCAAGACCTAGAAAACCTTGAAAACGGGACTAGGGATTTAATGGGTGAAGGAAATGTATCAGCAATATACATTAGATTAATAGAAGAATTAAATGAAATTGATGGAATATACACGGCACACTTAAAGTCTCTATATTCAAAAGATACATTCGACCAAGATACGCTTAAGACTCAAGAAGAGTAGACTTAAATAAGATGAAGAAGGAGTTAGAAATATGACGAATAGAACGGATTACAACGGATGGACAAATAGAGAAACATGGCTTATTAATTTACATTTTGAGCCAAGAGGAAAAGCAGATTTAGATTTCATAAAAGAGACACTAGAACAAGAAGTCGAAGCAATTCAAGAATCTATTGCTTACGGTAATTTCTTTTCAGATTTCATTGATTTGGGTAATATCAATTGGTACGAATTAGAAAATCACGTTCAAGAAAATAGTGATGACGCTTAAGAGTCAAGAAGAATAGATTTAAGTAAAAAGAAAAAGGAGAAATTAATATGATAAAATACACATCGAGGATAGATGATAAGCATATTATAGAGTGGAAGGAATTAATGAAAAAAGTGATAGATTACGTTAGGAGAAATTAATATGAGAAAAACACCGATAGAAGCATTACAAGATTTTGACTTTACAGTCAATACTCATAAAAATGCTACGATGAAAACAATAGTTAGTAAGTACGATGCAAACGCACCTTTGATTAGGGCTAAAAGTAATTATGCTAAAGATAAGTATAATGAATCTGAAAGAAAAGAAGAAGCGAGAGCAATTATGAATATGGCTGTAAGACAAAGTGAGATTAGACGCTTAAGAAGCGAGAAGGAAGCACTTATAACTAATGAGAAATTAGTTAGTTTTGTGGGAGAAGTACCCACACCAACAGAAGAAAACGAAAAAATAAATAAAAAAGGAGATAAATAAAATGAGTATGAGAAATATGCTAGGGGCTTATGCCCGATTTGGAAAAGAAGCACAAGGAACGACTGTGAAAGAGGTATTGCAGAATGCAAATGCCGATTTCAATATAGGTATGGAATCTATCTATACTAAAGATGGTAAGGTTATACCTAACCAATTTAGGACATTTAGAGAAGATACCGATGAGACTTTTGGTGTCGTAAAAGGCACATACAAAGTTATGCAAAATGAAAGACTGTTAAACATATCTGACGATTTGGTAAAAAGAGAAAAAGTAATTTGGGATAGGATTGGACTTGTAGATAATGGTAGAAAAATCGTAGCATCTTTTAAGATGCCGGAAGGATTCTCTATCGGTGGGATGGATGATGTAGAGCAGTACATAATGCTGATGAACACAAATGACGGTTCGGGCGGCATCCGTATTTTACCCTCAAATGTAAGAATTGCTTGCAGTAATCAATTTACATATATGCAAAGTCTATTGAATAAAATGGGTATCAATAAAAATGCTCTAACTATCAGACATTCAGCACGACAAGAAGATAGGATTGCACAATTGGTAGAGGCTCTAAAAATTGTAGACCATCTCAATCAGACATTCATGGAAACAGCGACACAATTAATCAATGTTGAAATGTCTCAAGATGAGAGAATTAATTTCTACATAGATACTTTAGGGCTAAAACAAAATGAAGATATGATGAAGGGCGGCAAAGATTATGATGCTAACAACCCTTACGGATTAGGCACTAGAGGTCAAAATACTCTAACCACTTTGTTAGACTTAGAAACATCAGATACGAATACTATCAACGGCATGGAAAATAGTGCATGGGCGGCTTTCAATGTGGCTACCGAATACATCGACCATTCTTGGAGTCATACCAAAGACGGCAAATCAAGCGATAGCAAAGTAGAATCAGCAATCGTAGGGTCGGGTGCAAGAATGAAGTCAAACGCATGGGAGACTATCACGGAGATGTACGCTTAGAATTATCGTAAAAGTAAGTAGAGGGGTAGTACCCTCTACTTACTCCTAAGACTGACTACAAAAATGACGCTTAGGAATCACAAACGGTATAGTTAAATAGAATGAAAAAGGAGTGAGATATATGACAAGAACGAGACACGGCAGACACGGTGAAATATGCGAGAGACAAAACGGAAGAATAATGATGACTGTAAGACCGACACCATCGGTTTTAGATGATACAGATATAGCCATGCTTATCGGTTATATTACTAATGTAGGCAGACCGGATTATTATAGTGAAGAAGTTATATCCAAATCTGATGCTAAACAGGCAATTCACGATTGGGAATATAATACAGGCCCTATTACGCCTTTGACAAAGAAAATGGTTATGAATTATCTAACAAGTAATTATTACTTAGCACAAATTGAAGAAAATACCGATTTAATTGATATGTATGATGAAGATTGTGGAGTATGTCAAGCATTGTTAGAAAGAGTACATCAGATATTCCCTTCTTTTGTCGTAAAAGAAACTGAGGTGATTGCATGAGTTTAACATTAAATGATATAATCGGTTATGTTTTTGAGTTAAGAGAAAAAGATAGAAATGATTTTGATTGGTTAGATTACCCTATTACAGTCGCTTTCAAAGATAGGGATAGGGTAGCGGTTTTATCAGATATTACAGGTATTTGTATTAACGGTAAAACTATTCAATTTAATGAAGAAGAGTTTGATAAAGAGGTGAACGCATAATGGCTAATCTAAATATTATTACAAATCAAGTTTATAATTGGATAAACGAATCTAATACAGATTTCAATTTAGATTTCGGAGAAAACAAACTTTACTTGGTTGTAGAATGGATTGACGGTAAATCGCTTTTTATAGAAGATTATTTTTATTTTATGAATGAATTGATTGCTGCTTATTGTGATTTAGATAGAGATACTGATGAGGTAAAAGTAATTTGGTTTAACAGAATATTCGGAATCAATAGTGAGTATCATGGAATCGCTGATGGTAGATGGGCTGATGACGCTTTAGAATCACAAACAACAGACTTAAATAAGATGGAAAAGGAGAGATATATATGAGTAAAAGAGAAGAAGAGATGGTAGACTTAGCCCTAACAGAATTAGAAAATGCTATGGATGCACTACATAAACTGAATAGAGATACAAATATAGTAGACGATGTTGAATACAATAAAATAAATAGAGCAACATGGGACATAGAGCAAATACTAAAAGATTGGCAGGATGCAAATGTAAACATCCAAAATAATTTAGAAGAATGGAATCAAGGATTTAGGAGATGAATAAAATGAATAGCATAGGTATGAATGGACACGGCATAAAAGAAATAAGAATATTAAGAGGCGAAGGTGATATTAAGCATTTGCTTAGAATTATAGTCGTTGATAAAAATGATGAAACAAGTGATTTCAATTTCTTCGGTATGCAAGATAAAGAAACACACAAAGATATTATAATACCCGTAAAAGTAGATTCTAGGACTTTAGATACTGTGTCCTTTGATTGTGAGTTTAATTTTCTAGGTGATGAAATAGAAGAAGAGGAATAAATATGGCACTAAAAGATACACTAACTAACTTACACAAGTATGATGAAGAGATAGAGACATTATACGGTGAACACGACTTTAACACTAATATTTCTTACGCTAAGAATTACGCTAAAAATAATATTTGGGCTGCTTTTTATACAGCAGCGAGAGAGATAGGTATGCCCGAAGATATGGCTAAACAATTTATTGATTCAAAGTGGTTTAGACACAATGAAGAAGAAATATACCGACAAATTACAGCGACATTGTTTACAATGCTTTGGTGCGATAGACTTAGATTAGAGCCTTACATTGACACGGAGTGATATTATGAATATACCAAATTATTACGAATACAAGTACTATGTAGGCGACCCCTGCTATGTCATAGATGATAATAGATGGGATGAGTTTTGTACAGCCCTATGGGATGGAGAAAAAGAAAATAAAGATAATGGTTGTCCCGATTATCCCGTTTATATTGAGTGGGGTATAGATGGTATAATTTACAATATAGAGGTATGGGATAGTCCTTTTGGAGATGGTACTTGGAAGTTTAGTAATACCGTAAAAGAAATGCGTGGATGGATTAGAGGTGTGGAAATGGGTGTTGATGCAGGTTTATTGGCTATCGTACCCTATGGTGCTATTTCTAATAACAGCACTTGTTCAGATAAAGACGACATAAAAGAAATATCTGATTTAGGTATTATTTTTACCGAAGAACCAATCTTAGAAACAGGTGAATACATTACAGGTCATGTCAGATTAAATGACAACGATGAAGATAGTGTAATGTATTGTTGGGAATGTGGTGATGAAATGCAAGAACACGATTATGTTGAATGTGATAGTGGTTTTTGTATTGGGTGTTATTCCTGTTTTGAATGTGAATGTGAGGATGAAGAAGAATGAGTAGTAGGCGACCTAGAAAAATCATGGCTGATTTCTGTTATAGATATATTAGAGATAACGGAAAACAAAGTGCTGCCTCTTTACTTCAAGCATACGAAAAAGCAGATTTAAGTAAAAAGAAAATCGGTCTTTGTAGTCATCGTGAATTAGCATCTTTGTTATCTAAGGATAGACTTTTCTTTAAGGTAAAAGAAGATTGGAAAATAGTTAATGGAAATAGAGTTTACAAATATGATATTAACAACGTACATGAGGTAGCAAAGAGATTAGTTTCACTAAAGCATTTGCGAGCGACACCTGCTCAAATGCCTAAGATACTTAGGGATGCCTACAATGACGCTTTAGAAGCACAATCAACACAGTTAAATACTATGAAGGAGAGGGTATAATATGAGTAAAAAGACGATACAAGTAAATATGAGAGTGTTAGAATGGACATGGTGTGATGGAGATGATGAGTGCTATGTCGTACTAGAATATAGTGATGGTATTCAAGCAAAGCCTATTATTTATAGAGGAATTGTAGAGATAGATGATGTGAGGGATTTACTATGAATATATTTGTCTTAAATGAAAACCCCGAATTAGCGGCTAGAGATTACTGCAATAAACACCTACCTAAAATGTGCGTAGAAATGCTACAAATGCTAGGCAGTAGTGTCATCAGACATGGTGCTACACCCGACATGATGCCACTTACTAAGAAAGGTACGCCTCTCAAGGGTGGCTATCATAATCATCCGTGTACTCGATGGGTAGGCGACAGTAGCGATAATTACGTTTGGACTGTACGCCATGCTTTAGAGATATGTAAAGAATACACTAACAAGTACGGTAAAATACACTTTTGTGAGGCAGGTATTAGACACCTTAGTTCTATGGTAAAACTAATTCCCGAAGGCAATCGTACACACTTTGCTCTCGCTATGCCCGATGAGTATAGACCGGATTATATGACTGCTGTAAGTAAGCCCTTTGCTGTAATAACAGACGATGAAAAAGGTATCATCAGTCATGCAAGAGGCGAAGAAGCAATACAGGCTTATAGACGCTATTATCATAGCAAGGAGTTTGCTACGTGGGATGATAGGCGTACCCCTCATTGGTGGTTGGGGTTGGTAGAATGAAGATGCCCGACTTATATTATAATCAAGGTTTTATTTATGGTAAAAGTAATAATCCATACGAAGATATTTATAATCGTGTAGAAGCAAGTAAATATGTGGGTTGGGGCATACGAAATGGAGAAAAGGTATTCATAATAGAATGCACCGACCATGAATGGGATTGTTGTTGCATACAATGTATAGATGATGAAACAGTTATAGAGCATTTAGAGTGGATTGATTGGTATAGAAGGACACAATTAACAAGAGGTGAAGAAGAATGAATGATTGTGAATATCACGGTTGTGTATGGTCTGTAATAAGAGTCTATACAGTAAGTGTTGTATCTAAGAATAGATTATTGACAGAAGTAGATGTAGAATGTACTAGATGTAAAGCAAAAAGATATGTAGTATCATGCGGTAATGTATTAGATGATGGAGAGGAAATAGAATGAGTAGTTTTTTCTTAAATAAAAAAAGACGCTTAAGAGTCAAGAACGACAGACTTAAAAAGGATAAGTCTTTAGTTAGAAACATGGCGAGAGCCGACAAAGGAGATAACAAAAATGAGTAAAGAATATGAAAAGGAAATGGAAAGAGAAATATATCGCTCAATGCTAGATATGATAGACAATGGCGATATTGTAGAAGATATTGAGGATGCAGCAACAAGAAGAAGAATACTGCACGTTAAAACTATTCTACATAGAATGTTAGACGCTAATGCGTATGGAGAGGAATAAAATGAATAAAGAAGAAGTAAGAATAAAGAATGATAGATTAAGAAGGACTGCCCCTATACCGGAAGGTGAACACGACATAACAAATGTAATGTTTGAGAATATACACAACGGTATTACAATGACGATTGCTAGTCATTGGGTTGGAGACATGGGTGTAATCCTATGGACTTCCGATGCCGGAGATATATATTCGACTAAAGACATTAAAGCACATTGGATTATGTTAGAAGAAGAACCGGAAGGATGGTGAAGAAGAATGAGTAGTATTAAGATAAAAGTAAAAATAGAATTGGAAGAAGAAATAGAGATTGAGTTTGATGATTTGATACACCAAAGTATTGATGATTACATGGATTATGTTCGTAATAATATTGACGATTATGTGGACATAGATAGTAGTTTTCATTGGGAGATGCCTTAGATGAATAATGAAGAAAGATTATGGCAACAATTAAAGCCGACATTGTGGCAATACATTGAGAAAGAACACATAGAGGATATGATGGATGATGAAGATTATCAAGACGAAGAAGGAAACCAAATACCAATTAGTGATGAAGAATGGGGATTGTTTATTCGATGGTTTCAAAATGACTTTGGTAATGAGGTTTCGGGAATAGCACTTCAGTATTGGAATGATAGACACTACAATGGTATGCCCAAAGTGGAAACAAGAGGTGAGTAAGATGAATACAGAATTAGAAGATATATGCACGTTTATATGGTATGTATATGGACAACAGCCTCTTAATGGTGATGACATTGAAGAGATAATGAGAGCCTTGAAAGAATGGAATGGAGATGAGTAAGATGACTACAATAACGGTAAAAGTAAAAGTAGAATTAGAAGAAGAAATAGAGATTGACGTAGAATCGGATTTGATGCACCAAAGCATTGATGAGTTTATGGATGATGTAATAAGTAATCTACAACAACATATACATTTAGAAGGTTATGCAGATTGGCAGGTGGCTTAGATGAGTAAGATGATTGAGGTCAGACTACAAGAGATTGCTGATGAATTAGATACGCTAAGAAGGGCGGAAGAGGCTTGTGAATATGCTTTACATTACATATACGAAGTCGAAAGTAGTTTGCCTAGTGATGTATCTATGAGCCACCATGCAGGTATGGAGATGGAAGATGTGCATTGTCAAATACAAGAGAGAATACAAGAGTTAGAAGATAAAATAGGGGCGATATAAAATGAGTGAATTAAAAAGAGAATATTGGAGTGAAACATTAGTTTGTAATACCGGAAAAGTAAAGATAGATAGACGAGAGATTGCGGCAATAGTCGAAAATGGTTATTTAGACATACATCTAAAGTCCGGTAGTATTTTTACCGTTAAACAAGGTCATTGGGATGTAAACACAATAGCAAATCTATACTTGACACAATCACCACATGAAGAAGTACATACAGTACCCAATCCATCGGACTATGATACACGAACTATCCGCCCAAGAAAGGATATAGTATGGCTAAAACCAAATACTTTTACCATAAGAGAAGGTAAAGCACCGGAGAGTGAAGAGTAATGCCTAACAAAAGACAGAATGCAGCACGATTGTATCTATACAATAGAAAGTATAAAGCACGTAGAAATTACACAGGTGAAGAGGAATGAGTTTCAAAGACCATAGATGTAATTGCGGTAAAAGAAAAGGACTATTTTACGCTAAACCTATGTACCCTAATTATTGTGGTAAATGTGGGGGTTGGTACTAATGCCTCAATTACCTAGAGATGACAAAGATACAGGCTATGCAGGTGATATGCCGACAAGTATTACAAGTATGAGGAATATGAAAAGCCACCTTAAAAGAAAAATGAGGATGGATGAAATACACCCCGATAATGTAAGTGATGATGAGATGACTAATTTCTTGATTAGTAGTTTTGGTTTTAGTAGAGAGTTTTGTGCTAAAGCAGTAGAAGAATGGAGAGATGAATTATGAGTGATGAGAGAGTTTTTCTTGACATGAAAAAAGTGGATAATACCTATCACCTACCTGCTACACAACGTAGTGGGTACTTTGTTAGGTGTCAGCAATTAAGAAACGCCATAGAGAGGATTGAGGGCTTAAGAGATTGTAGGGTTGTAGGTATTGTGTATGATGGGGCAAATACAATAGAATTAATTCTCGACCCACCATTAGGAGATGATGAGGAATGAGTAGTATTGAGGAAAAAGTAATTGCTGAGATTAGACAACGTGCTAAAAAAGGTGAGGCTAAATACGGTACTACAATGGATAGGGACGACCTATCTTTTGTCGAATGGGTACAACATTTGAAAGAAGAATTGATGGATGCGGTAGTGTACGCACAAAAGATACTTGAGTATTCACTAGATGCTCACCCAAACGAAAATATTAGAGATGTAGTAAAAGCGGCAAATGAATATGTAGATTATGACGCTTTAGACACGCAATCGAACACCTTATATATAGAAGAAGAGTAGGGATATTATGAGAAAAGTACAGTTAAAACGCATGGTCGCTAAGGCACTTATCGGCCAAGAACAAGGCTTAACAGCACAAGAGATTTACGGTAAATTAAACTACCAAGCACTATCTAAAATAAAAAACCCTAAGCATATATCTAACATACTAAAGAGTATGAAAGGTGTAGGTAAATACAATACAGGCGTAGGTGTTAAACTAAATGGTGATAGATACAAAGTAAATCTATACAAGATTGAGGACATGGATGAAGTAATGAAATTGGGGGGGCTTAAGTGAAGAAGTTAGAACCACAATGGCCGTATGTAGATTATGAATACCTAGAAGCAGATGAGAATGCAGTACATATAGATTTAGTAATAAAGACATTACAATGGCATGACCCAAGTAGTATTGTTGCTGAACAAGCACAAAAGTTTGGTGTCTATGTACCCGAATATGAGAATCGCATACAGCGATATAGAAATACAATCGAAATGGCTTATGAGTTTATGTTTATAGGTCAATTCAAAGCGAAAACCCCGCAGAAAACAATCAAGAGATTTAAGAATGCTATTGATAGGGTAAAAGAAACAGTAAGGAGAAATAAAAATGAGCGAGAATAGAAGATGGATAAACTTTGGAAAATACAGTAGCCCACCGATAGGTAGGGGAAAAATATTAGATTGTGATTTCTATGAACATAAACTGTACCTTAAAGTAGAGGTAAACGGTGTTGTGTATGAAGGTGGATTACGAACATTACCCGTAAAAGTAAGTGAGGATGAGGAAGAATGAATGAACATACATGGGAAAAACTAGACGCTGATATGAGAAGCGACATGGCGGAAGAATACATACAAGAGAGATGCCCGCATGAAGATTTGTATACTAATAATATAACGGTCAAAATAAAATCAAAGCCCGTTGGTGATTTAGATACTTGGAAAAAATATTTAGCAACACAAGGCACAGAATTATTTGAGATGTATGCCGAAGTAGTATGTGAAAAGTGCGGTGCTACACAAGAGCAATACATAGACATAGGTGAGATAATCTATGATTGGACAGAACCTTGGGAGTGGACGTGGGAAGAATGAGAACATTTACTTTTAACTTAAAAGATTTAACTATATATCATGCTTCACCCGTAAGGAGAAACGATGAGGGTAAAACTGTTATACAACAATGTGATGTAGTATTAAAGAATAAGAGTAATGAGTATTTCCATATTATTAGGAGAGAAGTATTGAAGCAGTTATTAGACTACTGTTATGAGTCATGCCGCCAAGAACCTTTGAGTAAATCCGAGTTTAATTTCATGTATAGAAATTGTATAGAAAACAGACCATCTAGTTTTTCGCTAAAAGCAATAATACATGATGCTATTTACGATGCAGACGATGTAGAAATTACATTCATCTGTACCGACAACCGCGTATTAGAGATACCGAAAAAGAAACCACTACAATTGGATGATATGTTTTTCCTTGCTTGTCGTGATAATTTATCTAGTGTTGTAAACTTGAGAACGAGCGAAAGACCAAAAATATTGTTAATGGACAGTAAAGCCACTAAAGAAATGAGAAATCTTAAGAAGGGTAGAGTGCTTGCTAGTGTTTTTACGACAAATCTAATAATAGATACACTAGAGGCAAGAATAAATAGAAGGCGACATAACCAAATCTTACTAGAGATAACACAATTACCAAAATACTACACCATAGCGGTGAGAGTTAAGTGTGGTGGTGGGTATGTTCAACCTGTACCCGCACACACCAATGACGGGCTTGTATGTATGGAAAACAACGATGTTTTACATGGTGTCTTGAAACAGATTTTAGAAAACTTAGATGATGAAATAAGTTTGGGTAATTTATCAAAATTAACAGACAAAAAGGCATGGAATAAATACAGCCCTAACCTTTGGTTTTCCGATAAAAATAAGTTAGAGCGTGAAAATTATTTATTCTTTTTATGATTCTAAATTACGCAAAAAGAATAACAGGCTTGCAGTACTGCGGTTTTGTTAATTCTTTAATTAATTCAATAGTATGTTTGGTAAGCCCACTACTATTATTCTCATCTATACTATAGAAGAAATAAAATTAATTAGAAAATGGAGAGCAGTACATCGTTTTATTCTTTTTGTGAAAAGCAGAAATAAAAAAAAGAATTAAAAAGTTTATAATCGAAAGAAAAGGAGAGAAGGAATATGAGTAGAGCGACAGGACAAATGCTTCAAGACGAAGTATATCAAATACTAAAAGACAAGCCGCAAGGAATGACAGCGTATGAGATAAACAAAATATTGAATGACAAAGACCGACTAAAAAGAAAGAATGAAGAAAGATACGAAAACAGAAATAATAATGGTAATAGGTATCATCCACTTAGACTAAGGGGAAATGGTAGCGGTAATACTACAATACAATTATCCGCAAAACTAAGTAGGAGTATATTGTTTGACAGTAGGATGGAATCGAAAAGAAGTCCATCGGGACAATTGACTCCTACTAATATTTACACAGCAAGAGATTTAGAAGTAGCGTATGATAAAATGATTAAAAGTAAAAAGAAACTAAGTAAGTTTCCTAAAGTATTACAAAATTACGCTAAAAGTAAGGCGGTGGAACAATGAAGGCTAACATAGTAGAAACTTATGGTGATACAGATATTGTATGGAATAAGATATACGGTGAACATACATCGAAAACACCTACGACTCTTATAGTTTTTAATCAGAATGAAAAGGGTTATGCTAGTTTTATTACAGGTATGGGTTTGATAGGTGATGAGAAACCTGTTGCTAGAATCTTTAGTAGGTTGCATCAAGTCGAACCTTTCAATAATTACCCCGAACCTGTATTTCCCGAATGGAGATTGTTTGAAAAGAAAAATATGGATGGTGATAGATTCTTTATTCTTAGGATTACACATACATTCCCTGTACACAACGATGATGAATCTTCTATATCGTGGTTATACACATACCCAATTATTAGAGATATAGTCTTAGCACTAAACAATAAAGGCGTTGATTCTCTATGTTATCTTACGGTAAATCTAATGCAAGAGTTTTCTACTACTACTCACGGTATGATACATGAGAATCAAATAGGAATCTTTGACTACATGAACCACGAAGAAGATATTCAGTTAATTACTAAATACGAAACCAAAAATAATGTCAGTCATCATTCCGAACAAGTACTAAAAGAAGATATAGTGATGCCGTTGTCTGTTTGGGCTTTCGGTGCGGTGTTCAAAAACTTTTGTAGAAATACTATTAGGGAAAATATAACTGTAATAGGCGGTAGGGATAGAAACACATTTGTGAATACCGAAACACAAGAAACGCTATCATGGTTTGTTCAAGATAAGTACAAATTGACCGTAGACCATGAGAAGGAAAAGTATTTAACCGTTCTATTGTCTGACTTAGAACACCTTACCAAGCCGCTAAGTCTTGATAGGGCTATGGTAGAGTTTGGGGGTGATGAGTTTGGAGAGTAGTTTTAACGTATTTCAAAAGACTCAAGAGTTTGCTGATAGAAACTTCTTCATTGATGTAGCGGATAAGATACCTATATTTCTATGTAGTATCGGTGGACATTTGTTTAACAGTATGAATAAGTGTAGCCGATGCGACTTCGACCCCGATAGCCCACTATATACAACAGGCGACTTCGTTATAGAGCATTGTCCACTACGGCATAACAATATGCCGTTCTATACTCCTATGTCCCAATTACCCGACACAAGGATTCATCTAATGCTTAGAGGTGCTAAAGGTTCGGGTAAAAGTATTCTTATCTTGATGTTCCTAGCAGAAAATACAGGTCTTGTTCATAGCAACAATGCAGATATGGGACAAGGTTATCGTACAATGATGGGTGCTAACTCTATCACGGAAGCAGGTATGTTTGGCTCGGTAGATGAGGATGGTAATATAGCGGGGCGACCTATCGCTAGGGAATTATGTGGTGGATTCTTAGGCTTTGAAGAGTTTTCCTCTATGTCTGATGCATCTAAAAAAGACCACAGCCTAGACATGAAAAACCAATTACTTACATCACTCGATAATGGTAGAGTAAACAAAGCCATGAGAAACGGGTGGGTAAATTATACTACACGATATACTATATGGGCGGGAACACAACCCGCTAGGTTTGAGTTAGAATCCGGTCTTGACAGAAGATTCTTTATCATTGATATTGAGATGACACCGGAGAAGGAACAGGCTTACAAGAAAGCACAACACGCACAAGCAAATATGCAGATAGAAGAAAGGGCATCTCTCGCTAACCTTAATATCGAGATTAAGGAGTGGATTAGAAGAAGGCAACAAGAAGCAACAAGAAATCCACCAACGGGTGTTTTATTTGATGATGACGTGGCTGAATGGATTAACAGACCGGATGTACGTTCTTTTGAGGCAGATTTATTCCGTAGATTATGTATAGGTTATCACATGATGCAACCTACTTATGTTGGTGGACAACCACTAATTATTACTCTTGACGATACTCTTAGGGGAATACTAAATCAATCACTAGAGATGAGAAGAAGAGTAATGGATGCAGACCTTGAGTTAATCAAGAGTACGTTTTGGATGAAGGATATATCTAAATCAATATTACTAAAAGAAGTCTCCAAGATGATTACAGCAGGTGATTATCAATCAGCGAAGAGATGGGTTGTAGAAAACCTAGAAGGCCAATCATGGTACGGTGAATACGCACCTAACGTCAAGAGGCGTGGTAGAAAGGGTATTACTTGTCGTATAGGAACACAGCGTCTTGAATCAGATGAAGAGGAACAAAAGTGGGGTATATAGATGAGGACAGCAAGAGAAATACAACAAAGACTACACGGAGAAAATGACGCTTTTGCTATCGAGGTTCTTAGGTGGGTTTTAGATGGTGGTTGTCCTATGTGCGACCACAAATCCAAGAAGGATTACGAATTAGGTATAATGAATGAAGAGTTTAGTGCTACGTTTTTAGAAGTAAGGCACAATTGGAATGAAGGTGTAGTTATGAACCACATGGATAATCATATAGAGTTTGATGCTTTACAGGCAAAGAACATGGAAGAAGATAGACAACAAACTATCTCTACATTAGATGCGGCAGAAGATATTGTTATTAGGATTCAGAATTACTTAAACGAATTAGAAGTGCAGAAAGAAGCAGCAGGTGGTATATCATCCGAGTTTGTTAGTGATGCGGCAAAACTAATTGGACAGGCTAATTCTTCTTTGAAATTAGTAGGTCAATTGAAAAAAGAAATAGGCGTAGATTCGCAGTTAATGTTGGCTCAAGCACAGGTCAATGATATGTCGAGAATATTAATAGAGGTATTAGGTTCTCATCCACAATTATTAGACCAAGTAGAATTGAAAATGGCTTTGTTGAAAGAACCTTCGGTGATTATAGATGGGTAAAAAATGGCGGTCTGATTCTGTTAAGACTCTTATAAATAGGTCTATCTATGAAAAAGATATGCCTAAATTAATTAGTGCTATGAAAGAAGATAATCTTACGGCAAATATAACTCACAACGGTATAGAATGGTATCATGCAGATTATAGGATAACTAAGACTTCTATAATGGATGTTTGGGGTCTTACCGCAGGACAAATGGAACGTGTGCAGAATTACGTTTATGGACATGACCCATTCTAACTTTATATAGTTGGTTTTGGAAAAAATTGCGGAAAAAAATTGTGGTGAGCCTATGGGTATAGTGATATTTACAGATGATGATAGTAAGTTTATGGAATCTAAATACATTATGATGATAGGAGAAATTGATACACCACCTACTGATAAAGATACTACATATATTCTACGCAGTAATAAGTTTAAGGAAAAGGATGTGTTAGAGTGGTTGCCTATGATAACGAACCGACTTGTAGTTTGTTGTGATAAACCACCTAAGATAACTAAGAAAAGTGAGGATTATGTTATTATATCCGACTCTCTTAAGATTAAGGGTAAAAGTAATCACTACTCTCCTATAAATGCTTTGCTAACATGGAAGGATAGGAGAAGAGTCAATGCTGTATTTAGTAAAACACCTTTACCTTTGGCTAAAGCATTCTTGAAAGAAAATGACATAGACATTACAGTATGGCGTAAATTAGCCAAAACTGCTATGTTTTTACCGGAAAAGTATGTAAGGGCGATAATGGTTTATGGTATAGAACCTGCTCATAAAAAAACTAAGTTTCCTAAGAAGAAAAAACAAGAATATAGACACGAACAATCCCGTTCAAGTGATAAGCATATAGAGGTCATAGTGAAAAACTCTATAACCGTAAGTAATCGTATTAAGGAACAAGGCGGAAGCGTACCTAAAGGTATGAACAAGTCTAAGGGTTTGGTACAAGAGTGGTTATGAGTTTTATTTTAATGTGTTTAGCGGGGGAAATGATAGGTAAGGCTTTAACAGAACCGTATGTTAAACTTGGTACTCAAGAAAGATTAGCAGAAATAACTGAAAGGGATTGTGTTTCGCCTACTGATAATACAGAAGGTGTTTCTTATGGAGATGCTTATATGATGGCTGCTATGTATCAAAGTATGGGGAATGATTTATAAGCACTATGAGGCTTACATTTATACATGAGTGCTAATAACAAAAGGGTCAGACGTATTATCGTGGACATTTTGTGGGAGTATGGTGCTATGACGAAAGAGGGGATGGCTGCTATGTTAAGTAAAACCAAGAACATTAGAACCGTTCCTTCACCACACAGTCTTTCGGCTTTGTTAAGTAAGAATCCGCAGATTGTGCAGGTAGGTTCTACTAAAGTAGAAAATGCAATAGGTACATCAGCAAATCATTTAGTATATGACATTAACAGAAAAATAATACACACAAAGGAAGATATTATGCTTACAAGAAGTCCAACGGTTATGACTCCGGCACAGATGCAAGAAGCACAACAATGTTCTTGTGGTAAGATAAGAATATTTCCCCCAAATGAAACTAAATGTTTGCATTGTGTTAGAAAAGTATAATAATAAAACACTAGAGGTATGACTATGCAGGGAATAGAAATGGATGACTTATCCACTATCATAGCAAGTGTCTTTAATGTTGAGAAACCGATAGATTTAGGGGAAATATTAACTGCACCAAATATGAACGAGGCTCAATACATGAGGTTTGTTCTTTGTCTCGCTACCGATGTAGATTATGAATTAGGGGATGACGAAGTAATAGATGATATGATTACTACTCTTCCCGAAAAAGTAAGTACGGAATATCTAAAGGGTATTATGGTAGGATTACTTTTGTCCCTAGAAGCAGAAGCGAGAACAGGCGGCCAATTAGGTTTCAGACCTGCACACGCAGAAATTATGAGTTTATTCCAATCAGCAGAAGCATTGATTTACGAGAGACAGGTGTAAATATGACGCTTAAGACACACAACATAAAGTATATAACCGTAGAAAAATGAGGTATTAATATGGGAGAAACAGACGACTGCGACCCTAGACACCATGAGTTTGACTTTGTTAGAATCAAGGGTGATAGTAGGGGAGACAGGATGTTAGTATATTGTACTTGTAGAATATGTGGTATGCAGACAGCATTACACGGTACTATTGGTCTTTATTAAATCTCAATTGGCGAGGCTACATAAACAGGTGGTAGCCCAAAACCATAACCGATATGCACAGGGAAACTTGATAATACATAGAGCATTAATAAGTTGGATAAGCCAATAAAAACAAAGGAGAAAATAATATGAGTATATGGGCTACGGAATACCGACCTACGCTTAGTGAGATAGTGGGTCAAAACGAAGTTATTAATGAGATAACTTCTTTACAGCACTTTATCTTTTATAGTCCACAAGCGGGTACAGGCAAAACAAGTCTTGCTTTGGCTATGGCTAAGGATTTGGGTTGGCCTATTCATGTATTCAATGCTAGTAGTAAAAAGACTAGAGGTATTGACTTCGTAGAAGAAGAGTTATTGCCTATGTCTAGGACAGGCAACACAAACCAATTCTTTTTACTTGATGAGGCAGACCAATTAACACCTGCCGCACAATCAGCATTAAAGGGTGTTATAGAAAACTCACAGGGTTATTTTATCCTTACTTGTAATGATTTGAGTAAGGTTAGTAAGTGGCTACAATCTAGGTGTAGAGTTTTGAGGTTCAATCCTATTTCTAAGGAACACATAGTAAAAAGATTATCTATGATAGCAGGTAAAACAGGTACGGTTATTACAGAAGGTCAATTAAATCTTATTGCTGATGCACATGAAGGAGACTTAAGGAATAGTATCAATGCTTTACAGGCATTTTCTGTTCACCCCGAACCGGAAGGGTTCATTAACGGCCTTGTTTCACAAGGTCTTGACGCTAAACATTTTCTCACGTTATGTTTCCGTGAGAATGATTATAATTTAGCCTTAAAAGAAACGTACGGAATACCACCTAGAGAAGTGGTAAAAACAGTATTCGACTACGCTATTACATCTACCGCAAAAGTAGATAGTATAATGCGTATCGTAGATGCCGCAGCAATAACCGAAAGGGATTTGATACACGGTGTCGAGGAAAATATAGCCATAGCAAACTTTGTCCGTTTGTGTATGGAAGGATATACAAAAACTTTATATCCGTAAGAAAATAGGACTAGAATTACAAAAAGAGGAAACCAATATGGATGACACGATGATTAATAACGTAGCAAAAACAGTAAATGTGGCCGCAGACACCCTGCGTAGTAAGGCTGAATCAGTCTTAGCAGAACAGGGTGCGGCTTGGAAAAACGCAGGTAAGTCTGATGACGACTGCGGTATTCTTGCACTAAGAGTAGCAGCAAGAATGATTAGTACGGAAAATGCGAGACTATCTCGTTCCGGTGCAACAAAGTATGAAGGTATGTTTATTTCAGTACCACGCCCTAAAGAATGGGGTAAAATACTATACAATAAAATGTCCGGTCAATTAAGAGCCGCTACAGAAGATGTACGAAACGTATTGGTTGAATCCGGTGCTGTTGTTCTCTTTGAGAATAACCATGATGGTACTTATACAAGACACGCTAGAGAAGATTTCTACGGTGTAGAGACTGCTGACGTATCTGAATTACCACGACATACACAGAAACTAGATGAGAATACACACTTCTTCGTAGTATGGGATAAGAACAACAAGACTTTCCCATCCGGTGATGCTAACTTTAAGTATGGCCGACCTAGACCACAAGACGAAAGAGAAAGGACTATGTTATTCTTAGGCCGCAAACAAGGTACTACTGATGAAGTAAAACCACTTACTGTTAAGGCAACACAAAAAGGTGCAGATGTACAGTACCCTACCTTTACAACAGGTACTATCGCATTAAGACCTGCCGCTAACGGCACTACTGCTTACGCTAAAGACGGAGTTTCAGTCTTTGAGTCTGACGCATCATTATCAAGTATCTTTTCAGCAGACCCATTGACACTTGTACCACAGATTATCGGTCAAGAGAATATGATTTCGGGCTTAGATAAACTAGGTCAATACTACGACACCCATAACGGAAATGCAGGTTGGTGGGATAGAACCCTCGCTACTGTAGCAGAAGTTATACACATAGACCCTAGAGATAATGGCGGGTATGTTTTAGTATGTGCAGATTTAGATATTTCTTCTACGGCAGCAACCGTAGATGTATACATTCCAAGTGAACAAGATTCACTTGTTGACTTCGCTGTTGGTACTAAAGTACTACTTCACGGACAGGCATGGCGAACAAAAGAAGGAGAAGATAGAATGTCTATCTCCGGTTGGTATGCCTTTGACAGAATAGCAGTCATGGATGAAGTAGTTTCTACTAACGATGGGTGGGATGAGTGAAGGCTTTAGGTCATTACGTCTTTCTCCATAACACCATACAGGAAACTGTTGGTGGACTCATTCTTGAAGGCCATCTACAAGTCCTATCCGTAGGCGGTTTAGTCCCTCTCATAATAGAAGAGGGCTATTCCGTCATGGTGGATGAGACAAAGGTTATTCCTTTTGACAACGAAGTTAGTGCTATACATTGGGAACATATACTAGGATATTATTGAGGTATAAATATGGAAAATATATTACATGGAGAAGAAGCAAGAGACAAATTACTCTTAGGGGTAAACAAAGTCGCTAATGCAATCAAAGGTACATTGGGTGCAAATGCAGGTACAGTAATAATACAGAACCCTGCGGGACTACCCTTAATTCTTAATGATGGTGTATCTATCACTAAGTCTATTACCGACCCCGACCCTTATATTCAGATGGGGATTAATCTCATGCAAGAAGTGGCTCACGAAGCACAAAGTAAATCGGGAGATGGTACTACTACTGCTACTATCTTAGCACAGGCATTGTGTAATACAATGGCTGATGATGATACAGATAATATTAAGATAAAAGAAACTCTTAATACTATGTGTAAGTATATAGTAAGTGAATTAAAAGACATGGCTACTGACGTTAATGACGATGACTTACTAGATGTATGTATTGTCGCATCTAATAATGATGTAGAATTAGGTAGGTTAATACACCAAGCACTTTTGGCTGTAGGCGAAGAAGGTAATGTGATAATAGAAACCAATTCCGATAACACTACTACATGGTCTTTGACCGAAGGACTTGTTATGGATAGTGGGTATGTAAACAAACTAATGGCTAATGCAGATAGAGAGAAGTGTATTTATGACAATGCCTCTATACTTTTAACGCAAGAGAAAATAGATACTTTCAATCATATAGTACCTGCACTAGAATTATCTATGAAAGCAGGTAAACCTTTAGTGGTAGTTTGCCATGATTATAACCCAAGCATACTACCTAACTTACTTGTTAATATTATGCAAGGTAAATTAAATGTCTGTATAGTTAAGACGGCAGGTTTCGGTGATACTCAAGACCATTGGCTTCAAGATATAGAAGCGAAATGTGGTGGTAAAGTATTCAATTCATTTGACAGTATTATTACGGTAAAAGAACATGAGTTAGGTGTGTGTGATAAAGTAGAGATAACTTCTACTACATCTACATTCATTAAGGATGGGGTAGATGAGGATTACATAGATAATCTTACCTCAATACTAACTCAAGTAAAAACAGATTTTGAGCGAGAGATAGTAGAGAATAGGATTGCTAGACTTACTTCCGGTATTGCATCTATCAAGGTAGGTGGGATTACTGACATAGAACAAAGAGAACGTAGGGAACGTGTAGACGATGCCGTCAATGCCGCTACTCTTGCTAGAAAGCAGGGTATAGTAAGTGGTGGTGGTGTAGCACTTAAGGACATTTGGTGGAAAACTCAAGAGACTGTTGATAAGATGGATGGTATAATATACTTTGATGCAATCCTAGCACCTATCAAACAGATTTTATCTAATAGCGGTCAGCCTACTTCAAATCTTGCTTACGCTAAATCAAAAGGCGAAGGTTATAACGCAGTTTCAAGAAAATACTGCAACATGAGATTTCATGGTATTATTGACCCTGTTGGTGTAAGTATCAACGCTGTTGAATCCGCTTTTTCTATCGCTATACTACTACTTACTACTGATTGTGCTATAATTGCACCACAGGAGTAAACTATATAACCGTAAGAAAATGAGGTATTAATATGACATGGGGTACACAAGCACCACAAGCAAGTAAGACGACAGAAGCACCACAAGGAGTGGTGTATAACGAAGAATACTACCGTAATATCTTCAAGAACAACAAATCACAATCCGTTGATTTGCGTATGGGATTGGTAGGTTGGGAAAACACCGCTAAGACAGGACTAGCACTATCTATGATGGATGCAGAAATCAAAGCAGGTAAAAAGGTAGCAGTATTTGATGTAGATAATTCAGCAAAATCTACCGTAGATTATATCTATCCCGATGCAGAAAACATTATGGTAATACCACTACACGATGAAACAGATGATTCTATCTTTGATACAGATAACAACGTAGATTACAAAGCATTGGTCGATAAGACTAATTGGTTTGTAAACATTCTAGCAGAAGAGGTAGCAGCCAATCCCGATGATTGGGCGGGTGTAGTATTCGATGGTGGTTCAACATTCCTAAAATGGTGTGAACACGCTATGAGAGCATCACTACTAAGTCGTGGTATCATTGAAACAGAAGATGGTACTTTTAACCAAAAAGAATGGCGAGAACGTAATCGTATGAACAGAAATGTTCTAACTAGGATTCATGCTTTGCCTGTACCTAAAGTATTCTTTACCTTCCACCTAAAACCTGTACAGCAGTATATGGATGACGGCACAGGTAAGAAAGTACTAATGACAGTCGGTGATAGACCCGATTGGGACAAAGGTACTATGCGTAAGTTTTCGCAACAGATTTTCCTAAATAGATACATGAAAAAGGCAGACGTAGCCGCAGGTGTTAAGGGTGATAAAACCCTAGCCGATGGTGAGTGGGCTATCAAAGGTACTATTGAGGAAATGAAAGGTAAGAACATGGAGTATGTAGGTACAACACATACTATTTTGACGGTGAAAAGCGGGAAGGTAGAGTGGACAGGACTACCTTTCTTAAATGAGTGAGGTGATAATATGCAATCTATCGTAGATACACAATCGTTGATATGGTTGCTAAAGTGTACACAACGTAGACAAACCATTTCCGGTAAAAATATACCACAAGTTTCGGCTTGTATGTTGAATGCCGTAGGTGGTAGAATGGCTACTTGTTCTCTCACTAAAGATGGTGTATCATCTGTAGGTATCTTCTCGATACCATCTACAGGAGAAGCCAAAATACCTGTTAGCGACATAGAGACTATGTTGGGAATACTAAAGTATCATGGAAATGCTTTGACCTTAACTTATGATAATGATAAGTTAAAACTAAAGTCTAGGTATAAGCAAACAACGCTTACTGCTTCCGAGAATGCTTTGGCTTTCCCACATAGTCCTACCACATTAAATGAGTGGTCTAATACATCAATAACATTTGCCGCAAAACTAAATGTAGGTAATGAAATAGGATATACTATGAATGATGGTAGTATCTTACAACCTGCTTGTTCTTGGGAATCGGTAGATGCAGTACGTTTATTTGAAGCAGTTAGATGTGATGAAATGAACGGACAAAAATTAAACACATTCACTTTTAAGGGAGATGAAAACGGACTTAGTGTTGTCGTTGGTAAGGAATTAAAGGGTAGAACAGAATATGAGTTAGATAGGAGAAGTACTCAATGGCCTTTTATGGCTACCTATCAAGGTGGATTCAATAATCTATTTGCTAACATTAACGGTAAAATAAACTTATACTTTTTTGATTTCACACAATGGGAACAAGGCGTTAAATTACTTATAACTTTAGGTGATGGCGACTTTATTTTCCAATCAGCACTACTAGGAGATGAATATATATGATAATGAATACAGAAGTAATAGCGACACCAACAGACAGTAGCGTAGATAACCCTACTTTCTATACGATAAAGGATTTTATAGTACCTACTCCCTCTAATGGTGGACTAGCAACATTTACATTTACGGGTAAACACGGTGAAAACTTTGTTGCATCGGTAAAAGTTAGACAGGAGTTAGACCCACTCTACAGGGATGAAATATGGCTAAACAAACAATATGTAGAGATGGAACGAAGTATGGCTGATATAGCAGACCAATTTGGTATTACACCTGCGGCCATCAATCAATGGTTAAACAAATATGATATACCTACAAGAAGTAGAGGTAGAGGTAATGAGTAATTGTGAGCATTGTGGTAAACCCTTAGTACCTATTGGTACATCCCGTAAAAATGGGAAGGCTACACACAATGATTGGGGTACTCGTAGATTACACAAGAAATGTTGGATGGAATTAAAAGATTATAACCGTAAGATTAGGTGGAATAGTTATGATAGTAGAGCAAGGCAAGGGTAGAGAAGTTCTAGTAAGGTATAGAGATGCACAAGGAAATAGAAAAACCGAGTCAATCAAAGGCCACTATCCGTACTGTTTTATTGAGACTGATAATGCCCCTTATGTAGAAGATTGTATAAGAAAAGAAGATGGTTATACAGGTCTTTATGGGGAAGATTTAACTAAGATTGTTGTCTCGCATAACTCGGAGTTAAGGAATCTATCTTATTACGGGACAACATGGGAAGCAAACGTACCTTATGTTAATCGTGTACTTATAGATAGGCTAAAAGAAAAAGATAACAAACCTTTTGAAAATTATAAACATAGGACTTGGTATCTTGATTGTGAATGGTCGCCCGCAACAAGCCAAATGAGGGTGATAGTAGTTTATGATAATTTTACGGAAAATGAATATGTATGGTTTGTATGCCCTTCTATTAAAGAAGAAGGTTTGGCTGATGGCGAGCCTAAAAGGTTCGATACATACGGTGATTACGAATACCCTACCCCTGCACTCGGATTTGGTAGTGAAAGGGATATGCTTATTCATTTCTTGCGACACATGAAGAAGCAAGACCCCGATATTATCACAGGGTGGTATGTCGTTGGGGCTGATATTAGAACGATAGTAGAGAGAAGCAGGGCTTGCGGTCTTAATCCCGCCACGCTATCTCCTATGAGAAGAATTAGATATAAGTTTGGTGATTGGGAACAACCAATAGTAGGTAGAAACTGTATAGATTTGATGATAGCATTCTCTAAAATATGGGAATTGAAAAACGGTAAATTACCTTCTTACAAATTGGATGATGTTGCTAGTGAGGTTTTAGGGGAAAAGAAAGTAGACTTGCCCGATGGACATGACACTTACTATTCAGACTTACCTTTGTATGTACATTATTGTAGACAAGACGTAAGATTACTACCTAGACTTGACTCAAAAGTAAATGCTTTAGATTACTATACTGCTTTACAACACGTTGTACAATGCGATTTACGTTCCACACCGTTTATTACCAAGATGTTTACAAGTCTAGCATTAAAGGATGAGAAGTTTGATAAGAGAATACCTACACAACCACAGTTTCCTTATACACCTTATGACGGGGCTAATGTATTAGAGCCGGAAACAGGTGTGTATGAAAACGTAGGTATCTTAGACATAAAGGCTATGTACCACAGCAACGTACACAAGTATGGTATATCATGGGACACGTTAGACCCCGAAGGTGAGGATTGTGGTAATGGTAGTAAGTTTAACGTAAAAGAAAAGGGATTACTTTGTAGATTAATGGATGATATGACTTATCTAAGGAACGAAAACAAACTTAAAATGCTTATGAGTGATACTGTAGAACAGAAAAACAAATGGGATATTATGCAATTTGCTTGTAAGTCATTAGTAGCATCTATGTATGGTGTAGCGGGTGATTCTAAGTACGGCTTTTATCACCCCGAAGTAGCATCTGCTATCACATATACATCAAGGAATACTCTTGAGGAATTAATGTATCACGCTGAAAACGTAGGCTTCAAAGTTTACTATGGACATACTGATTCTATATTCTGTAATATACCTAACCCCGAAGAGGGTATGAAGGCACTAAAAATATTCAATGAAGAAATGTCTCCAATAGAAACCGAGTTTGAGAAGTGGTGTCCTAGTATGTTGATTATGGCTAAGAATAGATATGCCGGAAAAGTAAGTTGGACTGACGGTTCTTATCACGACCCCAAAACTTATGTTAAGGGAATAGAATTAAAGCAATCAAGGATGCCTAGTGTAATGAAATTGTGTATGAATACAGTTATTGATGGTATATTGGATGGTACAGACCAAAAACAAATTACACAAAGTATATCTTCTCTTGTTGATGATGTAGTTAAGGGAAAAGTAGACCCTTCCGACCTATGTATGAAGGGTAAACTAGAGAGAAACCTAGATGATTATAAGGTATTATCGGGTTCTTCCGCAGGTGCGGCTTGGGCTAATGAGTTTCTAGGTAAAGGATATAGAAAAGGTTCATTTTTTAAAGTTACCATAAATGAAAATGGTAAATATATAGCATTTGATGACCCGTCTGATATAGAGGGTGTAACAAAAATAGGTAATAAGATTCTTGCACAAAGATTTATCTTAAATAAAATAGAGCCTTATTACAATTTAGCCCAATGGGATATTCAACCTATACATAACTCTTTAGAGGGTATGAGTGGGATGAAGTGGTTATAGATAAGTATATAACCGTAGGAAAAGGAGAGATAAATAATGTCTAACGCAAGCGATATAAGAGAATTACAACAGAAACAAGAACAATTGACTAAAGGTGTAGTAAATGCCTTTGAACAAGTGAGTTTTGATTATGCAAAACTACAAACAATGTTTTTTGCATTACTAGAAGATTTAGGTAAAACAGATACTTTGTCCTGTTCAGAATGTAGTGAAGAAGTGATGAGGCCGTTATTGTCTAAATTACCTGTAGAAAATACCTGCCCTATGTGTGGTGGTGATTTAATCAATGACACTTCACAGACTACTGTTGATGATTGGGATAACGCTAAGGTAGAAGAAGAGTGATTATATGAAAGCAACACAAGAGCAGACTAGCGACTCTTCATATAGACCTAGAGAAAAGAAATGGTTGAGGATAAGTAAATCATCTTTGATGACATACATGATGTGTCCTAGACAATTTTATTGGCGATATATAGCAGATATACCTAGTCCACCACCTAGCGAGGCCGCCATTCGTGGTGGTAAAATACACAAAGTGATGGAGATAGGTCTACTAGAAGGCTCGGATAAAATAATGAGTGCAGCCATAGAAGAAGGAGTGGATGATGACGTAGGGGTAGATAGCCTCAATATGTTATTACATCAGATAGCACATGACATGGGCGGCTTTGACATAGTAGAAGCGGAAATTAAGCACCAAGTAGCAGAAGAATACAACGGCTACAATATTATTTGGGTTGGTATGATTGACGGTGTTATTAGACACCCCGATGGTGGTTTAATTCTCATGGAATTGAAAACAGGTAAAATGAATATGGGTAAACTAGGTAGGACTAGAAAGGAATTAGTCTACTATTCTAGGCTTTTAAGTAAACTAGGGTACGATGAACCCATAACACATTTTATGTATATCTCTCCCGATTATGAAATACCCGAAGATGGTAATGATAAATTATTGTTAGAAGGAAACAAAAGAGGTAAAAGTTTGTGGTTGGGTGCGGAACGTGGAATCGCTATTCTTGAGAAGATAAACAAGCGAAGTATAAATGCTTTCTCGGAATCATTAAGTAGCACTATCGAGTCGCTAGTAATCCAACAGTACCCTATGAATTGGAATGATTATTTTTGCCCTTTGTGGTGTGAGTTTAACATGAATTGTGAGTCAGAAATGACAGGGTACGTTGATAACGGATTAGGTGAATGGAATGAGTAGAATTAATGTATGTGCGGCTTGCGGGGCTAGTGAATCTTGGGTAGACCAAGACATTATGTGGAGAGTAACAGGTGAAGAAGGGGCAGACCCCGAAGAAATTACCGTAATTACTTGTAAATGTGGTAATAAACAAAAGAAAGAAGAGTGATTTTATGCTTAATTTTCCTAGAGAGATTGGTCTTAGACGTAAGATTTGTAAATCTCAAGAAGAATATGATATTTACGTTAAAAGTATTAATGGTAAATCTTCTTGTTATACGTCTTTGTATAGTTTTCAACAAATACACCCTAATATGTCTTGGAAAGTAGACCCCGAAACGGTTATCATGGATAGAGCATGGTGGGATTTTGATATTGTAGAAGGTGGTACTCTCGATGATGTAAAAAGAGATGTAGCAGTTTTACTAAATAGACTTAAGGGAGATGTAAGATTAGTCTTTACAGGTAGAGGATTTCATATCCATCAGATGTTCGATAAAAATGTCATTGGTACTACCATAGCCAAGCACGTTGATAGGTACGAGAGAGAGGTCGCTAAGGGACTAAAAACACTAGATGGCGTAGGTCATCCCCTTAAACTTACACGCATACCCGACACATACAATACTACTAGAAAGAAGTGGGCTGTTAATGTGGACTTAGATGCGTTCAAAGCAGACCCTTTGGGTTACAAGATACCCGAAAGACCTAACCCCTCTCTTAGAATCAATGACCCTTTTAAGGGAAAAGAAAAACAATCAAACTTTAGTATCATAAAATGGATTGCTAATAATCCTTTACAGGTAGAATACCTACCTATTACGGGTAGTTTTGACGGAAATATAACTTCTGCTAGTCAAATACCAATACCACCATGTATAGACAATGCTATGAGGCATGAGAATCCTAGACATGAGGTAAGAATAGCGTTGGCTCAACATTTGTATGAGAATCTTAGGTGGTTTGCACACCCTAGTACATTAACGGTAAAACAAAAAAGTGATATTACCGAAGAAATTATAGATTTTATATCCACATTAGGTTGGAGAGACTTCAACGAGTACACAAGTAGAAAGCACGTTAGAAGTTTACTTAACTATGAGAGAACACCCTCATGTTCGTGGCTACAGACAAGAGGATTATGCGAAGCATCTTGTTGGAGAGATGACGGTACAAGGAGAAAATAATATGATGCGAACACCCAAACACTCAAGAGTATTTTTTGAAGTAGTAAATGAAGAATGTAATTTCTGTAAAAGCAGACTAGGTTTCCTTTACCCTAAAAATATGCCGCCTGTATGTATGAATTGTAGTATGGAAAAACAATCCTCTTAAATAGAGTAATAATACTGTACCAATTGTGCTTCTAATAGATGACCGAGAAAACCAAAAAGTAATTAATAAGTTGTTAATGAGATTGGGTGAAGAAAATACCCAAGTTTTACGCATGGCTTCTTCCGATTATAGAATAGGTTCATGGGGAATTGAGGCAAAAGAAATAAATGATTTGTACCGTAGTATCTTAGGTCTAGGTAGAAATGGTAGAACAATAGTACATCAATTAAGAGAATTACAAGAAGATTTTGATAACCCTATGTTAGTAGTCTACGGTACTAAACTAAAACCATACGTTCATGGTGCTAGGCCGTCAGCAAAACAGATAGCCATAGAAATGTCTAGGATGAAAAAGGTAAATCAACAATTCAAAATGACATTTTATCAAAGATTTCCTAAAATCAAATACATGGAATTGACTACTATGGATGATTTTGTTGAATGGTTGGTAATAAATCATACACAAACACAAGTAAAAGAGGCTACGGGTCTTAATGTTATGGAAAAAGAAATAAGAAATGCTGCTGATATGAGTAATTTGGACCCAAGAGTAGCAGTTTTATGTTCCCTTAAAAATATCTCCGTACAAAACGCAGAAGATTTACTAAAAGAGTTTGGTAGTATTCCTAAATTACTTATGAGTAAAAATACGCAGAAATCTTTGATGGAAGTTAGAGGTATAGGTAGATACAAAGCACAAACTGTACTAAAACTTAGAGATAATTACTGAATCTCAAACTTATTAGATGTACCACTAACAGGTGCAGATGCTCTATTTAGTTTTACCTTAATACTTTTTAGTAGAACACTATTTCTATCCGAATTATCATCACCTGTTGCTGCCTTTCTAGTAACTTTAACGGTTATTTTATTCCCTGCCTTTACGCCATCCAAAGCATTCAATGGTATTAACTCTACTATTTTTTCTTGTGAGTTTGTTTGTACACGAATAGTATTAGTAATTGTCTCTCCTGTTTCTTCAATAACTGCGGTTGTATAAAGTACAGCAGTTTTAGTAGTAGATGCACCTATACCATGATTTACTTTTGCCGTAATTAAAACATTATTATTAACCACATCATCGGGAATTATAAACTCGGTTTGTAAAGTAGACTCAAAGGTAGTAGTAGTAGCAGTTTCGTTTAGTATATCTACTCTACCCTTACCTGCTAGTATATACCCATCAGAAGTTATAGATGCATTCCCACTAGCAGTATGTATATCTACATCCATACCTTCTATTCCCTTAAACAACGTAGGTACTTTAGGTGGTTTTTGTTGACCTAAGATACTAAACTTAGAATTATGACTAAGATTATCATTCATCAAAGACATTCTACCGTTTAATTTACCGTAAGCACCTTTACTAAGTTTTCCTATTCCTACCGAACCTGTCGCAGTAGTAATCATATCTCCTTTTGCATCGTCAGATTGAGTAAGACCAAACTCGGATGGAGTGCTTGTATCTACCTGTACTTGTTCACTAGAAGTACTACCTTCGGGTATTATACTTGTGGTTGGGGTTGTGATAGGTTCACTATCGTGAGTCATACTACTACTAACTTGTCTTGTCTTTCCTTGATTTGGGAATAAGAATCCTAAAATACCACCACTAGATAAAGACTCGTCTCTTTCCAATTCAAGTTGTATATCTTCTTTGCTACCCGATACTACATTCCAATTAATACTTTTTATAGTTAGTGTTTCTGCGGAAGATAAACCTATACCTGCATCTGTAAAACTTAGATATGTAGCAGGGGTGTAAGATAAATCATTAGTAATATGTATTCTAGGTGCGTACCACTCACTTCTAGCAGTAGTAAAGCCACCATACATTTCTGAATATTCTCTACCACCAAGCGGGAATATACTATCTGTGTTAAATCCACTACTGCTTAAATTAACTCCGTATATACTATTAGCATTCTTTAAAATATTAGCACCTGTTGGGTCGCCACATCTATGACGTAATAAAGCACGACAATATTCTGCGTTAAAACTAACTATAATTTTAGCGTTAGATTGAGTGCTATATTGTGCAGGTATAGGTAATTCATAGAAGCCACTATCTTTTACATCTACACTTGTAATTTGATTTGCGGTTGCATCTTTTGTAATTAAATCTTCAAAAGTATAATCAGCACAATAAATACTAAATTGGCAATCGTCAATTGTTGCACCTGCCGCTTGGCTAACTTTTAAGGCAACATAAACTCTAAGGTGTTCGTTAGTAGCCTCACTTCTATGTGGAGTAAAATTAGGTATATGTACTATCTGCATAGCATAACTTAAAGACCTAGAGCCGTACCAATAATAATTATCAGCCCAAGCCACATCAGCAGAAGTATGTGTAAAAGATGATTTACCGTGTCGGTGGTACAAATCAGTAGAGGTTTTCATATTTCCATCTAATCCGTTAGTCATACCGGAAAAAGGTACTCCGCCTGTACCTAAAATAGTCCAAGAATTACCCCTATTTGTATCAGTAGCGTCATAATCACCATATCCTTGTAAGGCTAGTTGTGGGTCGGCTATGTAGCCGTATCTACCACTTTCTATCATTTTATTATTATGATTATTTTCTAAAATAGGCTTAACACTAATTGACAACCTAGAGTTTTTAACTTGATTATATTTTTGTTTTGCTACTTGTCTTGCCTCTAAACTGTTAGTTATTTTTGGGTATTCTAATACTGTCCATCTAGTAGTATCTGTTAAAGATGTGTTAGGAAAATCTACAAAAGAATATCCTTTGTTGTAATACACTCTAACATTTGTTATTTGACCTGCTACATCCGTATCTAAATCAGATATAGTCATGTTTTCTCTTGTAAAAATTAAACCACTATTATATTTAGGTCTATATTCAAATCTATTGTCTCTACCTATCAAGTAAGAAAAGGTTGTTTTAAGCCCGTTGTTTACACCGAAGCCACTCTTACCCCTAGCATCCTCTACAGTACTTAGAATCGTCTTAGTACGGCTATCTACGATACTTCCGTAGCCATCACTACTAGAAGTACTGTTATAGGTAGTCATAAGAGAAGTGATAGGTACATTATTTATGTCAAACATAGTACCCAATCTTGTTTTAGGTGTCCATGATTTCATAATCGCTGCATTCCATAACAGCCTAAACTTATCGCTGTCATAAAAACTACCACTATTTTTACTTTGTACATCTCCTTCAACGTGCATTAATAATCTAAGCATAAATTGACTGCTTACTGTGTTGTGTACAACAACCAAATCAGCCTGTGGGTTATCCCCCGTTATTATTTGGCTAACATTTACACCTATACCTTCCATATTACCTTTTAGTAGTGGTGTGTATAAAGCCCATATTTCATTTTCTACACCTGTTGAAGAAGTTTCTATTGAAGAAGTAATATGGTCGGCAGTTGTTAAAAACGCATTAGCCAATTGTACAGGCAAAGTATAATCATCAGTATCACTTTGAGTAGCAGACCATGTACCGGAAACTACTATTTGAGTTTCACTTAAAACTGCTAATACATTATGCCTAGTTTCTTTTGTCGTATTTTTAATAACCATACCACCTTTAACACCTTTTGTTTGAAAGGTTTCTCCTATTTTTGTTATTACTGTGTTAGTAGGATTTGTAGTAGTGATGTTTTGACTTCTATTGTAAGATGTTATTGTTATACCTGTACCTGTTATTGCTGTATCTAATTTATATTTCCAAGCAAAATAATACTCTACCGTGTCATCACTATCGGCAATATCTACTACTATAAGACCTGCGCCTGTATAATTAAAATTAGCCGTAGATTCAACAGGTATTCCCATATCACCCATTATCAAACCTTCGTCTGCTGTTGTCAAATCCGATATTAACCTTTGATTATTAGGATGTGGAGAAATAGGTGTGGCTGTATTTTTATATGAAGATATTGCTTCCGCATAATAATTATCTATTAGTGCAGGGAATCCCTCAACCGTTGCTACATAATCCCCTAAGTCAGTATTTCTTCCTGTCACTTGGTCTGATGCACCTTTGTTTGCTAAGGTGTTTAGATTGAAAAACCTAGCCGAATCTATAACTATAAATGCACCTGCTTTATCTTCCCAATCTCGGTATAGGCTTAAATCTATTTCCGAGGCTGCTGCGGGTGCAACCATTATACTACCTACGACTGCATTAGTATTTGTACCTGCGCTAACACCCTGTAAGGTAATGCTAGTAGAGCCATTAATAGACGCTATTTGATATGTACCATCATAATGTAGACTATTATATACAGTAGCATAAGAGCCTACTGTGTATCTTGATTCTGTAAGGCCCTCTATTACTAATTGATTTGACCCATAAACAAAACTAGATACGGCCTCTCCTAAAGAATAATCGGGTGTCTTAGAAAATGCAGCCCCACTAACAGGTTCGTTTGTAGCATCCACATTCCATATATCTATATCTTCTCCTATTTTTAAGTTAGCAAACTTATCTATATTTCCGTCTGTATCTGTTTGGTCTACATAATAAAGAGAAACTTCATAGTTATCTGTTGTTGGGTATTGTAAACCAAAATCTGTTTTTCTTGTAGACCCGTCTGCATCTGCTCTACCGTTATTTCTCATATCAGACCAAAGAAGCCAAAGATGTTTATAGTCATTAGAAACATCTAAAATTGATACTTTGCCTGTAGATGCACTATAGCCCTTTGTAATATATTTACAGCCTACAAGGTAGTAATTACCACCACTACTTACAAGACCTGTGTATACAAATATAGTACTTCCTAGACTGTTGCTTAATTGTGCTATGCCGCTTTTATGATTAGTAGTTAAATTATTGTATAGGGATTGTGGTATTTGTACTTTATTGTCTCCTGTACTTACATTTGCGGAAACACTAACTTTAAACAAAGCAGTACGATTTATTTTACCAAAGTGATATTGAAACCAAAGACTCTTAGGTAAATCTCGCATCCATCTAGCGTGTATTGGTTTGTATTTTACTTTATCGAAATTACCTGCTGTGGTCGCTATGGTACATGAATCTAAAGAAATACTTTTTCTATCATCATCATCTTTCAATCCTGTTTTTTGGGTATAATTTCCAAACTCAATACCGTTGTAATCCGTTGATGTAGTCACGGCCCACAAGAACGGATTAGTTATTGTGCCTGTATCGTAATAATTCATAATTTTTTTAACACCTGTAACCGTGTGTTTACCATCATAACTTGTTTCAGCAGAAAGCCCTACTGTCACATCACTCACGCAAAACTCATCGTTTATAAGTAAAGCAGGGTCAGCATCAAAGAAAAATGTGACGTATTCTGATATAGCCTCATCTGAATCAGAATTAGGTAATGCGTTATACCCATTTTCAGCCCTACGCCATCCTATATAGTGACTAAAAAACTGACTTGTGCCGGGTTGTTGTAATCTAAGTAAAATAGAAGATGCGTTTGTTTCTCCTAGATATTTACCTGCATATACTATTTTAGCAGCAGGTGTGACATAAGGTACATCACTTGCACTAAAAGTAGCAGAAAGGCTTGTAACAGAATCTACAGTATAAGACCCATTAGTAGCCGCGTTATTAGAACCCCTAATAACAGCAGTAGAGCCTTGAGTAATACCATGACCTACTAATAAGTTTATAACTGTTTTACCGTTAGTATCTTGACTAAACCCTTGTGAAAATACACCTTCATATTGTGCTTCTAAATCGTTAGGACCAAAAACTGTATCTTCATTGTTGTACATTTGTATGGGGTGGCCCGAACCTAGTTGTGTTCTTTGATTATTTACTTCTAAATATGAATCATCTACATCAAACCCTACTTTATTACTAAGTGTTTTTAAGGGTAAAGTACCTAGATTCATAATTTGTCTATATCCTTGTGCATCATATAACCAATATTGCGGTGTTTCCGTGTTATTACTAAGGCTCTTTTGTCCTACTTCCCATAGTGGTATTTGTCTATCTAATAAATTAAGATTGTCATTAGCGTTTAGTGTTATTGTTCTACCGTCATTATTTCTTTGTTTGATAGACATTTTATCTATTATGCCTCTCCATACCGGCCTATCTATTCTTGGTGTTTGACTAGCAAAAACTAATAAAGACCAATCAACGGGGGTATCACCACTAAATATATTTTTTAAATTATGTAAATAATCTTGGGAACGCATACCAACATTAAGATTTGCTGCACCGCCACCATCTAGTTGTTTTTGTGGGTCATCAGCAATAACAATTTTACAATTAGATACACCGTTTACCGGCATAGAAATATTCATATTTTGTATGGGCGCATCATAACTTTTGTAGTTTTTAGCGTCTGTTAAATATCTAACAAGACCTACTCTATCAACCATTAATGTAGTACTACTTGAGGGGTTAGCACTTGTTGGTGCTGCCTCTATTTCATAACCGTATAAATCTCCGGCACTAGGACTACCCGACATATTTTGGTTAGAAGCAATTAATGTTCCGTTAATATAAACATCAAAAGTACCTGCGCCACTATTACCACTATAATTTAAGACAAAATCTACATCTAACCACGAATCATCGTTAAATATACTTTTTTTTGTAGTACTTTCAAATTGTAAACCTAGTAAATCATATCCTAGAGAAGCACTAGACAAATCAATAACATAAGTAATTGCAGGTGTACCTGTAAATCCTAAAGACGAAGTTGTACCTTTTTGTGAAGCAGGATAACCTATTTTAAATGTTAAATTAGTCGGTACTTTTCCGTGTTGAACTACGCCTGTTCCCCCTGTTGTACCATTAAATGCTCTTACCGCTACTCTTGCGGTAAAAATATCTCCGTCTAATAGACTGTTCAAAGGACCATCGTAAACTAATTGTGGTTTACTACTACTATCATTATAAGCCGTTCTCCAAGTTTGTACACATAGAAAAGGTTGTCCCGATGGTGATGAAACAGGCGCAAACAAATTAACAGGAGTAGTAGTTAAAGCATTAAAAGACAATGTTTCTCCCATCCAAACACCCGCTAAATGCGCTCTTTGTATAAAATCTCCCGTAGCATCTATTTTTCCCGCAATTTTATTAGCATAATTAGCAGCACCAATAGTATTAATATATGATTTCATATTACTTCTACCAAAAGTAGCATCGTTATCTCCCGTAGGTACTAAATATCTACCTTCTGTATCATTACCGTTTGTAAATAACAACCAATCAGTAGCATTACTACCTGCTATTTCCACATTATTAAAGGCATATCTATTAGCAATATGTCCATCGGGATATTGTAGTTGCGCTCTACCTTCCCATTTTTCCGCATTTTGTCTTGTGTTGTCATAAGATAACCATTCAAACGCACCTTTATTTTTAAGATACTGATTAGCACTATCTACATTATCAACGTGTGTAGAGCCTATTAAGTTTCTATCAGCAATACTAAATCTATATCTTTGATTTAGAGTAGCCTCTCCATTCATAGGATTTCCAAAATGTGTAAGTGTACTTTCATAAACACCCGTAGAATATGTATTACTAGGTGTGTTAAAATCATCCGAGATAGCCCTAGCACCCATAAAGTCATCATAATATCCGGCGAGCCAAATATTATACATAGCCGTGACGTGTCTTACCATTAAATCACCTATGCGTTGCTAAGATTCATGCCTCTTAAACCTGCGCCTCTCTCTATCTCATCTAATATTTGGTTTGCTGCTTGTGTAGTAGTCATACCATTAAACGTATTACTCATAATTACTTCTGTAGTAGTTATAAGAGTTTCGACTCCTTGTTGTACTACTTGTTTTACTAGATTACCTGTTAGTTTGTCAGAAGAAAATCCATAGAATAATTCTTCTCTTGTATTGTTAAAGTTTTGTAGAGCCTCGTCTGCCTCGGTGTACCCATCTACCATAGCACCTAACATATTCATTTCTGCTGATGTTAAAGCATCTGCACCCATTTGTAGACTTTCTAATAAACTAAGAACCCCTTCTTCTGTAGTGATATTAGCCTCATCAATCATTTTTGCTAATTCGGGATATTTTTCTGCAAAACTTTCAAACTGTTTTGTGTAATCTTTTATAGCGTTATTAGAGGTAGAAAAGGTAGCATCTCCTATTGTAACATCTTCTGCTAAACTAGGCATATTTCTTTCCCACCATGATAGCCCATCTTCATATTCTTCTATTGCATTTTTTGTAAGTGCTGCGCTAATATCCGGTAAATTATCTTTATCGTACATTCTCGCTGTTAAAATATCTACTAGCATTTGTTCTTTAGACATTACTTTATCTATTTGTGCTATTCTTTCATCGGCAGCCGCAGAATCTTGATTTGCTAATGTTTTTCTTTCTGCCGCAAGGTCAGCAAGAGAAGCAGTTAGACCTTCTATTGTTAAAGTTTCATCTTTGAGGGCTTCTATTAAATCTTCTGTTGATGCTTTATACATATTTAAGTCCGAACTTTCTGATGCAAAATCCGGTATGCTAGTGTCCCAAACACCTAACGCTTCTAATACTTTTACCAAAGCAAGACCGGCTGCTATTAAAAGAATGTAAGGTGCAAAGGCTACTACTGCTGCTTTACCCGCAGCCGTTATTCCGGCAGCAGCAAAAATGGCAGCACCACCTACTGCGCTAAATGTTGCTGCCTTTATTGTATTCACACTCGCTACTACACCACTAATACTTATATTTTTAATCATGGCTATTCTTTCAGCCATAAATGCTTTTATTTTAATATAGGTTGCTGTTATTAATGCACTTGTAGTAGCAATAATACCTGCTTCTAGTATTATTTTTACCTTTTTTACCGCATTATTTTTCATCTCGGTAATTGTTTCTAGGCTTCTAGCCCCTATAAGACCTTGTATAAGACCTATTTGCTGATAAATAATTACTGATTCTTGATACCTTGAAAGAGTCACTTTGTTAGTTGCTATTACATTTACTTCTTTTGCCTTTGCTAAACCAAAAAGCGATAGTGTTTCTTGCATATTAAGCATAATACTTTTACCGCTTTCAACAGCATTTAGTTGCATTTGTCTAAACATTGTCACCATACCCGCTATGTTTAGCAACATACCAATCCTCATACTTGTTTGACCTTTACCAAACATCATAGCGGCTGAACCCGCCATCATAAAGTTAGTAGAAAGTTTTTGCATAAGAGAGGCTTCTAGGGCTGCGGCCTTAATTCTTTCAGTCCTTAATTCTTGGTCATTTTGCATAGTTATTGTTTGAGACATACCTAATTTATTCATAGACTTATTCATAGATTCGGCAGTTTTTTCTTGTTGTACACCTAACGCATTTGTCTCTCTATTTGTGTCTCTTAAAGTAGAGTTTAGTGAATCTAATTGTGTTTCGTACTTATTAATAATAGGCGTAGTGTCTATTATATGATTACTTAAGGCTAGTTCTGCCTGTTTTGCTTGTTCTAAAGAATCGTCAAACTCTTTTACTGCTAATGCCGATTCTCTATACGCTCTTTTGCGTTTATCTCCTGTTCCTTCTTCTGGTCTTTTACCTAAAAGAGAATGACGAAGTTTTTCGGCTTGTGCGATTTTTCTTAACTGTTGTTCTTCTCTTCGTAGAGCCTGTATTTGTAAGTTTATATTGTCTATATCTCTTTTAGTTGATGTAGCAGTTAAGTTTTGACCTAATATTTTACCTTTTAATTGTCTATTAGTCTCATGTAAAGATGATTGTAATAATAATTCTGCTTCTATTTGGTCTTTAGTTAATTCTACCCCATGTTTTGCCGCAAGAGTATTATACTCTAATCTTTTACTGTGTTCTGTAATTAATGAGTTTAATTGAAACATCAAACTTGTATGACTTTGTAGTACTTGGTTTTTATTACCGTAAGCATTTTGATTAACAATTTCTTCTTGATTTAATGCTCTCATTATTGTTTGTTGAGTTTGAAACGCTACATTTAGAGACTGCATATTTACCATTAGATTTACCATAGGCCCTATTAAATCTCTCATTTCAGAACCAAAGGCAAACATTTGTCCTATACCCGCACCAAGAATACCATCTCCGCCTACTAATATAGCAATTTCTTTATTAAAATCAGCGTGTCTATTAGTGGCTTGTGTTAAAGCGGGCATAAGCCCATAACCAATAGCACCTGTGTAGTTTTTAAGTCTTGCTTCCGCTTCCTGTAATTGGAACAAATCTGTATCTCTTCTTCTTTGTATTTCCTCTAACGCAGGAGATAATCTCATAAGAGCCTCAAACTCTAACTCTAAAACCCTATTGTAGTTTTCGCTTAACTTTAAGAATCTAGTGTAGTGTCTATTACCTGCTACTTGTTGAGCCAATCTTGTTCTTTCAGCAGAAGTTAAATCGGGATATATTTTGTTTAAGTCTTTCATTATATCTGAAAAATCTCTTAGATTTCCGTCTGCATCTTTTGTGGCTATACCTAAATTATGGAATGCGTCTGCTGCACCGTTTGTATTAGCACCTAACCTAGCATATATCATACGCAAGGCTCTACCACCCTTTCCTTGTTCTTCACCGGCTTCAATAAGAACGGCAGACATAGCAGCCATACTAGCAATACTTTGTCCCGTTAGGTGTGCCTGTGAAGCGAATTGATTCATAACATAAGTAATCTGTTCCATAGTAGCAGCAGACCTGTTTTCTACTGTGTTAAGTTGGTCGAGAACTTTTATAGAGTTAGCCCTAATTTGGTTTTGTCTTTCTTGTTCAGAAGCGTTTTCTGCTATACCCTTTGTCATAAAATGAGTTTGTTGTTGTAAGTTAATCATACGTTGCATAGCCGCTTCGGTACTCATACCACTTATTAGACCAAACTCCATACCTAATTTAGTACCTACGCCCATTGTACCCGGACCCATAACACCGCTTAGTTGCGCCATTCTAGCCGATGCTGCAAAGGCTTCATCAGCAGCGAACCCAAAACTTAAACCTAATTCTGTAACTTCTTGTTGTACTGCGGAAAAATCGTGTGCTGCTGTCAAAAACTTTTCTAACTCTATTCTTCCTTCTTCTATTTCTCTTGCTACGGGTATTACCGACTCCATAAACGCCCCAAATTGGTCGCCTATGGCTATACCTGCATCTTGAATACCTGTCACGGCATCAAGCATAATTGCTTGGAACATTACACTTGCTGCTTTAGCATCCTTTAGTAGCCTGTTTGCTTGGAATGTACCCATAATGTCGAATACAATTCGGGATGCACCAATTGGTATATTACCACCTCACGCTACTATTCTTTTTATAAATCATTCTCCAACACTATCTCCACTACCGCCCTTTATAGGGACCCCGCTATCTCTAAGTGCTTTAAGAACACCACCACCGTCTGATAAGTGTTTTCTTTTCTCTCTTCTTTGGTCCCTTCTTGCTACTGCGCTCTTTGCATCTGTCTTTGCATCTTGCGTAGCCTCTTTAATTTTATCATTTATATCCATAGCAATTAGTATATCTAATTGCATTTTATATGCACCGCCTTCGCAGTCATATTTATCAAATAGGTCCGAGGGTAAAACCCCCTTAAAAGCCATACATAGAGAGGGGGCTACTCTAATAAAGTCTATAAAGGGACTGCGCCTTCTTCTATATCGCCTCTAACGAATAGTAAAATATCTTGTAATTCTTCAAAGGTAAGAGTATCTATATCGAAACCTTCTGTTAATATACACTTAGGAATCCATTCTTCTATTTGTGATTGCATTCCGCCGCCCATTTCTTCTATTTTATTAGCAAACTCTTCATTTTGTTGTGTAGTCCACTCACTAGGCTCTCCTGCATGATTCATTTCTCTAAAGGCTCTAGCCTGTATATTAGTTATTTTGAGTTTCGCCATTCCAGATGCTTGTTTAACCCAAATCTTGCTTCCATCATTTAATTCTATTTCTTTTTTTAGTACCGGCATTTCTATCACTCCTTTTCTTTTGTTTTGGCGGTTCCGCCTCGCTTATTAGACGGACTGTTCCATCCTCTTTAATTTCCCAAACACCTAAAGTGTTTATGAAGGTATTCCTATCATTCATTCTTCTTCATCTACTTTTGACGTAAAAGAACGTGGTAATGCTTTCATTACTTTGTCCCAACCCATATCTATTGCTTGTTCTCTTGTAGGCGTTTCTACTATTCTATATCTTAATAGACCCAAAGCATAACCTTCTTTTCTTCTTGATTCTTCACTCCACCACCAAATATCTTCGGCAGGGTGCTGTCCTAATGCGGCAGCCAAAACTTCTATATCTTTACTTGCTACTAATACTTTCATTTTTACACCTTACTGTTTTTTAGATTTCTTAGCAGCCTTCTTTTTAGGTGCTGTTTTCTTTTTTCTTTCGATAAGTTTTTCAACCAATCTACCATCTTTTATTTCTTTAGACCAAATGTTTCCTTCTTTATCTTCGTATGTTTCCATTTTACTCACCTTATGTTTATGCTACATCAATCCATACTACGGTTAATGTAATAAAATTACTATCTTTTTTTCTTGAAGTATCACAAGAAATTACTACGTCATTGTTGGCTATTGCAGCCCTAAATGCTGTTTGTACTTCTGCTGCTGTACCTGTAAAAGCATTGACCTTTAGTTTAGTTTTGTCTGCAATTACTGTACCACCATTGTTAGCCATACTTAATCACCTTAGTACATTTCCGAGTACGAAGAATTAGACAAAGATGCACCTTGATAACCTATTTCTATTGATTTACCCGATACAGGGTTTACTAATGCCGTAAAACCTACTGTCATTGTGTTTGAATCTCTTCCACTAACACCTGCGCCTGTTGGTGCATCAAATCTTAGATGGAATAACTCAATAACCATTTTGTTATTTACTGCGCCTTCTTCTATAAACTCTAATTTCATAACAGAAGAATCGTTATATGCTTGTGCTGATGATTTGTATTCTAATCCACCTTCTGTTGTTAGTGTAGCCCAATGTGGTACTTCTGCGCCTTCGGCAGTATATACTACTTCGTTAAAATCAATACTACCTGTAATCTCCATTAATTGTGAAGCAGGTGCAGTTTTGTATGTAGAAGAACCTAATCCGTATGCGTTGTCAGTATCTCTATTCATAGAAATATCTAGTGATATTCCTTTAACTACTGCTGTTGCGCTACCGTAACTAGCATCAGCGTTAGCGTTAAAGTAAACATTACCGTTAGCAAAGTGTAAAGCACTTAGAGCCTCACCGGAAAAATCGGGTGTATCTAATGCTGCTACTGCACTTTCAGCCCTACCTACAAAATCAGCACTTATCATAACGTATTCTCCTACGTTAGCAGTTAGGCTAAAACTATCAACCATCATACCTGTAAAAGTGTGTTCTTTTTGTTCTCTACCTACTCTTACGGTATAAGAAGGATAACCAATTTTGTACCAATCTGACGCAGCGAAAGCCTTGGCTGATGAAATTGCTGTTGTACATCTGTAAACATCTCCTTGATATGTACAGTAAGAACCTACGTTAATAGTACCCGGACCATTTCCTGTGTCGGGATAGTTAATAACATTAAAAGCATCACTATCACTTAGTTTTGCACTAAGAGCGTAAGATGCAGGTTTCATAGTATGTAATTGTGAACTACCACTACCGGATGACCTTGTATCATCGGGTAAAACACCATGTAAAACGTGTCCTAAGAAATCGTCTATCTGTGCAGCCATATTTATTGTCCCATCTGAATATTCTGTTCCTGTTTGCATTTTTGATGAGATTTGTCTACTTATGTCGCTTCTTGTAAGCATATCGAAAGACATAGCAAATGATTCATCATCTACTTCTCCGAATATTTCTCCTGTGCCGTCTGCGCCTGTTCCGTAGCCGGTTTCTCTTTCTAATGAAACATATCTATTATTAAACTCGCTTGTCATACTATTACCTCTAGTTAGTACTTACCACCTAAAGAGTCTCTTATCAATATTATCTATGTCTCATATCTATTTTACGCATATATGTAAGAGTTAATTGGTGTACACATACAGTTTCGTCATCATCCATTTTAGTATCTAGTAAAGCACTATAACTTGTAATACTATCTGTAGTAGCCAATACCCCTGTTTTTGTATATAATTCATCAAACACTTCACCCAAAATATTCATACCTGTTCTGTATGAGTTTTCGTAGTTAGTACCTGCTACTACAACATATATTTCTACATCATAATTTTGTGTTATTTTACTACCACCTAAAGAATCAAAGGTAGGAGAGCCTACGATAGTTAATAAAACATGGATATTAGGCCTTGGTAATCTATTTGTCATATCATAAGATAAATCATAACCGTATATAATACTACTATCCGGTACTTGAGTT